>Ga0163108_10002702_pt1 | contig 12789 bp, 3 predicted proteins | sample Fk1155metaG_FD_109644 | JGI IMG/M metagenome (GOLD analysis project Ga0163108, IMG submission 109644) | Marine microbial communities from the Central Pacific Ocean - Fk160115 155m metaG | ecosystem: Environmental > Aquatic > Marine > Oceanic > Photic zone | place: The Central Pacific Ocean...
CAAAAGACCCCGAGTTGAAGCTTTCGCTGACTCGCTACAATCCTGTCCCCCTCGCTGAAACCGCGGTCACGCTGCATCACATCAAGGCGGTCCTGTCGAGGGATCCATGCAAGCTGCACGCCATCGCAACCCTGCTTGTGCAGAACTCCTCAGCCCAATACCTCGAGATCAGCCTCCCGGAGGGCGCCAGCCTGAGAAACGTATTCGTTAACGGGGCTCCCGCGACCACCAAGCAGCGCAAGGATGGAGGCACCGACCTCATCTCGATCCCCCGCTCCAAAGGGCGCGAGGCCTTTGCCGTGGTTGTCGATTATGACCAGTCCCTCTCCAGCAGCCCAATGGGCAGCCTGGGAGGCCTTGAGATTGAAACGATCTCCATTAAAGAGGCTAAGGATAAGCCCGTACCCGTCCAGAAAATCGAGTTCGACCTGTGGGTTCCCGATGAGTTCTCCTATCTCTCCTGGTCAGGAAACCTCAACCGCAGAGGGCGCGGCCACCCAACGGCCTTCTCGAGGCTTCGCAAGTTGATAGCCTCTCCCTTCAATCTTCCCGAGGCTGATTCCCCCCACAAAGATCCAGCTGATTTCTCCGCGGAGGACGCCTTCCGGCGGGAAACCCAGGGCAAAGCCATCTATTCGTTCTCCTGCATGGCGAGAACCGGGAGCCTGGGCCTCTCGTGGACAACCCCATCGATCCTTGGCTTCACCAAGGTCCTGTTCTTTGCTGCAACACTCATCGGTGGGTCGATCCTCGTGAGAAAGCTCAGCCTCAACCCGGGCTGGACCTCTGTCAATTTCACCTGGGTGCCTCTTATTCCAGCATGGTTTCTCGACGGCCCTGCCGCCGAAACCTTCTCGGCAGCTTTTTTCGGTGGGGTAGCCCTGCTGTTATTGACCGCCGCGCGGCGCCTGAAATCAGCCTACAGCCAGTGGAAGCTCGAACGAATAGCGCTTGCCCCGGACCCCTACCTTGAAGATACGGAGGACCAGCCGGACCCTGAAGTCCTCCAGGAAGACGACCTCGCCGAGAAGGCCCCGAAAAAGAAGAAATCCGGCGCCTCCAGGAAAAAATCCGGCAGAAGCAAGAAGGCCGACTGAAATGACGAACAACAGAGCCCTGAATTTTCTCCCGGCTTTCCTTGCGCTGAGCCTCCTTGCGCCCTCCATGGGCAGAGGCCAGGAGCTTGGACCTCTCCACCTGCGCGAGATCTACGTGCCCCATGAAGAATTCCTGGAAAGAGCCAGGCAGGATCCTGACGGGGTCATCATGGAGCTTGATGAATACCGAGCCCTGGTCCTCAAGGGCGTAATCGAATCGCGTAAGGTGCCGCCCGAAGCCCTCCCCCCGGTCAACGCGATCGTGACCCAGGGCCGCCACACTGGGAAGCTGGCTGGGAAGACAGCTCGATTTACCTCGAAAATCGAGGTACGGGTCACGCGAGATGGATGGGTGCGCTGCCCCCTGGACCCCCTGCCGAAAGCCCTGGGCAGCATCCGGGTAAATGGCAAGCCCGGCTGGCTTTTGCGCCAGGCCCCCAAGGCGACGCAAAAGAAAAGCCCCGGCCCTATCGTGTTCCTTTTGCTCAACGGTCGCGGGACGCACGAGGTAGAGCTCACCTATTCAGTCCCAGTTGTCGAGACGGAAGACTTCTGGAATATCAAAGGCGTCCTGCCTCGCGCCGAATCGGGAACTCTGCAGCTGGAGGTTCCCGGCTACGCGGATGCATCCTCAAACCCTCCCAACCTCCTGGTGGAAACCGTACCCGCAACCAAGGGGAGCCTCTTAACGCTCTCGCTTGGTTCGAGTTCCAGCTTTTCAATTGTCTGGAAAATGAAGAGAGTCGCCGGAAAAAGCAGCTCAACCCTCTCGGCTCTGAACGGAATGACCATCCTGCCTCGACTCAACGACCCTCTCTTCGCCTGGAACAGCCGAGTCTGGATTCAGCGAAGAAAGACAGATGTTCTTCAATTCAACGAACCGGCTGGAGCGAAGACTACCACTGTGACCGGGGACATCGTTCATTCCTGGAGCAGGCAGGACGACTCTATCCTGGTGCTCCTGAAGGAGCCCACCACCGGCCTGGTAGACGTACTGTTTGAGGGAATCCTCCAGGGGGAAACCATAGATAATGACCAGTCCACGGCTCGACGCTACCTTGTCGGCCCACCGAAATTGGTCGGCGCGTATTCAAATAGCGGGTATCTCGCCGTTTGCCAGATCCAGCCGGAACTCCTCCAACTGGAAGCACGGGAAGCCACCGAGATCGCCCTCAAAGACGGCCTGTTCCCAACCATGCGGAACCATCGCGCAACCAGGTGTTTCTCCTACACCAGTGAAGACTCACGGCTCGAGCTCACCGCTCGCGCAAGAGCCAGGGAGTTCGAGAGCCGTTCCGCCAGCCTGGTCCAGGTTCTCGAAAGCGGAGTGACACTCGATGCGATCTACCATCTCGACGTAACTCGCGGCAGCGAATATCGATTCGTCGCCACCCTTCCTGACCCATGGAATCTAACCGGCCTCCAGGCCCTGACGGCAAAAGGGGCCCCGGGCCGGGAGCCCTCCTGGGAAGTATTCGAGGCAGATGGCGGGAGGGCGGTTGAAATTAAGCTCAAAAACGCAGTCCATACCGGCGAGCCGCTTGTTCTCAGCCTTCGGCTCGAACATATGAATTTCTCCCCCGACATTGCCTGGCCTGAGCGAAAGCTTGAATTCTCACTCCCGCATTTCTCCGGCGCCATAAAGTCCAGAACGGACTTTGGTGTCAAGCTTCCGGATTCCATGTTTGCCGTCATCCCGGAGCTTCCGGGCTGGGAAACCTTGAAATCCGACGAACTCAGGAGAGCCGGCTTCGCTTCAGCCGTCGATGAGGAATCCGGCCTGGCCGCGGGGCTCACCTCAACAACGGAAAGCGCCAGCCAGCCGGTAAGCCTGACCTTGAAACACAGAAGACCCATGGGAGAATACCAGGGCCTGACACATCTCCTGGCCCTTGAAGACAGGTTCCGAGCCCGAAACGACCTCCGCCTGGCGATTGTAGACCGCGCCATTGACGAAGTCAGGGTCCAACTGCCCATTGGAAAAGATGTCCAGGCCCCGGTCAGCGGAGAAGGAATCAAGGAGGTCCTGGTCGAAGAAGACGGAGCCTCCGGAAGCGTCAGGATTATCCGTTACGCGAAACCATGGACGGGCACCAGGGAAATCAGAATTGAATACGAGGCCCTCGAAGACGACCTGCCCAAGGCGGGAGAGGGTTACCGAGTACCCTGGCTCAAGCTCTCCAGCGACCCGGATGACCCCCTGGCCCCTGTCTTTGATGGAAACCACCAGCTTGTCTTCCAGAGCCTTGGCGCCGTGAAGATCGAGGTTGTTGAAGGAGCCGAGCTGGCCAGCCTGGAGGTCGACGCGCTGCCCGAGCTCGGACTGCCCTGGGCGGAGGGCCGGGTTCTGTTTGCTTTCCAGTTCAAATCGAAGGCCGGACCAAGACTCCCCCCCGGAAGCCCGCCCGCCTCCTTCAAGATTTTGAAATTTGACCGGGCAGACGTCCTTGGAATCATCTCCCGGGAGATGGATCTCACCACTGTGATTGATCCCAGCGGAGCTTCCCGCACCCACCTCAGCGCCGTTATTGCCTACAACAGGAAACACCAGCACATCGAGATCCAGCTTCCTGAGGGAGCCAGCATCCTCTCCGCAAGGGTCGGCAACGACCCCGCCCCCTACGTTCGCAGGAATGAAGAGACCGGCTACTGGCAAATCCCGCTCCCTCCTCTTTCCTATTCCAAAATCTCTCTCATCTACAAACGCCTCGCGCCTCTCGGTCAGTGGGGGAAGTGGTCCGAACGAGCGCCTGTCTTCCGGGGAGTCCCGGTCATTTCAACCACCTGGAAAACCTACCACCCAAAGGGCTTCCGCTTTCAAATCTCCGGCGGAAACCTGCTCGAAAAGGATCCCTCGCCCCTTCCCGCCAGCTTCCTCGATTTGCTTTATTCCGCCATCTCGACTGGCCGGATACCTCCCCACGGCCTCCTTGCCCAGGAAAGCGAAGCCAGGCCTTATTTTGCCGGAGGAGACTTCTCTGGAATTCAGAAAACTGCAGATCTTCGAGCAAGCCCAGGGCTCCCGGCAGGAAACTACGAGCAGACAGACCAGGGCATCGCTCCGGAACAAAATGACGGCAATGACCCTGGCAGGGTAGACGACAAGGCGGTCATCCTGCCTCTGCACCTGGAGGGACACCTTGTTGAGGCCAGGAAACTCGGAGGAGACGCCGTCCTGAGCTTCAGCTACCGGAGCCTGGGGTGGTGGAAATTCTCAAAGAGAACGGCCTTCCTGCTGACCCTCGTTCTCGGACTGTTCATTGCCGTCCGGCATGGGATCTCAGCCTTCCGAATTTTTGTTGTCGGCGGGCTCTTTGCGGGCGCCATTCTTTCAGATATGGCTGCCCGGACCATCGGGTGGGAGTCGCCCTTCCTGCTGATCCCGGCCTGCGAGGCTCTCAGCGCCCTGCTGGCGGCAGGCCTCATCATGAAATCGATCAAGGGGCTCAGCTTGCGGTTGATTGCCCGCCGGAAGGCAAGGGCGGCGGCCGTTGCGGCGCTCGCCCTCTGCCTCACGAATGCCGGAACGCTTACGGCCCAGGATGAAATCCTTATTCCATACGAAGCAGGCGACCTTGACGGATTGACTGCAAAAGCCAAGGTCTACCTTCCCTACGAGAAGTTCAGAGCCCTCTGGCTGCGGGCCAACCCCGGGAAGAAAGATTCCGTCAAAAAGCCCATAGCTGACATTGTCGTTGGGGGAGGCGCCTACGTCATTGATGTCGACGACAACACCTATCGAATCAAAGGCGGCGCGCCCGTGCTGATCCTGACCGACAAATGGGTAACCATGCCGCTGCCATTTCCCCGCGGAAAGCTGAAAACTATCCTCGTCGATGGAGAGCCCGTCGGGGTCGCCCAGAAGAATGGGACTCCATTCATCTCCCTCAAGGGCAAAGGGACCCGCCTGATTGAGATTGAATCTACCGGCCCGGTAGACAATCGGCTCGGCTCCTACTCCATCAACGCCAGGCTGCTTTCCGGTCCGGCCGCAACCCTGTCAGGTTCCCTCCCCGCCGGCGCTCTCCCGGCCGTCCCGGAAAACACCGCTGGGCTGACCTTCCAGAAAAGCACGGAAGCGACAGCCCTCCAGCTCGATCTTGGCCCCGCCGCGGGCTTTTCTCTGAGCTGGACCTTCCCCCGCATTTCCGGCAAGCAGAAAGCCCGCCTCGAATCCGCATCCTACACAGACCTGCAGCTCACCCTCGATGGCTACAACATCCATCGCTCCGAACAGATCACCGCCGCCGGGACCCCGGCTGGCTCCTTGACCTACGAGATCCTCGGAGACTGGAATATCACATCGGTAAGCTCGCCGGAACTGAGCGAATGGACGACCTCAGAAGAAAATGAGAACAGGTATCTCAACATCTTCTTTTCGACCCCGGTCAAGGAGGCGACCCTCGAATTCAAAGGCTGGGCGCCCCTCCAGGCGGGACAGGAGAAGCAGGTCTCCTCCCTCTCTCTCGACAGCGCCCTGCGCCAGGCGAGCTACATCGGAGTCCGCCACGATTCCCGGCGACGATGGGAGCCCGGCATCCTCTCAAACCAGCGAGCCTCGATTGATGAACTTCGAGATTCGGTGAGGCGGCCCCCGTCTCCCCCGGACAGGCTTTACCAGTTCTTTGAATCCCTTGAAGGCCAGTCCGTCTCAGCCATCCCGCTCGCGGGCACAGCGGACGCCGTCACCGACGCGGTGCTGTACATTTCCCGCGGCCGCAGCATCCTTGATACGAGAACCCGCTACCAGGTTGGCATCGAAGGGCCGCTACGCCAGGAGGCCGCCTTGCCCTCCGGCTGGGAATTCCGGAATGTCCAGGGAGCGACTGTCAGTGACTGGGAGGTTGTCGCCACCGAGGATGGCCCCCGCCTCATTATTCTTCTCGCCTCTCGGCCCGAAAACGGAACCCAGGTCTCCTGGAGCGCCCAGCGGATTCACTCCGAGCCGCTCGACCGAATGAAGGTGCCCCTGCTTCGCACCACGACCCTCGCCCCCGGCCTGAGATCGGAAACCGTCCTCCTGTCCATCGCCGCCGCAGAGGAACTGGATGTCCGGGTCGCGGATGGCGCCTCTGGAATTGAAAAGGTCGCGAGGTCAACCGCCAGCCTCCCGGTCCGGCTGCCTTCTGCGAGCCGAAGGCTTTTCGATATGCGCTCAACAGGAACTGTCCCCTCCTACTCTCTCGAACTCGAGCTTGGGGACCGCGAAGGACAGCCCGCCGCGAAGACGGTTCTTTTCGCCAGGGTGGCTGAAGATTTCATCCTGATAAACGGCCAGGTCGAAATATCCATAACAGGCGGCCTTCAGGATACATTCTTTTTCCGCCTGCCCGACGGCGTGGCTGAGACCAGCCTCCGGACCAGGAACCTCAAGAGCCTCACCCGGGACGCTGAAGGCCCCCTCAAGCTCACGCTGACATCCGGGATTGTCGGCAAGCACACCGTAGCTCTCTCCTACAGAATCCCACGGAGCCCGGATGATGCAGGCGTGCTCATCAGGCCTTTCCAGGTTCTTCGCGAGGACAATTCAGTCGCCGACAGCGATCTCTGGGTCGGGCTTGTGGAAACCGGCGAGGTCCTTACCAATCCGCAGCCCAACGGCCTGGAAAAGGTCCGGATCGAGGACCTGCCCTATCTCCCCGATGGAGTTGCCAGCGACAGCCTCCAGCATGTCTACAGGGCCGCCCGCAGCGACTGGGAACTGACCCTGACCCCTGAGTCTCTCCGGCCTGCGGAAACAGCCCAGGCCAGCGTCGACCTTGTCGACCTCGTGACCGTCATCGGGGCAGATGGCACCTTCCGCACCAAGGCGGTCTACACCATCAGCAATCGAAAACTTCAATTCCTGCGAATAGAACTCCCGGGCCAGACTCAACTGTGGGGAGCTACCCTCAATGGAAACCCCATGATCGTCAGCAAGAACCAGACGGCTCTACAGGTGCCCCTGAAACATGTCGGCCTCGGCGACCTGAACCTGGAGGTCGGAATCGTCTACGCCCACACGCGCAAGGCGAACCTGCCGGCACTCAAGGGAGACCTTGACCTCCAGGCTCCGAGGGTGCTGGGGCAGTCTCCCGCGGAAGGCGCCCTGAAAGAGGTGAGCGTTCGCCGTACACTCTGGAGAATTGAGCTCCCGGATGGGTTCGAAGCCACCCTTGATGACGGCAACATGCAGGAGGTCGTCTCCAGCATTCAATACGCGAGCAAGGTCGAATCAAACATCCAGGACATTGAGAGATTGACCCGGATCCTGACTATAGATGAAGGCTCCGGGGGTAGCGATTCAGCCAGGGGGAAACTCAATCTCCGCCAGCGGAGGCAGGCCTCACTCAGCCTCAAGCGCCTCCAGCAAGCCCTCAGTGACAATGTGATGGATCTCGAGGAGAGCAACTCGTCACCGACGGCAGGCGACCTCCGCCAGCAGCTTGGAGGAGAAGCCATCACCAGTCAACAGGCCGAAAGCGAGCAGGCTCTCAGCCGCGGCCGGCAAGCCCAGAAATTGCTGGAGGAAGCGATACGGGACACCAGCAAGCAGAAGGTCCCCGCCCGCGGTCAACAGGAACAGGCCTTCCGGGACAGCTACAATTTCAAGGGCAACGATTGGATAAGAAACGTCAGCCCCCTGCAGCAGAGAGACACCAAAAACCCCAGTCCCCCTTCTGCCCCGCATATCTATGACCGCTTGCACAAGACCCTCTTTGCCGGCTTCAGGTTTACAGCCGCCCCGCTGAAGGAATCAGAGGTCGAGAATGCCCTGGGGGCGGCTGTCGCAGCATCCGGACTCGCCCCCTTACCCCCGACCAGGATTAACCAGGTAAATCCTGCGCTTGAATCTCCCCCCGCCCCTCCCGGCGCCACCAGCCTTACCTTTCGCCGCTCTGGCGGAGAGGCCCGGCTCACCCTCAGCCTTTCAAGAAAAGGCCATCTCCTCAGATTCATCAGCCCGGTCGCCCTCTTCCTGGCCATCGCGTTGTTTGCCTGGAGGCTGGGAAGAAAGCCGCAAAAAAGCTAAGCTCTCCGGAAGTTTCTCCTCCTTTGATTTCCCGGTAAAGACATGTCCCCACCAAATGGCCTCACGGAAGCTGGCCCGGACGCCTCCCCGTTGGCGGTACTCCTCGGCACAGCCCAGGATGGCGGCTACCCCCAGGCCGGGTGCGAGGCCAGGTGCTGCGGCCATGCCAGCTCAAACGAGATCAGCTCGCTCTACCCGTCCAGCATCGCGCTATGTGACCCGGCCTCCCGATCGCGCTGGATCATCGACTGCACTCCAGCATTTCCCTCCCAGCTGTCCCTCCTCGACAAGATCTTTCCCGGGAATCATCCCGGGCTCATCCTCTCCCATGCTCACGTTGGTCACTACACGGGACTTGTCAACCTGGGCAACGAGATCATGGGAAGGCGCCGCGTCCCAGTCTACGTCCTTCCCAGGCTGAAGGCCTTCCTGCAAAACAACGAACCATGGAAAGAGCTCGTTGATAATGAAAATATAGAGCTTCGCTCTATGAGCCCCGGGGAGCCGATTGAATTAGATGGGGGCGTCCGGATTACGCCCCGACTGGTCCCTCACAGGGATGAGCACTCTGAGACCGCCTGCTTCCAGGCGAATGGACCCACCGGCTCGCTGCTCTGGCTGCCTGATATCGATTCCTGGGAAGAGCTCAGCCCCGGCATCGAGGATCTCCTGGGCGAAGTCGACAGGGCCTTCCTGGACGGCACCTTCTTCGGATCTGGAGAACTCCCGGGTCGAGACATGTCAGCCATCTCCCACCCCCTGATACTTGACAGCATAGAGCGATTTTCAAGTCTCGGCGCCGAGGTCCGCCGTAAGATTTCCTTCATCCATCTCAACCACACCAATCCGGCAATCCAGCCTGGCAGCGAAGAATCCCAGGCCATCGAACAGGCCGGCTGCTCCGTGGCCCGCCAGGGTGACCGAATCGAGTTGTAAGCCCCATCCCGGGGAGTTAAGCTCAACCACAATCTACCAGTTCTATCCCATACTGAAAACAGGACCGAACATGAGCCTCCTTACAAACCCTGCACAAAGATTGGCCGTCTTTCTCCTTTGCTGCCTTGCCGTATCTCCGCTGAGCGCTGAAGACCGCAAGCCCAACGTGATCCTCGTCATTACAGATGACCAGGGCTACGGCGACATTGCCGCGCACGGCAACAAGATGATCAAGACCCCTCACCTTGACTCCCTGCACTCCCGCTCCATTCGGCTTACCGACTTCCATGTCGACCCGACCTGCTCGCCCACGCGGTCGGCGCTGATGACCGGCCGCTATTCAACCCGTACGGGCGTCTGGCACACCATCATGGGCCGATCGATCATGGAGGGGAAAGAGCTGACCCTTGCTGAAATTTTCAAGGCGAACGGCTACGCCACCGGGATGTACGGCAAATGGCACCTGGGAGATAACTACCCCTGCAGACCCCAGGACCAGGGATTTGAAGAAACCTTCTATCATGGCGGAGGAGGAGTCGGCCAAACGCCGGATTTCTTCGGAAACAATTATTTTGACGATACCTATTTCCGTAATGGAAAGGCTGAAAAGGCCGAGGGGTATTGCACAGATGTCTGGTTCAAAGAAGCGCTTGCCTTCATCGAGAAAAACAGAGAAAAGCCCTTCTTCGCCTACCTGAGCACCAATGCCCCGCACGGACCATTCCTCGTCGCGGAGAGCTACAAGGCTCCATACCGGGAAAAAGGGGTCCCTGGAAGCATGGCGGCCTTCTACGGAATGATCACCAATATCGATGACAACATGGGAAAGCTCATCAAACGCCTCGATGAGCTCAAGCTTACAGAGAACACCATCCTCATCTTCATGACTGACAACGGGACCGCAGCTGGCGCCCCTCGAGGGCGCCGCGGGAAAAAGAAAGCGGGCAATGCCCCGAAAACCTGGCCCGGCTTCAACGCGGGAATGAGAGGCCAGAAAGGCTCCGGCTACGATGGAGGCCACCGCGTCCCCTTCTTTATCCACTGGCCTGCCGGCGGTCTTCACGGCGGCCGCGACCTCGACACAATGAGCGCGCACATTGACATTCTCCCGACACTTGCCGAACTCTGCGGAATCAAACGCCCCGCCGGAGGGGTTCCACCGATCGACGGCAAGAGCCTCGCCCCTCTTCTGAGAGGAAAAGAGCCGGCCTGGCCTGACCGGACACTCTTCGTCCACTCACAGCGCATCGAAGAGGTCAAAAAAGGCCGCAACAACTCCGTGATGACAAAGCGCTGGAGGCTCGTCAACAACAGGGAGCTCTACGACATCACCGCCGACCCCGGCCAGTCCAGAAACATCGCCGCGATGCACCCCGCGGTCGTCCGGACGCTCAACACGGCCTACGACGGGTGGTGGACCAGTCTCTCCGGGGTTTTCAACAAGACCGTGCACCTCACCCTTGGAAACGCCGCGGAAAACCCCGCCAACCTCACCTGTCACGACTGGCACACCAACAACGGCCCTGTCCCCTGGAACCATGGCCATATTCGCCAGGGGCCCGCAGCCAACGGTTACTGGGCTGTCAATATTGAGAAGGCCGGGAAATACGAATTCACTCTCAGGCGCTGGCCGGCTGAGGAGAACAAGGCCATCGGAGCCACAGGAGCGCGCATCAGAATTGGCAAGCTCGACAAATCGCAGGCCGTCGCGCCAGGGGACACAGCAACCACCTTCAGGCTCGACGTGGCAGCCGGCAATACACGTCTGCAGACCTGGCTCGACCGCAAAGACGGGAAGAAAGCCGGCGCTTACTTCGTCGAGGTCAAGCGTCTCGAATAAGGCTCCTCCGCAGGAGAATGGATCTTAGCCGGTGCCGCCCGGGTTGTTATAATCAGAGCAGGAACACGGCAGTGAACACCAGGGAGGGGCCTTTTTATGAAGCACGACAACCTCGGGAGCGGCATTGGGCTGGCCTTTCACGGCGCGGCCATCCGCCTGCTCGCATTCTCATTATTCGTTTCTTTGCCAATCACATCGATCGGACATGAGACGCTGTCCTTCAACGAGGTCCAGGGGATCCTGACGGCCAATTGCGGCGGCGGATCGTGCCACATCAACCAGGCCACCAGCGGGGTCAACCTGACAAGCTACGAATCGCTGATGGGCAGCATCGGCGTTCAATACGCAGGTCCGATCGTTGTCCCCGGCAGCCCGGCCGGGAGCCCCCTGATCGACAAGGTCCTGATGCCCTCACCGCAACACGGCAGCCGAATGCCCCTTGGAGGAGCGCCTCTTTCCGAAGAGGAGCTGGACATGCTCCTCGACTGGGTGAGCGACGGAGCCATCCGGTCCCATCGGCCTATGCGGGGAGACGTTGACGAGGATGAGTCCATCACGCTGACAGATGCCATCCTCATCCTCCAATACCTCTTCAACGGAGGAACAGAGCTTCATTGCATCGCATCGGCCAACGCAAATCGAGACGAGAACGTCGACCTGACCGATGCGATCTACATCCTCAGTTTCCTCTTTCTCGGCGGCGACAACCCCGGAGATCTCACCGAAGAGGAAGCCGAAGAATGCGAGGAGGAAGAAGAGCTCTCCTTCGAAAGCCTCTATGAGAACATCTTCTCCGCGAGCTGCGCTTTCTCATCCTGCCACAGCGCAAGCGAGCGAAAGGGCGACCTGTCCCTTGAAACCCTTGCGGATGCTCGCGGCGAGCTTGTCGGCATCCCTGCATCGAACGATGCGGCCAGCGCCGCCGGGATGCTTCGAGTCGACCCCGGCAACCCGGACAACAGCTTCCTCCTGCGCAAGCTCCTCGGCCCCGGCCCGGGAGAAGGGAATCGAATGCCGGCGAACTCTTCGACCCCATTATCCGATCGAACAGTCGGGGCCGTGAGAGACTGGATTCTCGCCGGCGCCCCCCTCGAAGGACACATCGAAGGAGTTCCCGACCTGGAAGATGAGCCGTCCCCGCCGATCGACCGCATGCCCGCTCCGCCCGTCCCTCAAAATGGCATCCAGTTGCGCCTTCCTGATTTCACCATCGCCCCGAGAACGGAGCGGGAGGTCTTTTATTACGTGGCTAACCCGTTCCGTAACGCGGAGGTGGAGGGTGACGACATCTACATCAGGCAGATCGACATCCACATGCGCGAAGACAGCCACCACTTCATCATTTACCGATGGACTGGAGGGCCTCGCCCCCGGGCTGGATTCCGCAACATCGGAGATGATTTCGTCAACTTCTCCCGACGTGATTTTGTCTTCGCATCGCAATCCTCCTTCCAGTCACTGCGGCTTCCGGCTGGAGTAGGCCTGCGTTTCGACCGAAACGCTGATTTCGATCTCAACTCGCACTACCTCAACCTCAACGGCAGCGAGCCCCTGATCGGGGAGGTCTACATCAACTTTTTCTTCGCCGAGCCTGGAGAGATCACAACCATCGCACGCCCCATCTTTGACACCATCAACAACATCTCTGTCCCTCCCAACGCCACCCGGACAGTCAACTCCAGATGGAGGGTGTCGAGAGAGACCCATGTTTACATGCTCTCATCGCATATGCACCGCCATGGAATTGAATACGGAGTCAACCTGGAGCAGGATGGGCTCGACCCCCGCAGGGTCTACTTCAGCCGGAACTGGGATGACCCGGTCAACCAGCTCTTCGACCCGCCGATGATCCTGCAACCGGGAGACAGCCTGAGCCACTGGGCCACCCACCGCTACGACGACCC
>Ga0163108_10002704_pt1 | contig 12781 bp, 11 predicted proteins | sample Fk1155metaG_FD_109644 | JGI IMG/M metagenome (GOLD analysis project Ga0163108, IMG submission 109644) | Marine microbial communities from the Central Pacific Ocean - Fk160115 155m metaG | ecosystem: Environmental > Aquatic > Marine > Oceanic > Photic zone | place: The Central Pacific Ocean...
AATCATAATAACAGTTAAGGAAAATAAATTGATAGTAGATGAAGAGAAATTAGACCGCCTAGCAGAACTAGCGATTCGAACAGGTGTTTCTTTGCAAGTTGGACAAGATTTGCTATTAACAGCACCAATTGAAGCGTTGCCACTTGTAAGGAAAATAGTTGTTCATGCATATAAGGCAGGAGCCAATATAGTCACCCCTTTATTTTCTGATCCAGATGTTATTCTGGCAAGATATAAATATGGAACAGATGCATCCTTCGATAAAGCAGCTAATTGGCTCTATAATGGTATGGGTGAAGCTTTTGACACGAATACTGCTAGATTAGCAATCGTTGGTGAAGATCCTATGCTTTTATCTAATGAAGACCCCGAAAAGGTTGGTAGAGCTAATAAAGCTAATTCAATAGCGTATAAACCTGCACGTGAAAGGATAACAAGGTTTGATATTAATTGGAATATTATATCTTGGCCTGGGAAAGCTTGGGCAAAGCAGATGTTTCCAGATTTAGATATTGACGAAGCTCAGAAGAAATTAGCCGATGCAATTTTTACAGCTTCGAGAGTTGATAGTTTGGATCCAGTTGAAGAATGGAAAAAGCATAACACAAATTTAAAGAAATGGTCTGATTGGTTGAATAACAAAAATTTTGACGCTCTTCATTTTATAGGCCCAGGAACAGATTTAGTAGTTGGATTAGCTGTTGATCATGAGTGGATGGGAGGTGCTTCAATGGCACAAAATGGAATTATCTGTAATCCCAATATTCCATCTGAAGAAGTCTTTACTACCCCACATGCTTATCGAGTTGACGGTGAGGTAAGCTCTACAAAACCCTTGTCTCATCAAGGAAGCTTAATAGATAAGATAAAGGTTCAATTTGAGGAAGGTAAAATTGTTAATGCACATGCAACAAAAGGAGAGAAAGTTCTTTTGGAGGTTTTAGATTCTGATGAAGGAGCAAGACGTTTGGGAGAAGTCGCTCTTGTTCCTGATAATTCCCCTATCGCTAAAACAGGGCTCTTATTTTATAATACACTTTTTGATGAAAACGCGGCATGCCATATAGCTCTTGGTCAATGTTATTCAAAATGTTTCAAGAGTAAAAAAAATTTGACAGCAGATGAAATCTCTTCCAGAGGAGGTAATTCAAGCATGATCCACATCGATTGGATGATTGGTTCTAATGAAATTGATATTGACGGTGTCAACAGTGATGGAACTAGAACACCTGTATTTCGAAAAGGTGAGTGGGCTTAAAATACATAGTGATTTTCATGTTTTGGGTTCTTACTTTCTAAATATGGCATTAACCAGTTTGCTTTAAAAGAATATCAAAACGAAATTCTGTCTTTAGCAAATAATATCATTTTAACTAACCGAAAAGAAGGACCAGATGCTATATTGCAAATGGTAGAAGATTTATGCGGAGGGGAGTTTAATAATATTGAAGAGATGATTTCTTTAAAGCAGTTATCTGAACATTCTCAAAAATATAAAAAAGTTGCAGGATTTAGTATAAAGGAATTAAATAATCAAGAAAGCATTATTAAGCTTTAATAAAATTTTAGTTTTTTGGTTTAAGGTATGGAAAATAAAATTCAAGAACACTGGAAAGAAACTTTTTCATTATTAATAGAACTATGCAAAATTAAGCCAAATGAAAAAGTTGTAGTTTTAACGGAAACGTTGAGTAGGCAGGTTAATATTACTCTCGTTGAGCTTGTGCTGAAAGATCATTCTCTGAAATATAAAAAAATTGAAATAGCTACTAAACCATATTCAGTTGATCCAATTATAAGATCAACAGGAGCATCGAACATTCTGGATTTTGAAGATGAAAATCTTAAAATTTTAAAAGAGACAGATATTATTATCGATCTAAGTAAAGAGGGATTAATGCACTCTAAGCAAACTAAAGAAATACTTTCTTCTGGAACAAGAATTATGTGTATTTCTGATGAACATCCAGATATTCTCGCACGCCTTAAACCTGATAAATCTTTAAAAGAGATTGTTAAGGAAGCTGTTTCACAGTGCAGAAATGCATCAGTAATGAAAGTAAAATCGGAAGTAGGTACAAATTTAGAAGTAAATTTAAAGAATACAAATACTGTCGGTGTTTGGGGGTGGACCGATAGACCCGGCACACTTGCCCATTGGCCAGGAGGGTTAGTTGTTAGCTTCCCAAATAAATCGTCTGTGAATGGTAGAATAGTTTTTCAGCCTGGTGATATAAACCTAACTTTTAAAAAATATTTTGAAAGCGAAGTAATATTTAATATTGAAAATGACTTCGTAACAAGTATTTCTGGAACAGGTTCAGACGTCAAACTAATGAAAAATTACCTTAAGGATTTTGGAGATAAAAATGCTTATGCTACCAGTCATGTTGGATGGGGTCTCAATAAAAAAGCAAGATATGAAGCTCTTACTATGTACGACAAGTCTGACTTAAATGGAACTGAATTAAGGGCATTATCAGGATGTTTTTTATATTCAATTGGCGCGAATGAGTTTGCAAACAGGTTTACTGATGGGCATTTTGATTTACCTATGATGGAATGCACAATTCTTTTAGATGATAAAGTTGTTGTTGATAAAGGATTGGTTGTTTAATGCATTCAACTGGAAAAATTTTCTATAGTGAAGAAGGTAATTCTACAAACCCATTAATTTGCTTACATGGCATTGGGGGCGATGATAAAAGTTTTGAGCCTCAGTTAAAGGATTTATCGAGTAATTATAGGGTAATTTCATGGAATATGCCTGGTTATAATGGATCAAAAACCTTGGAAAACTATTCATTTGAAAATTTATGCCATAGCTTAAATGAATTCCTATCAGATTTAAAAATAGAAAACGCCACTTTAATTGGACAATCAATAGGAGGGATGTTGGCACAAGAATTTTTTTTTAGGTATCCGAATAAAGTAAACTCTCTTATCTTAATAGCAACAACATCAGCTTTTGGAGGGAAAGACCAAAGCTTTAAAAAAGCATTTTTGGAAAAACGATTAAAACCTCTTTCATTGGGGAAAAATATGAAAGACTTGGCACAGTCTTTTGTGCCTTCTATTTTAGCTCATTCAGCTTCTCAAGATGTAATAAATAGTGCAATTAAATCCATGGAAAACATACCTGCAGAGACGTATAAAAAAGTTATTTCATGTTTGGTTACGTTTGACAGATATAATGACTTCTCTAAGATTGATATTCCTTGTTGTTTAATTTCTGGTTCTGAAGATAATAATTCTCCAAGTAAAACCATGAAGAAAATGTCTGATAAATTAAGTGATTGTAAATATTATAATATTAATAATGCAGGTCATTTGGTTAATTTGGAATCACCCAAAGAAACCAATGAAATAATTGTTGAATTTCTTGAAAATTTAACTTTAAAATCATTAAATCAGGAAAATTAAATGTACATAGACAAACCTATATTTGAACCTTCTGAGTGGAGACTTACAAAGCAACAAAAGCAGCTTTGTGAAGAAACTAGAATAATTGCTTCCAAGAAATTTGAAAAAAGAGCAGCTAAATACGACTCGGACGCTACATTTCCTACAGAAAATTACTTAGATCTTTACAAAAATAATTTAATGGGCATTTGTATTCCTAAAGAATATGGAGGCCGTGATGCAGACCTAAAAACTTATATGTTGGCTGCATCTGAAATAGGAAGATATTGTGGCGCAACGGCCTTAACATTTAATATGCATGTTAGTTCGTGTCTTTGGACAGGCTTTTTATCAGATCAACTGGAGATGGATAAGGACACAAGAAAAGAACATCATAAAATGAGAGAAATGCATTACGAGAGGATTTTAAAGAAAGGCTCTATTTATGCTCAACCATTCTCTGAAGGCAATGCTTCAGCTGCGGGCAAAACTGCATTTGGGACAATCGCATTGAGAACAGAAAAAGGGTGGATAATAAACGGTAAAAAGATTTTTGCATCTCTTTCAGGCCATGCAAATTATTATGGAGTGTTATGTACTGAATTATTGGAAAAAAACTCTAAGCCTTCCAGATCAAATACGATGTATATTGCAATTCCCGCCAATCAGAAAGGTGTTCGAGTAGAAGGTGATTGGGATCCACTTGGTATGAGAGGAACAGTTTCTCGCAATTTAATATTTGAAGATGTTTTTATCCCATTTGAAGAGCAGCTAATGCCAAGGGGATTTTATTATAACGCTGCTAAGCAATGGCCACATATGTTTATGACGTTGACACCTAGTTATGTAGGTATAGCCCAAGCATGTTATGACTTTACTGTAAGATATTTAAGAGGTGAACAACCAGGAATGTCGCCTGTAAAGAGAAGAATGTATCCAACAAAACAACTTACAGTAGCTCAAATAAAAATAATCTTAGAACAAACAAAATCAATATGGTTTCAGTCAATCTCTGAGGCTAAACCCAACCCTTCCAAAGAACAATTAATGAGGGCTTGGGCTGCTCAATATTCTGTTATGGAAAATGTAAATGAAATTGCGAGATTGGCAATAAGAACATGCGGTGGGCAATCAATGTTAAAATCACAACCTCTTGAAAGGTTTTATCGAGATAGCAGATGCGGAGCTCTTATGCTGCCTTGGACTTCAGAGTTATGTATGGATATGCTTGGGAAGGGGGCACTTTACGAACAAGGTGAAAGTGATGAGAGTTGATCAATGGTTTTGTGAATTTGGAGATATTTCATCAAAAAAGCCAGCAATTATTTTTAAAGATACAATTTGGTCATATGAAAAATTAAATAATGCAATAATAGAAACCGCATCTTTTCTTCAAAAAGAAGGTAACTTAAAAATAGGAGATAGGATTTGCTTCTATGGACCGAATAACCCTGAACAGATCATTTTACTATTAGCAGCTTCAAAAATTGGAGTTATTCTTTTCCCATTAAATTGGAGATTGGCTAATCCTGAGATAGAATTTCAAGTTAACCATTCTAAACCAAAAATTATTTTCTATCATTCCAGATTTAAAGAAAATTTAGACTTATTAAATCTGAATAAAAGTATTGAAATGGTGCCTATTGATACATCAATAGGAAACAACAAATCTCTTTTAGAGAGAAGAAAAAAGTTAAATACAATTGACAACATTGCAGATAATAATCTCCCAGTTTTGCTTGTTTATACTTCGGGTACAACTGGAAAACCAAAAGGGGCTTTACTTAATCAAAAGGCTTTAATTTGCAATGCAAAAATGAGTCATCATGCTCATTCATTACAATCATGTGATAATGTTTTGGTCTTTCTTCCTCTATTCCATGTTGGTGGAATAAATATTTTACTTATGCCAGCTTTATTACTTGGTGCAACTGTAGTTCTTCAAGAAAAATTTGAGGTAGAAGATGCAATTAAGGCTATTGAATATTTCCACATAACTCACATTATCACAGTTCCAACAGTACTCGACCAAATAATTAATTCGAAATCATGGAATGAAACTGACCTTTCTTCATTAAGAACAATTTCTGTCGGGTCAACAAATGTTCCGCTATCATTAATAAAAAAATTCCATGATTATAGTATACCCATTATTCAAATATATGGAGCCACTGAAACTGGTCCAATAGCAATTTATCAAACAATTGAAGACGCTTTAATTTCAGAGGGATCTATTGGAAAGAAGGGATTAAATTGTTTCGTTAGATTGGTCAATGATGAACTAGAAGACGTTGGTTTAGGAGAACCAGGTCAGATATTAATAAAAGGTGAAAATATCCTTGAATCTTATTGGGAAGATAAAACTTCCACTGAGAATAGTATAATTGATGGTTGGTTTCTAACGGGCGATGTAGCAAAAGTTGATTTAGATGGAAATTATTGGTTTGTTGATAGGATTAAAAATGTAATTATTTCTGGCGGAGAAAATATTTATCCTGCTGAATTAGAAATATTGCTTTCCAATAATCAAGATTTAATGGAGTTTTCAATTGTTGGAAGGAAAGATGAAAAATGGGGAGAAGTTCCAGTTATTGTGGCTGTAAGAAAAAATTTAAATATTTTGCCAGAAGAAATATTAAATGTTTTTAGAGGAAATGTAGCAAACTACAAAATTCCAAAAGACGTTGTGTTTGTTAAATCTTTACCTAGGAGTGCATTAGGAAAAATAATAATTGATGAAGTAAAAGAATTAGCTGTTTAGAACATCATGGATGGCAAAAATAATGCGATCGCTGGGAAAAGGGCGATGATTGCAAGTCTAATTATATCCACAACCCAGAATGGTGTAACGCCATAAAATATTGTGCCCACTGATACGTTTTTGACAACACCTTTTAAAACAAAAACATTTAGTCCAATGGGAGGAGTGATAAGACTAATTTCCGTCACTACCACAACTAAAATTCCAAACCAAATAAGAACTAAGTCGGGACTTAATCCTAGCTCAGGTGCGAGACTTTTAACTAGTGGAACAAAAATCGGCACAGTTAGTAGTATCATTGACATAGATTCAAACACACATCCTAAAAGTATATAAATCAGTAGAATAATAAATATTACAGCCATCCCTGAAAGTTCCATAGAATTAATTATGCCCATCAATGCATCTGGAAGTCCTGCACGATTTAAAAAGTTTGAGAACATTGTTGCACCAAATAATAATGCGAATAACTTGGCAGCCAATAAAGATGCATCTCTTAAAACATTAAGATAAACACTAAAATTTAAATTTCCGCTTGATAGTGCAATTACAAGAGCGCCTGCTGCTCCCATTCCCGCTGCTTCTGTAGCAGAAAATAATCCTATATATATCCCTCCAATCACAAAAATAAAAAGAGCCAAAGTAGTCCACACGTCTTTCAAAGCCAGAAGTCTTTCTGGCCAATTTGTTTTTTCACCTGCTGGTCCCAAAGAGGGATTTCTTGAGACAACAAAATATACAGCAAGCGTATAAAACAAAATTCCTAGAATGCCAGGGAGAAAACCCGCCATAAAAAGTTTGCCTATAGATTGTTCAGTTAGTAAGCCGTAGATGACTAGTATAACACTTGGAGGTATTAAAATTCCAAGGGTGCCACCTGCTGCAATTGATGCAGTTGCTAGGGAATCAGCATATTTGTACCTTCTCATTTCGGGCATAGCGACTTTAGACATGGTGGCAGCAGTTGCAATAGAAGAACCTGAAATTGCAGAGAACATACCACAGGCAACAACAGTTGACATGGCTAACCCCCCTTTTTTATCTCCTAGAAACGCATACGCAGCTCTATAGAGCTGTTTAGCCATTCCACCTTTTTCAACCAAAAGACCCATCAAAATAAACAAAGGCAACACTGATAAAGAATAGCTTTGACCAAGGTCCATAACCAGCCTACCAATATTAGATATTGCAGCCCTATAATTGGTAAGTTCACCAAAACCTATAACCCCAACCAATCCCATAGAAAGAGCTAGTGGAAACCTGAGAAATGCAAGTATCAAGATTGCTGCAAACCCAATAAAAGATATTGTCAAAGCGCTCATAAGTTTTCCTCGTCAGAGCTTTCAGCGCTTGAACCTGGTTTTAATAAAACTAAAAGAAATTTAAGCGCTATCATAAAAACAGTGAAATAAATAGAGACTGCAATAAATGTGTCTATATAAACTTTTGGCAAAAATTCACTATTAGGTCTGGCTAGAAAAGAAGGTGCCAAAATATATTCGTAAGTATCACCATCTTCAAGAGAGCGCATTGCCAAACTAAAAGTTTTGTCTCCTATAATCCAAAGAGCATAACCACCAATCGCAAGAAAAATTAAACCTAAAATCCACCCAAGATAACCTTTTTTAAAAGCAGGGAAAAGATCAACTATAATATGTTCATTTTTGAAAAACATGTAAGGTAATGAAAAGAATATTACCCCGGCCATACTAACTTTTATTATTTCAGCGCCAGCATAAAGAGGGGAGTTGAAAAAATATCTTCCAACAACATCTACACAGGTAATAGCAACTATCCAGAGTAATACTAATCCGGCTAATAGAGAAATAGAGCGGCTAACCTTTATGGCTAGACGCTCTATTGTATCAAGGAATTGATTCATGCGATATTCAAATAATTATATTAATTAATTACCTGAAAGTGCATTTTCAATTTTTACTTGCTCTTTAAAGTAAGACAATGCAGCACTAGCATCTACGCCGACAGCATTGATTTTACTGACAACATCATCAACTACTGGTCCCATTTTATCTTTAAAATATTGTCTTTCATCGTGACTTGCTATTGTTAGTTCATGGTTATAACTAGCTGCCTCTAGTTTTCCTCTATCATCAGCAGCGTCCCATAATTGACCAATTTTACGAGACAAAGAAACCCCACGCATATCATCAATACACTTTTTCTGTGCGGCATCAAGGCCGTTATAGCTATCATTGTTCATGATAACTGCGAAAGCTGTTGTATACATGCCATCAGGATTATGCAATGAGTATTTTGCAAGCTCGGCAATTTTGAAAGCATGCATTGTTTCGAAAGGAAACAAAACGCCGTCAGCAACACCGCCTGAAATAATTTCGTACACTTTAGGAGCAGGAGCGTTAACACCAGCTATGCCTAATGCTGTTCCTATAGCATTTGCAACACCACCGCCAACTCTCATTTTTACACCTTCAAGTTCTTTGTAAGAGGTAACTTTTTTGGTTGTATTCGCCATTCCAGGGCCGTGAGTATAGTTTGCTAAAATCTGAACCCCTTTTGCTTCTCCAGCAGCTTCTAAATATTTTTCATATGTTTTTTGGAAAGCAACTGATTTTTCTTGAGCGTTTCCAGGTATAAGAGGTAATTCTGCAATCATAGTTGTTACAAATTTACCTGGTGTATATCCATAAACAATCCAAGTAATGTCTGCAACACCATCTCTGATTGAATCATAAAGAGCTGGTGGTGGTGCTAATCCGTACTCAACCTTAAGACTTAAAGATCCGCTTGTGCAACTATTTAGTTGATCGTTCATCCAAGGGAAAAAGTTTTCATTCTGAGTATGAAATGGAGCAGCCCAAGAAGCCACAGTAAGAACTTTACCTGCAGCCATACTAGTTGTGGATATTAATGTTGTTAATATTGCAACACTAACTCCGTATAATAATTTTTTCATTTTTCACTCCCGAAAATTTATATAATTATTTTTAATATATTAATTAATTTGTAATTTTATTATTTAATAACCTTTTATTTTATAAATTTAAATAAAAAAAATCCAGTGTTTTATATTATACTTATTAATCAGTTTAAAGAAAACACATTTTGAAAAAGTTTAATCTTATTAAAACTGATACCAGTTAATTTTTCCATGAAGGGTCAATCTCATCTAACAATCGCCAAAATGCAGGCCATTCAGGATGTCTGACTTTTGCTCCTCCTTGGGCATCTCCCCCCTCAAATTGTTGCCTTGTATGCCTTAAGACATTATCTGGAATTCTATTTATTGTTGCATTAGAGGCCATTAATTTTAATTGTACTTCAGTATTCCTAATAAAAACTTGATGTCTGATAAATGCCCAAGCGGCAGAGGGCCCAGCAGTAATTAAACCATGATTTCTTAATAGAAGGGTGTGATTCTCTTTGCCTAATGATTGTATCAGTCTATTTTGCTCATCTGGATTTAATACAATGCCTTCAAAGTCATGATACCCAACTCTTTCAAATAATTGACATCCTTCTTGAATCAATGGGATTACCTCTTGGTTAGAAGCGGCAAGAGCTTGAGTATTTACTTCATGGGAATGCATTACACAGTGAAGGTCATTTTCACGTGCGCCATGAATGGCAGAGTGTATCAGATATCCAGCTTTGTTTATAGGCCAATTATCATCACTTAATTTATTACCGTCTATATCGATTAAAACTAAATTTGATGCACAAATTTCATTATAATTTAATCCAAAAGCATTAATGAGAAATGTATCAGTGTCTGGCACTCTTAAGGTTATGTGATTGTATACTGTGCTTGTCCAACCATAATAATTGGCAAGTCTATAACAAGCAGCAAGATCAACCCTTGCTTCCCACTCATCTTGTGAGAAATGATTTGGTTTTTTTGGAAATTCAATATTTAATTTATCCATAATTTATAGCCTAGAGAATTTATTAATATATTTTTTAATGATCATTACTTTATAAAAATTTTCAATAATAATTATGATTTGTACCGTCAAGTGATACAATTATAAATAGTAAACTAACAAAATATAAAAATATCATTTATTTTTAATTTATACTAAAACATCAAGAAATAACACTTTGGGAACAAAATGCTAATTTTAGGTTTAGGATATATAACGGTCAGATCAGATAAACTAGAAGACTGGACAGAATTTAGTAGAGATTATTTAGGGATGCAATTAGTTGATAAAACTAAATCAACTGCTGTATTAAGAATGGATGAACGAAAGCAAAGATTTGTCGTTACAAACGAAACACATTCTTCAAATATTTTTGGATGGGAGGTTGCTGATAAAAAAGATTTGGACCTTTTAGCTGATAGATTGGAAAAAGCAGAAATTGTTGTAACTAAAGAACCTAAGTCTCTCTCAGAGCAAAGATTTGTATCGGAAGTAATCAGCTTTTCTGATCCTTCGGGAAACAGGCATGAAGCATTTCATGGTCCTGAATTAAGTAACGAAAAATTTGTTCCAGGCAGACCTATATCAGGTTTTAGAACGGGTACTTTAGGAATGGGACATGTAGTTTTAAATGTTAAAAAACTTGATGATTCACAATGGTTTTACCAGGATGTGTTAGGCTTTAAACTAAGCGATTATATGCTAAGACCATTTAAAGCATATTTTTTTCATGCTAATCCAAGGCATCATAGCCTAGCCTTAATTGAAACTGGAGAAAATAAAATTCATCACCTGATGATCGAATTGTATAGTTTAGATGATGTTGGACAATGTTACGATATTGCCCTTGCAAAAGAAAATAGAATTGGAACAACATTTGGACGCCATATTAATGACAATATGACTTCATTTTACAGTTATTCTCCTTCTGATTTTTTATTTGAATACGGTTGGGGAGGGAGGACAATAGATGTTGAGAATTGGGAGCCCGAAGAAGTAATTTATGGACCAAGTTTATGGGGTCATGACAGGCTTTGGATGCCAGCAGATCAACTCAAGCAAGCTCAAAAAGTGAGATCTTTGGCAACTCAGAATAATGTTAGAATTCCTGTAAATGTCATGCCTGGAAATTATAAGGTTGGTTTAGGCGAGTGCCCTTGGTGGAATAAAAATCTCAAGAAATGACTAGTGTGTAACTGAAATAGGAGAAACTCAATGACATCGTCAAATTTTCACACAAATTCTACATTGCATCATATCTCAATTGAAAGTCATAATCCTATGGAATTAGCCCAATTTTATTCTGAAACACTTGGAATGGATTTCAAAAAAATTACTCATGAAGATACAATAAAGTGGATGTGTTTTGGAAATGATAGAAGATTAATTTTTTCAACTGGGACAAAAAATAAACTGGGCTTTGCTGCTTTTTCCTGCAGGGATAAAGATAGTCTTGATAAGTATAAAAAATTCTTAATTTCTAAAAATGTCAAGGTAATGGATTTTCAAACACCTTTTTTTACTAAAGGTTCTTTTGGTGTAAAAGACCCTGACAAAAACTTTTTAGTTTTTGGCTTGTCGGAACTCAAAGAAGGTGTTGCAAATTCTTCATCTTTTACAGATCAAATTTATGCTCCTCTCCAGCACTTAACATTCAAATCAAAAAATGTTGAATCTTTTGAGAACTTTTATGAAAAAAAACTAGGGTTTTTTGTTTCAGATCGCGTCATGAAAGAGGATGGCACTCTTGCGACTAGTTTTCTAACGTCCAATCATGAGCATCATACTATTGCTTGTTTTAAATCAAGCGTTGATGGAATTGATCATCATAGTTACGAAACAGGTGATTGGCAAAGAATTAAAGATTGGTGCGATCGATTTGAAAAAAAAGACATTAAGCTTAAATGGGGGCCTGGAAGGCATGGACCTGGAAATAATTTATTTATTTTTATTGGAGATCTAGATGGCAATTGGATAGAAATTTCTGCTGAATTAGAAGTTATTCATGACAGGCAAGTAAAGGTATGGAAACATGAGCCAAAGACCTTAAATCTTTGGGGCCCCCATTCGATTATGAGGTCTTAAACTAAAAGGAGAAAATATGAAATATGTAAGTTTTCTAAATAATGATAAAAATTGCTTTGGAATCTTGCAAGGTGAAAACATCATTAATTTAACAACGCATTACGAACGTTATAGAGAAGGAATGGAATGGATACCAAGTTTAAAATTGGCTTTGAAACAGGGTAAAATACCTGAATTGAACAACCTTGAGTTAGATGATCTTCCAAAAGTAAAGACAAGTGATGTGATCTTACAGCCAGTAATTCCTAATCCGGGAAAAATATTCTGTGTAGGTCTTAATTATGAGAATCATAGAGCTGAAACTAAAAGACCTGAAAGTTCGCACCCTACTATCTTTACTCGTTTTGCTGATTCTCAAACTGGTCATGAAGATAAAATTATATGCCCCAAGGTCTCTGAAAAGTTAGATTATGAAGGGGAAATGGCGATTATCATTGGCAAGTCAGGTAGATATATAGTTGAGGAAAATGCAATGGACTATATTGCTGGCTACTCATGTTATAATGATGCTACAGTCAGAGACTGGCAAAAACATACTTCACAATTTATTCCAGGAAAAAACTTTTATAAAACTGGTGGGTTTGGACCTTATATGCTCACTTCTGATGAGGTGCCAAACTACAAAGAAATG
>Ga0163108_10002705_pt1 | contig 12775 bp, 13 predicted proteins | sample Fk1155metaG_FD_109644 | JGI IMG/M metagenome (GOLD analysis project Ga0163108, IMG submission 109644) | Marine microbial communities from the Central Pacific Ocean - Fk160115 155m metaG | ecosystem: Environmental > Aquatic > Marine > Oceanic > Photic zone | place: The Central Pacific Ocean...
GATCAGCCGATGCTTGCTCGCCCTCTGTTAGGTGCCCAATCACCAGCGCGTCGGCAACACGCTCCGCGGTCAGGTCACGGTCGATGTGGACGTCATTGTGTACGACAAGCGCCTGTCGAAAGGTCCGATTACGCAAAAAGTCAGAATACTGCTCGCGTTGAAGAATATCGGGGGTGAGCTTTTTTAATCTTGCCGAGGTCTCTTGTGGAAAGTTTTCAATCCACATGGAACTGATTGAACTGTCTCCAAGATACTGAAGTGAAAATTGCGACAGTGATTCCACAAACTGGTGAAAGTAAATTGGCTGGTTGAATTGCTCGAGATGTTCGTGATACAGGTAGCCGTCATCCTCATGCTGAAGACTCTCCAGCTCGCCGTGCAGCAACATGCCATAGGCCGATTCTTCGCTGGTGGCATTTTTTGCCAGAAATGCAAGCAGGGCGCGAGCCTGTACGACGCGTTCGGTCGCCGACTCGATGTTCCGCACGTGATAGCGCATCATATCCCTTATCATCCCGCGAAAATGCCAGCCAGGAAATGTATTGAAACTGACGTAGCCAACTCCCTGCGGGTTTAGGTGACGTTGCAGGACCTCCAAGATCTTTTTCTGGACCACCTCGGGGACCCACGAATAAACGCCATGACAAATGATGTAGTCGAATTTACCCAGCTGGTGATCCAAATCCAGAATGTCCATTTGTCTCAGCTGAATATTTCGAAATGACAAAGCGTCCACGATTTTCTGGCCCTGCGCAATTTGATTGCCAGACAGATCAAAGCCGACAAATTCCGCATCAGGCAATTGCTCCGCCATTGGTAAAATATTGCCCCCGCTTGCACAACCAATCTCCAAGATCCGTGCTGTTTCGGGGTTCGCAACGGCAACACCAAACAACTTAGCCAGTGTTTGCAGCCGGTCTGGATGGGTTTGTGCAAAACAGCGATTAGGGTATGGGAACTCATCGTAGCTTTGCTCGATGTCTTTAAGCGCCGCGGTTTTCGAACGAAGTTGGTTTTCGTTCATCGCTTGTTCCAGTGACCATGCGCGGAACAAAATAGAGAAGAATATGCGAGCACTAAACTGACCGAGTTCTCGTTGTGGAATCGATAACGCAAATAACGCGAATAAGGACAGTTCAAAGCTGTGTTCATACGGCCGGTGAGGCTTTTGCGCTCAGGCAATAAGGGCAAGCTGGCGGAGGATGCTGCGTCCATGTGATTCCTTTCAAAACTAGCTACTGCGTGAGTGGACATTATCCGGCGCGAGCCTGACAGCACGCTGACCCGATACCGGATCTTCGAAGTCATTCAGCCTACGACAGGCTTTGAGTGACTAAAGTTATGTCAAAGCATCTGCAGATACGGCTTTGAATATCTTATACGTCCTGAGTTCCGGTGGGATGACACAGGTCTCAAAAGAAGCGATTAGGGAGACGAGTTTCGGTTTATCAATGTAGGTAGCGGCACGCCAATCGGCTGATGTGGAGCTCATCCTAAATCTCCACTTCTTTAAATTTGCGACTCCTGGCATTCCCGGCTTAGTGGATCCGGAGGGATAGCGATCGAATCATCCATTCTATTTGGCACTCACGTCAAAGTAACTGGGTGTTGGACAGGCCCAAAGATCTCCCCAATGTCGAGAACCACCGTCCAGATGAATAACCTCTCCCGTCACGAAACCGCAAGCGTCACTTGCCAGATAGGCACAAGCCTGGGCGATATCCCAGACACTGCAAGCCCCTTGCATAGGATTGGCCAAATGAAATTTCCTCCGAGCCTCCTCGGAATACACCTGCATGCCACTGGAATCTGTAACCCCCGGGGCAACGCAATTCACGCGGATATTATAAGGTGCCCACTCTACCGAAGTTTTCTGCGACAGTGTGATGACTCCCGCACGAGCAGCGCAGGTGTGTGCCATTCCATGCATGCTGTCATCTATAACGACCACCATATTGATCACAACACCTGGTCTACCAGTATCGCGCCAGCGCCGGGCGACCGCCTGCATCATGTACCAGGTACCATTCAGGTTGTTGTTGATGACAGACGCCCAACCTTTGGTGCTAAAATCCAGGGAGAGCTGAGGAAACTGACCGCCCGCATTATTCACCAGGATATCAAGACCGCCGCGCTCAAATATGCTGCTCATCACCTCATCGATAGTGTCAGGTTCGCGAATATCCAGTGCACAATACTCGGCATCCAGCTCATGATCGATTAGACGGGCAACAGCTGACTGCAACTTTTCTTCGTTGCGACCTGCCAATATGACGGTTGCACCCAGACGGCCATAAAGCCACGCTATGGCGTTACCAATGCCGCTGCCGCCACCGGTGATCAGGGCACGCTGTCCCCGCAGCAGATCGCGGGCAAACACCGTTTTGGTTTCCGCAAGGTCCTCATCAGTCATGCCAAAAGTAAATTTGATTTCGTCCGTCACAATAACAGCTCCAATATAGGTAGAATTTCCAAGCCTGGGCTTAACGCTGGCAGATCAGGCACCCACAACCTTTATGGCCTTGCCGATTCCCTGGTGGTAGCCGCCTTCACTATAGGCATCTCCTTTGAACACGCTGGAGGCCCTGGCATCAAAGATACCCCCGTAGCGCGCGTGCAGATTCTTGCCAATCTCGGCAGGTTCGCCGACCAGGGCGACCTTGTCCAGCAGCGTATCATCGACGCAGCGAACCGATAAGATATTGCGATGAGGGTAACCAAACCGAATGACGGACGTGTTAGATACCTAAGCGTCTGGTCAACTGCCCTCACGTTGCCTGTTACCCAGGAAACGCAGACTTTGTTAAAGAGATATCACCCACCGTACTTGTTCCACAACCTCTCTAGCCGACTGGTCGATAAAGGGGAGGCGTCTCCTTTTATCCTGGCTTCGAAGGGGCTGTCGATGATGTCCTGGCAGTAGTTGACGTTGGAGCCGATAACCTCTTTGGCATGGACTTTGTCCGCATGCTCGCACGACGTCGCAGGCGCTTAGCAGCATAGAAAAGCCCCCGACCCTGTCCGCAGCCGAGGGCTGATGCACGCGTAGGAAGACTCGGCTGTCTGATGACCAAAGGCAGCGCCTCGTGCGTTTGCCGCCTTTTTATGCGATCAGATCCTCGATTGATGCAAAGCTTTCGGCATGCCGTAATGCAACGTCTAAATCCATGAGTGCATGCACTTGAATCGCACCGGCATTGCCAGCGGCGTACGGATCGACCAGAAGGTCGACCCCCCTACGTAGGATGCCCTTCAGGTTGACTACGCCTGTTTCCCTGAATGCTCCAATCTCTTCTGCTGTCACGTCTCTTGTCAGTCCATCTACCATGGAATTTGCCCTCCCGATTGGTTAAGTTGTATCGCTTTATAACGCTATTAATCTACTAACGATTCCATTAAATGGAATTAGGCTATCCCGAAGAACGGCTGCCGAGCAGCGGCCAAATAACAGGAAATCTTAAACCATGCCTTCACGAAGAATAGTTACCGCAAATGACGCCAACGGGAAGTCCTATTTCCTACACGATGGCCCCACCTCTGGAATTGTCGATCTAGGCGGGTTTCTGGATGAGGAAATCTGGATAGACGATCCCGCCGATTTTGACCCAAGTACCGAGACCGACCCTGCCGCTGCAGACGCTTTCAACCTAGAGCCACCTACTGGGGGTTCTAGGATTCGAGTATTCACGTTCAAGCCCAATGATGAGACCGCCTACGACCCAGAGGTCCTGCGCGCCGCGCAGTCTCGGTTTAATACAGGAGGCGCGATGGAGGACGAGCGCCCAGGTATGCATACAACGCCAACAATCGATTACGGCATAGTTCTAGAGGGCGAAATAACCTTGGAATTGGACACCGGATCGGTAAATCTTACAGCCGGAGATATCGTCGTCCAGCGCGCTACCGCTCATGCGTGGCGAAACCACAGCGACCAACCATGTGTCATGGCCTTTATACTTATCTCCAGTTCTAATTATTCTTAATTCCTCTTCCCAGCCTGTAAACATTGAGGTTTGGGCCATGTCCACTGTTGCGTGGGAGTGGGAGTGGGAATGAAAATGGACGCGCCAATGGTTAGATCGTGAAGTGTAATTATTGCATTACGGATTTATAGGCGTTATTGCGTACAGCGTTATGATTCAGGTAGGTGCGGTTGAAGAACTAAAGAACCCTATTCCCCTACTTAAAGTGGTGGTTCTCGCCATTGCTCCAACCAAGGCCTTAATCCACGTACCAGGAGCGTAAATGCCTATTCTCAAGAAGCTGATGTTCGTGCTGCTTTTTCTATTGATCGGTGTGCCAGTGGTTATCTGGATTAGCTCCTTCGCGTCGATGGACCGGGAGCTCACATTTACCCAATCTGTCTCGAAACTACCCGATTTTGGTTGGACAACTGGGAATGCAGTCACGATATCAAACATTCAGGCCAACGGGATGGCCTTTCGAATTCGCGCTGCTGGCGGTGGTGGTAGCCAAGGCAACGTCATTTTACTCCACGGGTTTCCAGAATCTTCCGTCATGTGGAAACCGATCATGCCCAAGCTTGCAAATGCCGGTTTCCAGACTCTAGCGTTTGATCAGCGTGGCTACAGTCCAGGCGCTCGGCCCGAGGGTGCGGGCTCTTACACGGTAGATCAGTTGATTGCAGATGTGATCGCGGTTGCCGACGCTGCCGGGCTCGATCGGTTTCACTTGGTAGGCCACGATTGGGGTGCAGGAGTAGGCTGGGGGCTGGTGCTGTCCAAAAATCCACGCGTAATTTCGTGGACCGCCTTATCTATTCCGCATATGGCCGCATTCGCGGAGGCCATCCAGTCGGACCCAGACCAGCAGAGCAAGTCGGCCTACATGGGTTTCTTCCGGACACCGGTAGTGCCGGAGACGCTGTTTACCTTTAACGGCCTTGCAATGCTCGACGGGCTTTACAGCGACCACCTGCCAGAAACCAAAGCAGAGTACCTGGCAATGTTTGCCGAGCCCGGTGCGCTCACGGCGGCTCTGAACTGGTATCGAGCGAGCGGGGCTATAGACGGTTCCGCACCGGATGATGCCAGCGTGAAGGTGCCCACACTGTTTATTTGGGGTAATCAAGATCCGGCAGTGGGTGTCCATAGCGTGACAGCGCAGCGAAAGTACTTCTCAAACAATTTGACCGAAATTGAATTGGATACCGGCCATTGGATTATGGAAACGCACGCAGAAACGGTAGGTGCAGCCGTATTGCTGCACATCATGTCGCATCCATGAGGGCTTCAACGCTAACCTGTTTTCGTGCTTGCTGGGAAGTCCATCTTACCCAAAGGCGCACCGATCTTGCGCAGCAGGTTATAGATGGTAGAAGCGTGGAAATAGAAATTGGATAGCACGAACCACAACAGGATATTCTGATTCGTAAATGGCATCTCTCGCCCTTCTTCTTGAGTTAAAGGCCAATCATTTCTCCAACGCCGCCGTAGAAGGCCGCCCGCCTTTCTTCGTCCATCTCCTCCAATTGCCGGTCGCAGGTTGTCACCGCCTCCGCCGCGCCCTCTACGTGGGGGTAATCGCTTGAAAAACACAGCATCTCCGGAGCCACGTCGATTGTCGGCTTGAGCGGCTGGGTTGCAACCAATGGTATCACGCGAACTTAGCGTCGCAGATACTCAGAGGGTGCGAGCGGAAGTTTGTAGGCGGCGCCTGCGAAATCGGGCCGATACTCACCGTCCTCAAGGATACTCAACGGGTGTCGGCCAACACCCCCATCGAGGACATGCAGGAGGTGGGGCATCCAAGAGATACCGACTTCTTCCACGACCACCGTCAGATTCGGGTAACGCTCGAAAAGACCGTCAAAGACCATCGCCGAGAGTAGCAGTTGAGGCGCCAGTTGTGGGGCTACAACCATATTTAAGAAGCTGTAAGTGCTCAGGTCTTCGCCGCCATTGTTTGCCCATCCGTTATTGATGCTTTCGCGGCCGAATCCCACATGCGCGAACGCAGCCATTCCAAGATCAACCGCAGCCGACCAGATGAGATCGAAGTCGGGATGAGAGATCGATTTGGCAATCGCGGGACCCCCGGGCGAGACAGGCCGGCATTCTAACCAGCTGAACCATCGCTCCGTTGCGATTTTCTAAATCAGACGACTCAAACGTCAACCAACACTAAAACGCAGTGTAGCTGAACGCCGAAGCTAGCTATGAGTCAGGCACCAAATTAGTTCCAACATCGGTTTTGAAGACCTCACCGTTACCGGCATTTCGGCAGATAGTCTGGCGGATCTTGCCGACCAGCTTGGCGGCATCTGTGAGCAAGGCGATCATCCCCCACCACCCAAATCGAGCATGCATGTCTTACTTCTTGAACCAGATGAATATGAATATGCTCGAAGATCAGCGTCGGGCCGGCCTAACGTCACGGTGCTATAAAGGCTTTGATTAGATAGCTGCGTTCGCGCGCATCAAAACCTGGCGAGGTAAAGCGAACAGTCTAGCTGGGGGAGCTATTCCTATCTTCCAGTGCCTCCCAGCGCGAATAGGCCGCTGCAATCTCGACATCAAGGTCGCCGAGTTTCGTCAGCAGGTGAGCAATTTCGCCCGGATCCTTCGTGTAGAACTGAGGATCGACTGACTGGCCTTGTAGTTCCAGCTGTTGTGTTTCCAGTTTCTCGATTTGGTTCGGAAGTCTTTTTAATTCACTCTGCTCGTTGTGGTTAAGGCGCCTACTATCTGGTTTGGTAGACGCAGAGGGCTTGGCTTTGTCGGGCTGCGTGGTCGCGTCGCGCTGCCCTTGTGTGCTCCGTTGTCTCGTCCAATCGGTGTATCCGCCAACATATTCTTTCACATGACCACTTTCGATCGCCAATGTGCTAGTGACCGTTTGGTCTAAGAAAGCCCGATCATGGCTTACGAGCAAGAGCGTGCCGGTAAAGGACTCTAACAACTCCTCCAAAAGCTCCAACGTCTCTACGTCGAGATCATTTGTCGGCTCGTCTAAGACAAGGAGATTTGCCGGTTGCGATAAAAGCTTAGCCAGGAGTAGACGATTGCGTTCACCCCCGGAGAGAGATTTCGCTGGAGAGTTGACGCGCTCGGGCGGAAACAGGAAGTCTCTCAAATAGCTGATCACATGTTGGGTCTTGCCGTTAACATCGATCTGATCAGAACCTTCCGCGAGGTTGTCACGCACCGACAAATCCAGATTAAGCTGCAAGCGTTCCTGGTCGAAGTAAGCGACCTTGAGTTGTGTTCCCGTGCGGACCGTGCCATAAGTGGGGTGAATCTCTCCTAGAAGTAGTTTCAGCAGGGTACTCTTACCGCTGCCGTTCGCACCGATAATGCCGATACGATCGCCACGGAGGATCGTAGTGGAAAATTTTGTGACGACATTGAGTCCGTCGTATCCACAAGTTGCGTCGTCCACTTCGAGTACAAGCTTGCCGGATTCACTACCCTGGTCAAGGGACATTGTCACGTTACCCTGTCGATCTAACCTGGCAGCGCGCTCAACCCGCAATGCCTCGAGCCTGCGTACACGCCCTTCGTTACGAGTTCTACGAGCTTTGATGCCTTGACGAATCCAGACTTCTTCGTCAGCTAAGCGGCGGTCAAACTTTTTGTTCGCAGTGGCTTCTTCAGCAAGCTCCGTGTTCTTTCGTCGAAGGTAGGCGGCGTAACTGCCCGGGTAGGACGTCAACTTTCCTCGATCCAATTCGATAATGCGAGTGGCAAGCCCGTCGATAAAGGCTCGGTCGTGCGTGATGAAAAGAACTGAACCTTGAAAGTTGGCCAGGGTGTCTTCCAATGCCACGATCGAATCAATGTCGAGATGATTAGTTGGCTCGTCAAGCAAGAGCAGATCCGGCTCGCTCACCAAAGCCTGGCCGAGCATTGCTCTGCGTCGAATACCGCCGCTGCATTGCGACATAAGCGCTTCTGGTGGGAGACGCAGACGACTGAGCACCGCATCGACCAGTTGGGATTCGTCCCAGGCGTCTGCTTTGTCGATTTGGCCCTGAACCTCGCTCAGTTCTCTAAGTGCACTGTGATCTCCTTCCGCAACTAGGTTGCTCAAATCGTGGAAGCGTAAGAGAAGTTCGCTGAGATTGCCTAACCCCAGCGAGACAATGTTGTATAGAGTCTGATCTTCGCCGCCAGGAACCTCCTGGGCGAGCTTAGCGATTTTCAAGCCATCGGAGAGCCATAGGTTACCGGAATCAAGCGCCTGCTCATGGCCAATCACGTTTAACAAAGTAGATTTACCCGTTCCGTTGCGCCCAATCAGGCACACGCGTTCCTTTCTGTCGATCACTAAGTCGACATTCTCTAAGAGGGGAATATGGCCAAAAGCAAGGCTTGCGTCCTGCATCTGTAAAATAGGCATTGGATGTCCGCTAATTAAGTTGCTAGAGCAGCAGACGCTCGTCTATTGCGTTAAAACTGTTTGCTGCTCGCTTGAGTGAATCCGCGGTGAGGTCAGCCACACCATAGACTTCGAAAAAAACATCGTGCCGGCTTTGCACTGCTTGCACGAGTAGATCGAAATCGCCATCTCCAGACAGAAGCACCACGCGATCTAAGTCAGGGGCATGACTCAACACGTCAATTGTAATGCCAACGTCCCAGTCCCCTTTGGCAGAACCATCGCTACGCTGGATATAGGGTTTTAAGCTGACCTCGAAACCAATGTGGCGGAGCGCTTGTTGGAACGCACGCTGACGGGAATCGTTGCGTTCGATTGCGTAAGCGTGTGCCTGTGTTATTTCACCGCCCGCGCTCACATGTTCCCATAATGCGCGAAAATTGAATTGTCTGTTGAAAATCTGCCGCGTTGTGTAATAAATATTCTGCACATCGACGTATATACCGATATTGTTCATGGGTCCATGGTACCAACTCACGTCGTCAAGGGCGTGGCTCAATACGCTTCGGAAAGAAGTACGACAGATCACTATCCCCATCGCAGTCTTGTTTTTTTTAGTTTGGATGCTGAGGGTAATCGGATCTCGCCTTCCCATACAAAGAAAGGTAATCGACGCTACCGATAAACTGTCACTGGGCTAGCCGACGCCGGCGCCCCAGGCCTTGATCGAGTTAACCGACACAGCCATGTCATAGAACTTTGGTTCGGTTTTGCCTTCGATGGCGCATCCAGGCAGCCGACAAAGATACGGCAGCGCAGGCAGCTAAAACAGTTAGACTTGGGATGACTGGCAGTCGATATCTGTCTATCGAAATTGTGTGTGTTACATAATACACAGCAGGTAGGAGCAAAAGGCAGGCGATCATTAAATGAACGTTTGGGTTCCTGATGAACATCGCTATACCGAAAATAGAAAGAACCATTAGGCAAATAAATGTGGAGATTTTTGCCCTGTGGAACGGAGTTTTAAAATTGCTAATGCTTCCGCTCCAAAAATCAAAAATCCTGATCATCGTCAATTCGGCAAATTTTTCAGGATGTTTGAAAATGTAATCCGTTGCTTTTTCCATCGAATTTGCCATGTACTGTTTTTCACCTAACTCTCGATATAGCTGGTTCTCGGTTGTGTCACTATTTGGGTGAATAGAAGGGACTGGGTATCGACCTTCATTTACCAATGCCTCGTAAGTAAGCGTGTTGTTTCCGACCATAAGCTCAAGACCGAAATTTGACTGAAAACCGTACAAGCCCATGACTTCAACGTTTCTATAGACCCAAGGAGCGGATACCAACATCACGCAGCCGAGTACAAGTGCCGATAGAGTGGCGCGGTGAGAAAGCGATTGGCTGTGCATGACTACGAGCGTGAGGAAAACAATCGCGATCACTAGAACCAGTGCGACGGTTTTGACTAGACACATGATTCCTACAAATAAACCGAGGAAAATAAAGCGTGAAAAGGTGGGCTTCGCGACTGCCCAATTATATAAGGGGAAAAGAAAGGCTATGAGTGCAACTATCATGGTTGTGTCTTGAGCAAATCGCACGAGCCATATACTGGTCGGCTCTACTGCGAAGATTAAGCCGGCTATAGCGGCTGCCCGTTCACCCTGAATCTGGCGAGCAGCAAAGTATATTGGAAAAACTGTGCATGCACCGATTATGCCGTTTGTCATAGCTGCAGACAGCGCAATTAGCTTAGAGTTCTCAGTTGCGCTAAAAATAAGACTCAGAAAATACGGATATATTGGAACGGTCCACGCTGTTGCCTGACCCTGCGATCCTGGAACGGGACCGCTAAACCCGTCACCGTCTGCTATGGACCCAGCTATGCGGGGAATCTCTACCCCAAGGTGAAAACCCTCCATCCCCTCCAATAAAAAGAATATGACGATATAGCCCCACCTTAGAATGAGGGCAACGGCAAAAGCGAATCCGATTACTAAAACAGATCGCCTGTCTAAGGAAAATCTTTGCAGATTATCCAGTACAGTCTTCATAGAATTTTTTATCCGATGTAAGTGAACCTGACTGCACTGATGAGCCTTAGAACCCTGTTAAACGCAACTCTCTCAGAACAACGTGGAAAATAATAGGCTGTCAATGTGAGTAGCGGATCGAAACGTCTAGCGACCTTAACGATGTGGGTCATGCGCACAGGCTACTCGGACACTCTGATGTCAGGGTAACTGAGAGGCATTACAGGGTTAAACCAACGGTGGTTGAACCCGGTAGATGAACAATTTATTAGAGCAACTGAGGAATATTAGAAAGCTAGAAAATTAAATCGCTCTGAAAGCCTTTAAAATTGGCTCCGCCTGCTGGGCTCAACTGGCCGTCACACGGCAGCGACCCGCTGATTAACAGACCACTCAGCAGAAAGATAGACGCAATATAATCAAGTGGCACTAAAAACCACTGGGAGCCCCATTTGGGGGTAGAAATCGTAAATCTTTGATTTATATAAATAAAAATGGCGGAGCGGACGGGATTTGAACCCGCGACCCCCGGCGTGACAGGCCGGGAGTTAATCCCATCAAACGCGTATTTAGAGCGACTATGCAACATTCAAATCAGCAGTAGTCAGCACATCCCCTCCTTCATCTGATTGTAATATTGCAGGCCATGTTTACGCGTCGTTAACGGTGCAATTTTTGATCCGGCGTCGATCATCGCATTTTCGTGCTAAAAGTTGCAAGAAACTGAATATTCATTCAAAATTCTAAAGATGAAAAATACCAATCAAAACAAGCTACCTGAGCGCAAATATGCCCGTTCGGAAGATACGCGGGCACGTATTTTAGCCGCCGCACTGGAAGAAACCACTCGAGTCGGTTTTCATAAGGTCTCCATGGCCAATATCGCGGCTAACGCGGAGGTGGCAGTGGGTATCCTCAACTACCACTTTGGCTCGCGCCAGAAACTGCTGCATGAACTGATGTCTTCACAAGTGCGGAATTTCTGGTCACATATGTCGCTGCCCCACGAAGGACGAGGATTCTTTGAATATGAGGCCGCGATTCTCAAGCGCTATCTGGAGTTTCTGCACGCCAACCCATATTACTTGCAGTTGAGCGAAGAAATCCGCCGGTTCGAACCGGAACTGTATCAGCAAGGCATCGGCAATCAGCTGCTGGGCATCATCGAGCGCATAAACATGGGCATTCGCGACGGCGAACTGTCGCCCATGAGTGCGGATGAGATCCGCACCCGGGCGTACCTTATCCATGGCGCGTACACCTTCCTGAACCGATTGATCGAAGACGACCAGTACCCAGGCGATGACTTTATTATCACCATCGTCATGAACATGCTGAAGAACGGCATAGCCCCCGAAACATCTTAGCGCTCGCGAATATTGCAAGGAGGACCATGAAAGCCTATCAAGTTGTGGCAAACGGCGAACCTTTGGAAGAAAAAGAACTGGAGACCCCTACCCCAACCGGTGAAGAGATCCTCCTCAAGACCCTATCCTGTGGCGTTTGTCATTCAGACATTCATATTCACGATGGTTACTTTGACCTAGGCGGGGGCGCAAAGCTGCCGACGCCCTTGTTGGAGCCCTTGATTATGGGGCATGAAATATTCGGTGAAGTGGTGGCTATAGGCGATGCCGTTACAGATATAAAGTTAGGCGAAAAATATGTCGCGTACCCGTGGATCGGCTGCGGCGATTGCGCACTATGTAACGCGGACAAAACGCACTACTGCATGAACAACACCAATCTTGGCGTCAATGTCGGCGGAGGATATGGGGACCACGTGTTGGTACCGGGCGCGCAATACCTCTTCGCCGCAGGTGACACCCCGGAGAATTTGGCCGGCAGTTATGCCTGCCGAGGCCTCACCGCTTTCAGCGCGCTGAAGAAGGCGGAACCCTTTGCCGATGATCAATCATTGGTCATCATCAGCGCCGGTGGCCTGGGTCTCCTGGCTTTGAAAATTGTCCGTGCCACCTACGGCGTCAATCCCATCGTTGTGGACATCGACGATGACAAATTGGCCGTAGCAAAAGGCTTGGGCGCCTCTGCTGTGATCAACTCCGGGTCAGAGGGTGCAGCGGCGAAGCTGCTCGAGCTCACAGGCGGCGGTGCAACCTCCATCGTCGACTTTGTCGGCGCCGAAGCGACGGCCAACTTCGGTTACCAATGTCTTGCCAGAGGCGGCACCCTGGTAGTGGTCGGACTGTTCGGTGGGCAGATCACCATCCCTCTGCCTGTACACATACTGACGGAAAAGAAAGTCGTCGGCTCTTATGTCGGCAGCTTAGGCGAAATGGCGGATCTGATGGCGTTGGTCGCCGACGGTATAATCGAACCGGTGCAGGTGGAATCACGCCACGTCTCCGAAGCCAATCGCACGCTTGAGGAAATGA
>Ga0163108_10002707_pt1 | contig 12770 bp, 12 predicted proteins | sample Fk1155metaG_FD_109644 | JGI IMG/M metagenome (GOLD analysis project Ga0163108, IMG submission 109644) | Marine microbial communities from the Central Pacific Ocean - Fk160115 155m metaG | ecosystem: Environmental > Aquatic > Marine > Oceanic > Photic zone | place: The Central Pacific Ocean...
CGTAAAAAATAAAATCATTACTTTTTCTTACACAAAAAAACCTGTGATGATGGCGTTTTAAACAAAGATGACGATTGTGCAAACACTCTAAAGCCTAAATCAAACAAAGGGTGCCCATAGATTCAAAAATAAGAGCAGCTAATTTTAAATACAGAATTTGAAAATCTTGACTTTGAACTATAAAAAAATGTATCTTTCACTTAACTATAAGAATTAGCTGATTTATTAATCAAAAAAGTGTTTATTCCTTCCTATACATTTTTTGGCAAAGAACTTCTAATTACTAACAATAAAACTAAATAAGGCTAGTTTTTAAAAAAAAAAGCTTGAAATGACTATAATATTTGAATAACATTAATAAATACTGTCTACTTTTTTGTATGGTTTTAATCACTTTTGTTGTTAGAACACAAGACTCTATTGTGAATTATTCTGATTTTGGAAATAAAAGCCAAGACGAAAGTTCATTAGGGTTTTATAATATTGACAAACAATACTTTCTTTTAATAGGGAATAAAAAAAATATAGAAAACATCAATGTGCATGTTTACGATTCAATATTAATAGAAACAAGGAAAAACAAACTAAATTTAAAAGGTCACGATTGGATAAAATCTATATACATACATAACAAGCTAGTTATATTTACATCTTTTACCAATTCTAACAATCAAGAAGAGCTATATGTCCATACTATTTCTAACATTGGTGAAATGTCTAGCACAACTATAATTACAAAAACTCAAAATCATGGAGGATATAAAGCTAAGTATAAAGTTATTTCAAGTGAAAACCAGGAAAAATTAATTATCTTCATTGAACAAGCTTTTTATAAAGAAAAGAATGAAAAGATATCAATCTTATATTTAGATGCAGATTTTTCTATAGTAAATAGACTTGATAAAACACTTGACAGAATAGATAAAAACAAAAAAACTAACATCCCACTAATAAGTAATGATGGCTGTTTATATATATTAAAAAGGCATTGGGATAAAGGTAATAAATATTATTTATACATTTCATACGCTGGTGAATTTCATGAAACAGAAATTAAATTAAGAAATCGTAAAATAGCTGCCATGGAATATATAATTGATAAATCAGGCAATCTAATATTAGCTGGATTTTTCACTTCACCTATTCGATTCAATTTTGAAGGTTGTTTTACTTTTGAATATAAAAAATCTACACATTATTCATATAAAAATGAATTTATATTTCCTGAAAAAATTATTAATACATTTAAATCTAAAAAAGAAATTAAGTCTACTGGTTATGGATTAGATAATTTCCATTCACGTAAATTAATATTAGATTCTATAGGTAATCAGTATTTAATCTCGGAGCATCACAAATTTTTCCACAATAAAAAAGATTTTAAACATATACGAAAAGGAATTGTCGCCATTAAGTTCACTAAAAGGGGGAAATATATTTGGGGAAGCCCAATAATAACAAACCAAATAGAAAATAATAAAAAATCTTCTTGGTCTTCTTTTATCTCTTATATAAATAATGGTAGACTAAATATTCTATATAATGTAATTAATGATGACCATCATAATAATCATGATGAAAAAAAAACATATTCTACATATGGTGAAAATGCGTTATATGGAGCAAATAAAATTAAATTCTTAAATTCAGGTTTAACTGAGCAAAAACCTATTTTAATATATAAAAACAAAAGCAATCAGAAAATAGCATTAACTCATCCTATTTTGATGAAAAAAAATAATACTATATTTTTAATTATGCAATCTGAAGATAAAACAAAGTTTAGAATTGTAGAAAATTTTTCTAATATACATTAACCTCTTTTTCTAATTTTACATTATATTTTTCGAATATATCTTCAATAATACGATTACTCAAATTATTTATATTTGTACCTGATGCTCCTCCATAATTAACTAAAACTAAGGCTTGTTTTTTATGAACTCCATAATCATTTATTGTTTTACCTTTCCATCCTGCCTTATCAATTAACCATCCTGCAGCCAACTTCACTTTATTCTTATCAGTTCTGTAATAAGCTATATTTGGGTATTTTCTTAATAATTCTTTAAATTTAGATAGAGATACTATAGGGTTTTTAAAAAAACTACCGCTATTGCCTATTTTGTTTGGATCTGGCAACTTGCTTTGTCTAATTGATATTACAACATTACTAATATCTTTTATTGTAGGTTCTGTAATATTTAGCCTAATTAATTCTTCTCTAATTTTACCATAAGAAACATTAATTTTAGGAGTTATATTTAATTTTAATGTAACGGATGTAATTATATATTGCCCTGCTAATTTCCCCTTAAAAATACTTTCTCTATATCTAAAATTACACATAGCTTTATTAAAAATATGATTTTCTAATTTTGTTAAATGAAACGCTTCTAAACTATGAAAGCTATCGACTAATTCTACGCCATATGCTCCGATATTTTGAAGTGGTGCTGCCCCTACACTTCCTGGTATTAGACTTAAGTTCTCAATTCCTCCATAGCCATTATTAACACAATAAGAAACTAATTCATGCCAGTTTTCTCCAGCACCAACTTTAATTATTATATCTTTCTGTGTTTGCTTAATAATTTCTATTCCTAATATTGAATTTTTTATAACCAAACAATCTATATCTTTTGTTAATAAGATATTACTCCCTCCACCTAAAATAAATTTTTTATTGTTTTTATAAATTTCATTTTCAGATAGTTCTAACAAATCTTCTGTTGAATTAATAACGGCATAATACCTAGCATTGGCATTAACAGAAAATGTATTAAGTTTTTGTAAGTTTTTATTCTTAGAAATCTTCATAAAACAAAAATAATAAATTGATCAAAAGTTAACTTTCCCTTTAAACAGTTTTTAATTTAACTCACAACTAAATCAAAAGATTATTTCTATTTAATCTTCAAAAAATTCATAATCAGAAGGAATGGAAAAAAATTCTGACTCTAGCTCTTTATTTTCTATTGATTTTGTAGTCATTTCAGATATTAATTTGCCAGTTGAAAGAACATATTCAGAACTTTTCATAGGCCAGCAGCCCTTCATATTAGAAATTTTTTGATAGTATACTGCATGTTTTTCTCTTCGATTTATTAGTTCTAACATTGGTGAAAAGAAATTATAATCTCCTTTTGTTATCCAATAAACAATTTTTCTATCTTGATCATTACATGTTACTATTATTTTTTGACATTCTTTGTCTAAAATAATTTTTGTTTTTCCTGTTTTTTCTACCTTAACTTTTACTTCAGCAGGCCCTCTAAGTTCTGATGCTTCTATATATAATTTTCTCTCTGGACTTAAAATATTAATTTTTTTAGTAGATAAGTTAATTAATTTTATCCCTTCTATTTTATCTTCACTATCTATTTCTTCAATTCTTATATCATCACTATTAATGTAATATTTATAATTTATTTCATTTGCTCCAGTAGTTTTTTTAAAACTTATTTCCCCAGTAAATTGCGAAGAAAGATTGTTTGAAGAAATTATAGTCAAACTAATAATTAATATTTTTAATGCTGAATTTTTCATTTTATTTTTTATTATTATTGTAATATAATTTGTAAAAGTATGAAAATGCTTTTATTAAAAAAAATTACAAGAAACAAATGAAGACTAGCAATCAAATAGGCAAAGATGGAGAGAGACATTGTATATCATATTTGATTAAAAAAAAATATAAAATATTAGAACAAAATTGGAGATACACAAGATATGAAATTGATATTATTGCACAAATTAATAATTACATTGTTTTCTTTGAAATAAAAACACGTAAGAGCAATCATATAATTCCTCCTGAAATAAGCATTTCAAAAGCACAGGAAAAGAGAATAACATTTGCCGCTAATCATTATATAAAAAAAAACAAAATTGATTATGAAGTTAGATTTGACATTATTGCTATAATTTATAGCAATAATTCTTACAAACTAAAGCACTTTAAAGATGCTTTTTACCCAACTCTAATTTAGACATCATTTTTTTAGAAGCTTCTTGTTCTGCAATAATTTTTGAGTTAGCACTAGCTCTGCTAATTATCTCTCCATTAATTTCTATGGCTATTTCAAAAAAAGGTTTCTCTTGTTTAGAATCTAAATTAAGAAGTTTAAAATTTAAAGTCTTTTTAGTCTTTTGACAATATATAATAACTTGACTTTTGAAATCTTCGTTAATATTTTCGAGTTTTGAAGTGTCAGAATATTGTTCTAATAAACAGATAATAAACACATTTCTTGCTTTATCATATCCTAAATCTATATAAACAGCAGCAATAATAGCTTCAATTACATTCCCTAAAAGAGATTTATATGTATTATTTCCTCTTTTATAATCTATTAATGGTTCAATATTAATCTTTTCACCATAATAATTAAGATTCTTTCTGCTTACAATGTTAGATCTTAATTTTGTCAAATATCCCTCTGTTTCATTAGGATATTTTTTGTAAAGATAATCTGCAACTATCATACTAATAACAGCATCTCCTAAATATTCAAGTCTTTCATTGCTGTTAACACAGCCGTCAATAATTGTAGCTTTTGATTTATGTCTAAAAGCATTTTCATATAAAGCTATATTATTAGGCTTAATATTAAATTTTTCTTTAAGAAAAAATAATAAAGAATTTGAAGTTGTTTGCTTTTTTTTAAAAAGCCTTTTAAACATACTTCTTTAAAATAACTGACGCATTATGACCTCCAAAACCGAAAGTATTTGAAAGTGTTGCTCTAACTTCTCTTTTTTGAGCCTTATTAAATGTAAAATTTAGATTATAATCTATATTTTCATCTTCATTTTCAAAATTTATTGTAGGGGGTATTATATCATCCTGAATAGCTTTAACACAAGCTATAGTTTCAATTGCGCCTGCGGCTCCCAATAAATGCCCTGTCATAGATTTAGTGCTACTTATATTCAAATCATAAGCATGCTTTCCAAAAACTTCTTTAATTGCCTTACTTTCCGCAATATCTCCAAGTGGAGTTGAAGTTCCATGAACATTAATATAATCTATATCTTCTGGCGACATTCCCGCATCTTCAAGACATAATTTCATAACATCAACAGCCCCTCTTCCTTCAGGGTGTGGTGCTGTCATATGATGAGCATCAGCTGTTAAGCCTCCACCACAAACTTCAGCATAAATTTTTGCTCCTCTTTTCTTTGCATGCTCAAGTTCTTCAAAAATTAAACATCCTGAACCTTCACCTAATACAAACCCATCTCTTGTTGAATCAAAAGGTCTTGATGCTGTTTCAGGAGTTTCATTTCTAACAGAAAGTGCTCTTAAAGCGTTAAATCCTCCAACACCAGTTTCACTAATAGAAGCTTCAGAACCTCCTGTTACAATAATATCAGCTTTCCCATATTGTACTAACATTAAAGCGTCAATCATAGCATTAGTTGAAGAAGCACAAGCTGAAACAGTTACATAATTAGGCCCTCTAAAGCCATATTTCATAGAAATATGACCAGCTGCAATATCGACAATCATTTTAGGGATAAAGAAAGGATTAAATTTAGGGGTCCCATCACCTTTATTAAAATTAAAACATTCCTCTTGAAATGTTTTTATTCCTCCAATACCAGAGCCCCATACTACACCAGTTTTTAAGAGATTTATTTTTTCAGTATTAATTCCGGAATCTTCCATAGCTTCCTTTACAGTAGCCATTGCAAAACTAGAAAAGAGGTCGAGTTTCCTCGCCTCTTTTCTGTTCATAATAGATTCAGGATCAAATCCCTTTACTTCACAAGCAAACTTTGTTTTAAATAAAGTACTATCAAAGCGTGTTATTTGGGCTGCGCCACTATGGCCAGCAACAAGATTATCCCAATATTCATCAACACTATTTCCGATAGGTGTTAATGCTCCAAGCCCTGTAATTACAACACGTCTTTTACTCATAGTCTATATATTAAAACTATTTATTTTCTTCTATATAAGAAATAGCTTCTCCAACTGTTTGGATATTTTCAGCTTGTTCGTCTGGAATAGCTATATTAAATTCTTTCTCGAATTCCATAATTAATTCTACAGTATCTAGTGAATCAGCTCCAAGGTCGTTTGTGAAACTTGCTTCTAATGTTACTTCACTTTCATCAACACCTAATTTATCTACAATAATTGAGATTACTTTTGATTTTACGTCAGACATATTTTTTAAATTTAATTGTTTAAGAGTGCAAATAAAATGCTTTTAATTAAGTAAGCAAAATACTTTTTAATAAAACTTGCATTTTTTAGCATTCTAAAAGTGTTATACATGAAAAATGCTGTGAAACCCACTAACTTAAATTATAAATAAAACTATTTTTGTGAAAAATATAAGAACAATGAATATAGCTTTATTTGCTTCAGGAACAGGAACTAATGTTAAAAACATTATAAATTACTTTAAAAGTGATGAAAATATTAAAATTAATATAGTGCTTTCTAACAAGCATAATTCAGGGGCTTTAACTTTTGCAAAAAAAAATAATATTGATACTTGTGTATTTAACAGAGACGAATTATGCAATACAAATTCAATACTAGATATTATAAAAAAACGTAATATCGAATTAATTATTCTTGCTGGTTTTTTACTAAAAATACCAAAACAATTCATCGAAAATTTTAGGGGTAAAATAATTAACATACACCCTTCACTATTACCAAAATATGGAGGAAAAGGAATGTATGGAGAAAATGTTCATAAAGCTGTTATTAATAATAAAGAAAAGCAATCGGGCATTACCATTCACTATGTTAACGAAAATTACGATGATGGTAATATAATATTTCAAACTAAATGTATAGTTAAAGATACTGAAACATCGTTATCACTTGCTAAAAAAATTCACAAGCTAGAACATAAATATTTCCCAGAAATAATTAATGATATTATTAAAAAACAGATAAATAAATTCTAAGAACTTGAATACAAGCTTGTTTTAATAGCCTTTGTTTTCAATATTAGCAAGTTGTAAAAAGCTAATCATTCTTCATACATTACATGACCTATTTGCCATCCATTTGCAGTGCCTATTCCTGTCCAGTTTAAAATCCCGCCAGGTCCAGTATTAGAATATTCAACACAAGTAATCTCTAAACGTGCAGATGATAAGCCTGCAATAATAATTGAATTTCCAACTGCAACAGTTGAAGCTACTGGAGTGACATTATCTATTGAATAACTTACTCTGACAGAAGCTGAAGCCGTATTAGGAACTGTTACCTCTAATTCTCCATTAACACCATTACTATAAATCTGTATCCAAGATAGATTTGCCATATAGTTGTTTGAATTAGCCATAAATATCTTTTTATACTCTATTGAAGGAGTTATTGATCCTGAGATAAATCCCATATTAGCAATATCGCTTGAATCTAATTGTGTATCTGTATCTATTGTATGATTCCCCCAATTTGTTGTGTCTGCCGATGTTATAGCGCTAGCTAAATGAGAAGAAAATACCGGATCTGTTTCTGATGACATTCCTGTTATAAATCCAAGTTGTGAAATTCCTAAAGAATCAATATGAGTATCAGTATCTATTGTATGATTCCCCCAATTTGTTGTATCTAGCGATGTTATACTACTAGATAAATGAGAAGAAAATACAGGATCTATTTCTGTTATTATTATACCTCCAGCAATACTATCTGCAGTTTTTGCATGTAATGCATAAGGAACACTCATTAGTTGGCTAGTACCCGTAATAGTGTAGCTTGCACCTCCTGTTGGGTCAGTTTCTGTTTTGATAAAGTATGGACCAGCGCTCCAATCTATAATATTAAATGCCCCTGAAACTACTGTTCCTGAGCCTATTTCTATACTTATCAGACCATTAATATTGGTACTTGGAGTTTGTGTTTCTACATATACTGCCGACCCTGAAACAGATCCTTGCAATATACTTATTTGCATACCTACTGATTGACTAGTTACTAGTGCATTACCTGCATCTCTAACTACTGCTTGGTAGCTCATTTTTTCTGGGCTTTGTGCCCATGTTGTTGCAGTTAATAAAACTGCTGCTATTAGTTTAAATATTTTTTTCATGATTGTTAAGTTTAATTTTTAATTACTTTAAATGTTTTTACTTTATTTTCTCCAGACATCACTTTTATCAAATATGTTGCCCTTGGCAAGCCACTTGTATTTATACTTGTTAATGATGAAGTAATTGCTCTGCTTTCAAGTAATTTACCTTGTAAGTCATGCAATTGATAACTCAATACTTCTGTGTTATCTACCTTAAGTTTCAATATATCTGTTGTGGGGTTGGGGTAAATAGAAAGTGAGATGTTTCTTTTTATCTCGCTTATATCTACTGTATAAATCTCATAGGCTTGCTGCACACCTTGTGCCAGTGACCCGTTGCTTCCAGTATTGGTAATGTAAACTACTTGTCCAACAGTGTAGCTTGATGAACCCCCACTTCCTGATGCATCATCACCTGTTGCTGACACTGTTTCTTGGGCTTGCAGTTCTACTAGGAAAAGTAGAACAAACGCGAGGCTTGTTAATTCTTTTATGTGTTTCATAACTTTTTGTTTAATACCCTCAAATATAAACAATTTTTTATATGTTTTTTGCTGTATGATTTTTAAATATCAACTACTGCAACAGTAATCATGTTTAAAATTTCTCTTACAGAAGAGCCTATTTGCAAGACATGAACTGGTTTTTTCATTCCAAGAAGAATTGGGCCTATGCTTTCTGCTGTAGACATTTGCTTAACAAGTTTGTAGGCTATATTTCCTGAACTAAGATTAGGGAAAATTAATGTATTCGGTCTTTTTTTAGATAATTGTGAAAAAGAAAAATAGTCTTTCATTAATTGAGTGTCCAAAGCAAAATTCGCTTGAATCTCTCCATCCACAATTAAATCAGGATGCTTTTTATGAAGTATTTTTACTGCTTTACGCATCTTAGTAGAGTCTTCACCTTCTGTTGACCCAAAATTTGAGTAAGAAAGCATTGCTATTTTTGGAGTTATTTTAAATCTTTTTACAATTTTTGCAACTAGAAGAGTTATATCTACTATTTCATCAGAACTTGGGTTTAGATTCACAGTAGTATCAGCAAAAAAGAAAGGGCCTTCTTTTGTAATAATAATATACATTCCTGCAATTTTATTTACACTTTCATCTACACCAATAACTTGTAAGGCAGGCTTAATAGTATCTTTATAATTTCTAGTTAAACCCGACAACACTACATCAGCATATCCTGTTTCTACCATAGCACAAGCAAAATAATTTCTTTCACGCATCATTTTCTTACATTCAAAGAAAGTAAGACCTCTTCTTTTTCTTTTGTTAAATAAAATTTTGGCAAATTCTTCTCTTTTTGATTCATATTTATCGTCTCTAGGATCGATAATTTTACAATTTCCAAAATCTAATTTATAGTCTTGAATAAGCGCGCTTATTTTATTTTTGTTTCCTAATAAAATTGGCGTAGCTATCCCTTCATCATAAGCCATTTGAGCGGCTTTTAATATTTTATAATGATCTGCTTCAGCAAAAACTATTTTTTTTGTTTTTGTTTTTGCTTTTTCTGTAATGTTTCTTATTAATTTATTATCTAAGCCAAGTCTTTTCATTAACTCCAACTCATAAGCTTCCCAATTATCAATTTTTATTTGAGCAACTCCAGATTCTATTGCAGCTTTAGCAACTGCTGGCGCTACCCAATATATTAAGCGAGGGTCTAAAGGCTTAGGTATAATGTGATCCTTACCAAAAGCTATTTTTTTTGATCCATATGCTGCATTTACCTCATCAGGCACGGTTTGTTTAGCTAAAGCTGCAATAGATTTTACTGCAGCTAATTTCATTTGTTCGTTTATTGTTGTAGCTCTAACATCTAAAGCTCCCCTGAAAATAAATGGGAATCCAAGAACATTATTTACCTGATTAGGATGATCAGACCTCCCTGTTGCCATTATTATATCCTCTCTAGCTTGAATAGCGTCATTATAGGCTATTTCTGGGTCAGGATTGGCTAATGCAAAAACTATAGGATTATTAGCCATTGTCTTAATCATTTCTTTAGAGATAACACCTCCTTTTGAAAGTCCAAGGAATACATCTGCATTTTTCATTGCTTGCTTTAAAGAAATGTCTTTACTTTTTTGTGCAAATTTCTCTTTATGCTTGTCTAAATTATCTCTTTCAGAATTTATCAATCCTTTAGAATCAAACATAAATATATTTTTCTTTTCTACTCCAAGCGATACATACAATTTAGCACAAGAAATTGCTGAAGCTCCTGCCCCACTTATTACAATTTTAACTTTATTAATTTTTTTATTTGCAATTTCAAGAGCATTCAATAATGCAGCAGATGATATTATAGCAGTTCCATGCTGATCATCGTGCATTATAGGAATGTTTAATTTTTCTTTAAGTTTACTTTCAATCTCAAATGCCTCTGGAGCTTTTATATCCTCTAAATTTATACCTCCAAATGTAGGAGAAATAGCCACTACAGTCTGGACAAACTTATCAATATCTTGCTCATTAATTTCTATATCGAAAACATCAATGTCTGAAAATATTTTAAAAAGCAAACCCTTTCCTTCCATTACCGGTTTAGAAGCTTCTGGACCTATGTCACCTAAACCAAGTACAGCTGTGCCATTAGATATTACAGCTACTAAATTTCCTTTTGCAGTATATTTATATACATCTTTTGGAGTTTTAGCTATTTCTAAGCATGGCTCTGCAACACCAGGAGAATATGCTAAAGATAAATCTCTTTGTGTGCTGTAAGATTTTGTAGGTATTACTTCAATTTTTCCTTTCCTTCCAGAACTATGATATTCTAAAGCTTCCTTTTTTATTGATTTCATATTATTTAGCTTTTATATAAAAAGAGATTATTTTATAAAAACAAAGATAGCAAATATAAAACACTAGTAATTAAATGCTTTAAGATGCTTATTAAACTGATTTAATAAAGTCATTATTAATAATATCTTGGCCTTTATATTTTCTAAACAACTGAATAGTTGCAATAACATCCTTTTCGCAATAAATTATTATTCTTTCTAAATCTTTATCTTCATAATAAACCTTCGCCACCTGAGAACCATCAATATCATCTTTTGAAGTAGGAATATTAAAAATATGAGTTAATAAGTCTAATGAAGTATAATTTTTATAATCTCCAAACTTCCAAAGTTCCATAGTGTCTAAATGGCGTATTTCCCAAGGTTTTTTACCTGCAATATCTAAAAGTAAAGGAAGTTTTAAACCATTTATTAATATTCTTCTAGATAAAAACGGATAGTCAAACTCCTTACCATTATGAGCACAAAGCATAAAGCTTTCATTATTAAATTTTGAATTAAGTAAATTTAGAAATTCTTGTAATAATACTTTTTCATCTTCAGAAGCAAAACTTTTTAATCTAATTTGTTCTTCTCCATTTATTTGAGCTATAAAGCCAACAGAAATACATACTATTTTGCCAAATTCAGCATAAATACCAGCCATATTGTATATTTCTTCTGCATTTTTTTCATCACGTTTTTGTAAAAAGACAGTTTTTTTATTCCATAGGTCTTTTGACCTATCATCTAATTCTGAAAAACTATACTGCATAGGAACAGTCTCTATATCTAGAAATAATATTTTTTCTGTATTTATATTATTTAACATAAGTCTAAATTAAAATATTGATACGTAATTTTATTACGTTTTGAAATATTAATTGGAATACATTTCTAGTGCTGCATCAATATAAGAATAGAAATCTTCATGATGATTATCTTCTAATATTTTGCCATACTTTCTTCCCAAACGAACAATTATCATGTTTTTTTCAGGTATACAAATAACATATTGCCCCCAATGACCTCTAGCATAGAATACATCAAAGTCATATTTATTTGTCATCCAAATTTGATAACCGTAATTAATATTATCTTGCCCTTTCCTGTCTTTTAATTTAGCAGGGCTAATTGCCTGTTTTATATAACTTGTATCTAAAATTTGTGTATTATTCCAAAAGCCAAAATCCATAAATAATTTACCCCATCTTGCAAAATCTCTAGCGTTTGTATTTATACAGCAAAATGCTTTTTCATCTCCACCTTCTGTATCTGTACTCCAAAGGGCTGAATTTCTAGCTCCAAGGGGTTTCCAAATTTTATCTGATAATAATTCACTAATAGTTTTCCCCATAGCAGCCTCTACAATAAATGCTAAAATTTGTGTGCAGGAACTATGATATTTGAATATTTCTCCTGGCTTTTCAATAGCATCAATGTTTAACACAAACTCTCTTAAATTACTTCCATAATATGCCTCAGCTGTTTGTCCAAGTGGATTAAAATAATTTTCATCCCAGTCTAAACCAGAACTCATTGTGAGTAGATGTTTAATTGTGATTTTACTTTTATCACCTTTACAAAATTCTGGGATAAAATCACATACAGGTTGATTAACAGATTGAATTTTTCCTTCTCTTATTGCAACACCAATTAAAGTAGAAACAAAAGTTTTAGCCATTGAAAAGGAATTAGACATTGTATCTGCAGAATAACCTTGCCAATATTGCTCATGCTTTATACTATCATTTTGAATTATTAAATAAGCAACCGTTCCAAATTTTTCATTTATAGAATTTAAAAAAGCAGGAATGTTTTTTTTATTATAATCTTTCGCTTCTAACCATGGCTGATGATTTCCTTTGCTTATTTCATTACTTGGAAAATAAAAAAAATCATCAATATATGAAGATGTATAA
>Ga0163108_10002708_pt1 | contig 12769 bp, 11 predicted proteins | sample Fk1155metaG_FD_109644 | JGI IMG/M metagenome (GOLD analysis project Ga0163108, IMG submission 109644) | Marine microbial communities from the Central Pacific Ocean - Fk160115 155m metaG | ecosystem: Environmental > Aquatic > Marine > Oceanic > Photic zone | place: The Central Pacific Ocean...
AAACAGGTAGACGGGCAGCCTAACGCTGGCAACCCTTGAATATTAGAAACTACCTCTTGATGAGCATGTCCAAAAATAAATCCCTTTACAATTTTAAGTCCGCTTTGAACTTGTGGGCTATTATTAATGATATTAACCAATCGATCGGCTTGTTTGATCTTATGCTTATCCAGCCAGGGAGAGCCCACATCTAATAGCGGATGATGCATCGCAATTAACAAACTACCCCCTTGAGCTTTCTCGATTGTCTCAATCAAATATGCTTCATCAGCCTCTGTAACGGATGCAGGAGTCGCCTCATCTTCATGCGAATCAAGCCAGACTATTGACCACCCACCTAAATTCAAAGGATCCATAGGAAGGCGCGCCTTTTTCATTTCAGACAAGACATCATGATTCCCAGGTATACACAAAAGCGGGAGGTCAAAGAAAGACTTTATAGTCTCGAAAAGCCTCTCGTAAACATTCTTTTTAGGTATATGCGCTAAATCACCTGTTGCAACAATCGCATCTATCTTGTTATTGCTTCTATGCACTTCTGATAAGACCGTTTCAAGGCTTGCCTGAGTATCAACGCCTAAGATCTCCTGGTCTTTATAAACCAAATGACAATCACTGATCTGCAGAATAGTCTTTATCAATTAAGCTTTAGCAAATAGATCAGGACCAATGCCATTTTCTATACACAGCGACAAAACCTCACCAAGGAACCTATTAATTTGCTCTTTTTCGTCTGGTTGTCGCATTTTCCTATTTGGATATTCATACACACCATGAAAGACTTTCTGATTATCTATCTTGATCACTTCAGCGCTCTTTGCATCATGGTAAACGCGAACGGAAATATTTGGTATTAACACCCACTCTTCGGTCTCATTAGTTTGGCTAATGCGGATAGTAGTGGTGTAAGGCCCTCGATCTAAAACAATCAGGTTGATACTAAAGATTTGTTCAGAAAATAGGACTTGGAATGGTTGCACATCCTCCAAACGCATATTTTGAAAAAGTTTGTGCAGCTTATGATAATTGACATCACACTCTGCCATATGGGCAGGCAAATCAATGCTGTGTTTTTTTGATTTGAATGAACGGGTCGACGAAAATTCCGAAACTGACAACTCAAATTGCTGAGAACGGGTTAAAATTTCTCGGTCCGTTTCAGGTCTTTTTTCAGACAATCTTGTTCTCATGTCCCAAGTTAATGCCAATATACAGATTCTCGTTAATCAGGTCACGCCAACCGTGCCCTAGTTTTTCTGATTATTGAGCTAGCCAAGACGGAAACGAAATTACGTGTGGATTTTCATTCTCTTATCACGAAGAAATAATCGACTGCTCAAATGATATGCATAAAAAATAATTGAGTAGCGGCGAAGCGGTGATTTTAAAATCGTAGAAGCACTGAAGCAAATTGTTGATAGAACAAACTCTTAAACATTAATCATTTGTTCGTTAATAATCGAAAATCGCTTGTGTTTTTATATTTGCTGGCTAAAATGGCCAGTCCAATTTGGTCATACCAAATCGACATTAAATCCAGAAATTATTGATTTAACTTAGGCGTATATATAGCCGTGATAGCACAAAAAAAAATCCTCCTGCTTGACCTATCTATGGTTAGTGACAGCTTTTGTTTAATAAAGTCTCGTTTGAGATGGTCGCTTGTCATATTTTGCCTGGTAGGCTTGAACTCATATTCTTCGGATTTAGCTGATGTCTATGCCGACGCTAAAATAGGCGATCCGGTTTCCAGCGCCGCTCAAGCCAACTTTCGAGCCATAAAAGAGAATATACCTCAAGCCAGATCACGAATGCTTCCATCCATTAATGCTGGGGTTTCCACAACAAAAAGCGAGATAGACTTCCCAGGGGCAACTGACGCCAATCCCTTCAGTCCAACTTTCGGCCAATCCATACCCGGTGAAAGCTACAACGAAAATGGTTGGAATGCTTCATTAAGACAATCAATTATTAATGTTTCAAACTGGGCATCCCTAAAGAGCGCCCAATCTTCTGTTAAAGCCGCAGAGTACGACCTCAAGCAAACCGAACAAGAGCTTATAATCAGAGTTGTTAGAGCCTACATGAACGTATTACGTGCCCAAGATTACTTAGACACATCGAACGCCGAAGTAACGGCGGTCAACCGACAATTAGAACAAGTTCAACAGCGTTTCGATGTGGGGTTGGTTGCTATAACCGATGTTCTGGAATCACAGGCAGCATACGACAGTGCTCTCGTCCGTAAGATTCAGGCGGATGGCGATCAAGGTATATTCTTTCAAACTTTGAGCACATTGACCGGCATAACCTACGAAAAGTTGAATCGTGTATCGGAAACTCTGCCGATCATTAATCCAAACCCTTTTCAAGAAGCCGTATGGGTCAAGACTGCTCAAGAAGAAAACTTAGGCATTCTTTCAGCGGCCGAACAGCTTAACTCTGCACGAAAAAATATGAGAGCCAAACGTTCTGAACGACTACCAACAGTAGAAGGGATAGTTAATAAATCGCACAACGTCTCCGGTGGTAGAAACTTTTTTGGCTCAGATACGACAGACTTCACCAGCTTCGGACTGCAATTGAGCCTACCTATCTATAACGGGGGTATTACTCGATCAAGAGTGAAACAAGCCGCCGCGCAAGCCGATCAAGCAAACGAGCTCCTGAACAACCAAAGGCTAACGGTCATAAGAGATACTCGAAATCTCTATAGGGCAGTAGCGACGGATGTAGTGAGAGTAAGAGCTAGGCTAAAAGCTATCAAATCATCCACCAGCGCTCTTGAAGCCGTAGAAACCGGATATGAAGTCGGTACTCGAAACGTTGTTGACGTTTTGCAAGCTCAGCAAAGGCTGTTTGCGTCTCAATTTGACTATGCTGATTCGCGATACAATTACATTATCAATTTAATGGCACTAAAGCAGGCTGCTGGAACACTCGAAGAAATGGATTTGATGGAACTGAATAAGTTTACCGATCCAAGTGATCAAGTTATCAGACATATCTCTCTAAGCAACGATTCTGGATACATGAGCTTCCAGTAACTTAGTCAGTTTTTGGGTCGCGCCTCTGTTCTTTTCAATTGTCCTCAATGCAGCAGCGCCCATCTTGTGCCTTTGTTCTTCCGAGCCTAAAAGATAAATCAAGCGCTCCACCAACTCTCTGGAATCAAATACCGTGATGAGCCCGCCATTTTTCTCAAACTCATTCATAATTTCTGAGAAATTATACTGTTGAGGTCCGACTATTACGGGAAGCCCATAAGCCGCGGGTTCAATTGGATTGTGCCCTCCAACCTTGACAAAACTGCCCCCTACCAACACAACATCTGCCAAACCATAAAGCTCAACTAGGCTACCCATAACGTCGCCAATCAAGACATCAATATCGGTCAATACCTGGTTGTTAGCTTTAGAAGACTCATAACAAACCGAGAAACCACTCTGAGTGAAATATTGGCCAACCTTTAAAGCTCTAATTGGATGGCGAGGAACCAAAATAAGTACTAACTCAGGGTAATGTTCTTTCAATAACTTAAAAGCATCCAGTACGATTGCCTCTTCTCCATCATGAGTTGAAGCAGCAATCCAAATTGGCCTATCCGCAAAACCCCAAACCCTCTTTCTCTCCGCAGACTGGCCTATTATTTCAGCAGGGAGATCTATATCAAACTTCATGTTGCCCAAAGCCAAAATTTTCTCCTCCTCTACGCCCAGCCCTTTAAATCGCTCTGCATGCTGCTCATATTGACAGGCGACAAAGTCAATTTGGCCCAGCAATTTCTTAACTAAAGGCCGAATCAGGCCATAACCTTTCGCCGACTTTTCCGATAATCGAGCGTTAATACAGATCACAGGAATATCACGTTCCCAGGCCTCATTAATCAAATTCGGCCATAATTCAGTTTCCATCAAAACAAGCATTTTGGGTCGTACTCGATCAAAAAATCTAGAGATAGCGAACGTATAGTCATAGGGCAAATAACTATGTTCCACCGAGTCGTTAAATATCTTTGCGACCATCGCCGAGCCCGAAGGCGTCATCGTAGTTACTAAGACTGAAAGCCCTAGCTCTGATTGGATCAAATTCTTAACAACCGGCGCTGCAGAAATCGTTTCTCCTGCTGACACGGTGTGAAACCATATCCGATCACAGGACTTTAGCGATGCCATATATCCGAATCGTTCTGGTATGCGTTTGGCATACTCTGGCTCGCGCAAAGACCTCCATAGCAAACGCACAAAAATAAAAGGTAGAAAAAACCACAGGACAATTCGATAGAGATATAAGATCATTGCGACAGCGTGATCGAGCTCTAGTTTACTGTCAACGCCTAGCAATGCAGAACAAGTCTTCAATAAAAACAAATTTATCAATAGATTCTGTCATAGTCGGTGGGGGTATTGCCGGTGTATGGCTTCTTCGTCTCCTAACGCAAAAAGGCTATAACACGATACTCCTCGAGCAAGACTCATTGGGTTCAGGACAAACACTAGCTTCCCAGGGAATGATTCATGGCGGGCTAAAGTATGCTTTATCCGGATTACTTTCAAAGGAGTCTGAGGCAATTTCCCGAATGCCTGAACGTTGGAGAGAATGCTTAAACTCAAAAAGCGGAGACATAGACCTAAGAAAAGTATCATTATTGTCAAAAGACTATTATATGTTCAGCGATGGCCAAATCGGCAAGCTTGCTAGTTTTTTTGCAAGCAAATCTCTTCGTGGGCGAATTCAAAAAGTAGACCAAAAGAACAAGCCAGTTTGCTTTTCAGGTTTTGATGGGCTGATATACAAGCTCAATGACTTTGTGCTGGATACAGAATCTCTTTTATCTGAGTTAACTCGAGGTCTAGAAGATCGCATTCTTAAATTGAAATGTTCAAATCAAAATATCAAAAAGATCGAGCAAGGCTACGAAATCATGCTTTCTGATACTTGTATCAAGAGTAGTGTACTAATTAACTGCGCCGGTAATGGATCGAAAATTCTCCTAGACGAACTAAAAATCGATAGTTTTAAAACCCAAAATCGACCCCTCAAACAAATAATCCTCGATGCCCCCGGACAACTCGATATGTTCGCACACTGTATTACGAATCTTTCGACCAACGAGCCTCGAATGACCATCACTACCCATCGATCTGCCTCAAATAAGATCTGGTATGTCGGCGGTCAGCTAGCTACTAATGGAGCAGATCTGACTGATGAGAAGCTAATCGAAAACGCCAAAAAAGAGCTTCGCCAGTGTATGCCATGGCTAACAATTACCGACAACGCTTGGCGAACATTCTCTGTAGACCGAGTGGAGCCCCTAACCCAAAATCGCCTCAAACCGAACGAGGCCTTTGCTAAGAGGAGCCAAAATTTCTTACAGTGCTTCCCTACCAAACTGACCCTTACGCCAGATCTCGGAGACAAAGTTCTAAAAATCCTGGACCCCCCTGGGCTCCATGAAAAATTCGTGAGTACGCACACGAGAGCTGAAATTGGCAGCTCACCCTGGTGATGGACCAAAGAACATTAGGTCAAACGGGTATCGAAGTTTCCGAACTAGCGCTCGGCACCGTAAAATTTGGCCGTATTCAAGGATTAAAGTATCCGAAGAAGTCTCGGATACCCAATGATAAAGAGCTTCTGGAGTTATTAAGAGCAGCAAAAGATCTTGGTATCAATTTGTTGGATACGGCACCAGCCTATGGAGAAAGCGAAAGTCGAATAGGAAAGCTATTGGCCAAAGAAATCAGCGATTGGATTATCGCCACCAAAGTGGGCGAAGAGTTCGACGGAAATCAATCACATTTTGATTTCAGCCCGGAGGCAATCGAAGCAAGCGTCTATAGATCTATTAAACGCCTAGGCAAGGAGTGCCTAGACATCGTATTGATTCATTCAAATGGGGAAGATGAGGACATTTTATTGCAGAGTGGGGCACTGCAAAAACTTCAAGATCTGAAAGCGCGCGGAGTTATTAGAGCAGCAGGAATCTCTTATAAAACACGCGCGGGAGCACAAATCGCCATTTCTCAAAATGCGGACACCCTAATGGCAACTTTAAACTTGTCTGACACTTCGCAAGAAGATTCAATCAAAGACGCACACAAAGCAAATATCGGAGTGCTCATCAAAAAACCCTTCGACAGCGGCCACGACGTAGGGCCATCGAACCTGAATTTCGTCCTCTCTCATAAAGAAGTCAGTAGCGTAATAATAGGGACCACAAACACCCAACACCTTAAGGAAAATGCTCAATGGCTTGAGCACCACTAACTATCCTTGATTCTATCGACTATATTGCTAGTTGATAACATCTCTACCAAACTCAATACCCGGACACTGCCTCCTGAGGATCTAACGATCTCCGCGCCAACAACCTCGTCCTCTCTATAGTCACCACCTTTAACCAAAATATCCGGTTGAATTTTCTCCAGCAGCCACTCAGGCGTATCTTCATCAAAACCGACGACCCAATCCACTGACTCCAAACCAGACACAACCAACGCCCTAGCATCATACTTTACAATCGGCCGGCCAACGCCCTTCAAGCGAGTGACCGAACTATCTTTGTTGAGCGCCACAATCAAGCGATCACCCAGCTTGGCGGCCTCTTCCAAATAAGTAACATGGCCAGCGTGCAAGATATCAAAACAACCATTGGTAAAAACGATGGTATCGCCCATATCCTTTGCTTCTTGAACCATACCAATCAAGTCACCTATTTCTAACACACCACGACCCAAGGGCTCCCGCATTAAGCCCGCCTTCAATTCTGGTCCAGAGATAGGCGCTGTACCGAGCTTACCGATCACCAAACTCGATGCAACATTAGCCAACTGCACAAAATCTTGAACTCTCATTCCCATAGCCAAACCCAAACCCATGACAGCAGCGGCAGTATCGCCTGCTCCAGTCACATCAAAGACATCTACAGGTCTGGCCGGAATATGGTAGCTATTTTTTGAGTCGTTAAGACTCATGCCATCCTCTCCCAAGGTAACAACAATATTCTTTATATTTAGCTCTTCGCACAGCATCCGAGCAGCCTTAGGAAAATCTGGTTTTTCACTACCTGAAAAATCCCTAAATTCCTTTTCATTCGGTTTAAGGATATTCGCGTTTCGATATTCACTAAGCGGTTTAGACTTAGGGTCTACCACTACCGGCACATCTTTTTTTATGGCCGCCGCAATCAACGCGCTAGGTTCCTGTAAGACGCCCTTGTCATAATCTTCTAATATGAGCACGTCCGCATCTTGGAGATTCTTCTCCACCTTATTAAGCAGCTTCGCCAATCTTTCGCTCTCACCGTTTATCGGTATTTCTTCTTCAAAATCCAATCTGACTAATTGTTGATTCTGTGCCATCACTCTAAGTTTTAATGGAGTCGGCCAATCCTTGATCTCCAGAAATTGGCAGCTGACTCCTGCTGCCGATAACACCTCGTTCAACTGCCTAGCCGCTTGATCTTCGCCAACAAAGCCAATGAGCGTACAACGAGCACCCAAACTCACTACATTCAATGCAACGTTTGCTGCCCCACCGGGGCGATAGTCTTTATCAGATACCTTGACCACAGGAACCGGGGCTTCCGGCGAGACCCGTTCCGCCGATCCTGCCCAATACTGGTCCAGCATTAAGTCGCCAACTACCAAAATATGTTGATCACTAAAATTCAGATGTTGGAAGACATCCTTCTGATCCTTCGCCATAGAGGCCTCTCAGGATAAATTTCAAGAATTCTATCACGTAGTCATTTAGTATTGATGTCCAACAACCACACCACACCAATAGTCTTTGATCTGGAAACCATTTTTTGAACTCTCCTAAAATCACAATAAATGAATTTCGGCCATCTTTATGGCCTTCATGGCTCATTGTGATAATTGGCTGGGTAGTTTCAAGGTTACCTATAAAAGTCATTTTCTTTGTAGGAAAGACAGTCGGAGAAATTGTTTATCGGGCAAGCTACCGACGGCGCCACATCACCGAAGTTAACCTCTCGCTTTGTTTTCCTGATTTAACTCAGACAGAACACAAAGCCCTCGTTAAAGAGAGCTTTAAACAAGTCGGCATCGGTTTAGTTGAGCTTTTGTTACCCTGGTTAAATCCTAAACGCGATCTATCACACCGATTCGATGTGTACGGAGAAGAAAATCTGGTCTCGGCTCTCAAAAAAAATAAAGGCGTCATTATCGTCGGTGCGCATTTTGCTGCGTTAGATGTCGCTATTCCAGTTTTGTGCAGTTTCGGTCCGATAGATTGTATGTACCGTGCCAACCGCAATCCCGTTTGGGAATGGTTACAAGTCACTGGTAGGGAAAATTTTTTTGGTCGTGTCATCGAACGGGAAGAGATGAAACAGACCATCCGGTGCCTAAAAGAGGGTAGAGCAATTTGGTATGGGGCAGACCAAGACTACGGGGCTAAACATTCAATTTTTGCGCCATTTTATAATATCGACGCAGCGACAATCATAGCCACCTCGCGTCTCTCAAGAGTCAATGACTCGCCCGTCATATTTCTGAGACAATATCGAAATGTTCAAGAGGAACGCTGGGAAATCCATTTCTCTCGGATACTCGAAAATTTTCCGAGTGGTGATAATTATCTAGACGCAGTGCAAATCAATTGCCTAATAGAGGATGGCATTAACCAGGCCCCTGCCCAGTACCTTTGGATGCACAGAAGATTCAAGACAAGACCCATCGGCCAAAAAAGTGTCTATTGATTTGAGAACAGTTCTACTGACTCAGTCTCTCTATGCTGGACCAAACCATTTCCGGTGAAATAGACTCCATCCCATAAGCAGACTGCAGGTTTTCGACCCGCCGACCGCGACAACCCGTCAACTCGACACTGGTCGGTCCGTACAGACCCAGAGTAGGTACACCAATCGCTGCACTTAAGTGCATCAACCCGGTGTCCACCCCAACCACCACTTGGGACTCACTTAACTTAGACGCTAACTCCTTCAATGCCATCTTTGGCAATAATCTGGCACCAGATCCTGCTACTATCTTCTCCGCATCACGATGCTCGCCCTCGTTACCCCAGCTAACAAGCACTTCGAGTCCTTCAGATTTTGCCTTCATCGCCAAGTTTATCCAGCAATCCAGAGGCCACCGTTTTGACTCCCAGGTAGTCCCATGCAACAGAAAAATTTGCTTCTTAACTTCACTGGATTTTTCGATACCTGCATTCGGCTCCTCAGACACATCATAGTTCAAAGCTTGTGAAAACAAGTGTCGTTGTCGATCAATTGCGTGCAAATCTCGAGGCACTAGAATCTTTCTGTGATAAAGAAAAGAAACAAGTGGCTCTCTTGCCGAACCGTAATCAAACCCCACGCGACTATTGCTATTAGAAAACAAACTACAAGCACCACTTTTAAATAAACCCTGAGAATCTAAACAAATATCGTAGTGTTTTCCCGATAACTCACGTTTGAAATCTCTCATTTCCTGGAAAGAAGAAAACAATGATTTGCGCCACCTCCTCCAGGCAATTGGTATCACATTAGAGACGCCTGGATGTAATTCTGCGATCTCCGAAAATGCTTCTTCCACAACCCAGTCAATTTCATATCCCGATTCAGTTGCATCACTGACGGCTGGTAGCGCATGAACCACATCGCCTAACGATGAGGTCTTGATCAAAAGGATTTTCATAATCCCAAAGCCGCTATAACTTCTTGGGGAGATATTTTTTTCAGACAATCTAAATGCCCCAAGGGACACGACCTTTTAAAGCATGGCCTGCACTCCAGGCTCTTCGAAAACGTTTGGCTATTCGAAGACAAGGGTGGCGTAAATTCGTCTGTAGTAGAGCCAAACATAGCGATGGTTTTCGTTTCAAGTGCCGCTGACACATGCATCAATCCGGAGTCATTACAGATCAAGATTTCAGAGAGTGAAATCAAATCCACGACATCAAGCAACGAAGTCTTCCCGGATAGATCGATAGCCCCTTCTACTTCTCTGGCGATCAACGCACAGTCAGCAGAATCTTTCACTGATCCAAGCAACCAAATTTGCCGACCTTTAAAAACCCCATATTTTGCTACCTCAGCAAAATAAGAGATCGGCCATTTTTTTGCCGGCCCAAACTCCGCACCAGGCGCTAAAGCGATTGCGCCGCTTTGTGCTAATCCATATTGTCTCGCTAAGCGTAATCGATTCTCGGTATCAAAAATCAAAGTAGGGTTAGGTGCTGGCCTAGAAAATTGTTTCTCTTTCTTTGCTGACAAGGCAGCAAATCTCTCAACCATTAATGGCAGCGCTAGTTTGTCTAAACTCCGTACATCATTGAGTAAACCGAAGCGCATCTCTCCCAACCAACCAACTCTTCTTTTGATTCCAGCAAAAAACGGTACCAAAGCTGACTTCCAAGAATTAGGAAGAATAAATGCCTCATCATACTCTCGGGCACGCAACTTCCTTGCCATTTCAAGGCGTTCACTTAAACCCAGTCTTCCATGGCCTACATCAAGGGTATAACAATCTCGAACTTCCGCCATCCTTGAAGCCAACGGACTCGTGGACGAGGGGGCCAAAACATCTATGACGCCAGAGAAAGGACGATCAGACAGCCCTTGAATGAGCGAATGGGCCATGACCATGTCTCCGACCCATGCCGGAGCCACAATCAGAGATTTTACTGCACGAGTGTGTGCCATTCTTTATTAACTGTTCGATTGCCTCGCACTTGATCAAAATACGCTGTCTGAATTTTTTCAGTGATAGGACCGCGAGAGCCACCTCCTATCTTTCTTCCATCCAACGACTGGATGGGTAAGACCTCAGCAGCCGTACCTGTAAAAAATGCTTCATCGGCAATATATACTTCATCTCGCGTAATCCGGCGTTCTAGTATTTGGATTCCCAATTCTTCCGCCAAACGAAAAACCGTCGCCCGAGTAATACCTGCTAAACAAGAGGTCAGTTCCGGCGTGTGTAAAACCCCATCTTTAATAACAAATATGTTCTCTCCACTTCCCTCAGCAACATACCCTTCATTGTCTAGGAGTAACGCTTCATCACAACCACTGTCCAGCGCCTCATGAAGGGCCAATATAGAATTGGTGTAGTTGCCATTGGATTTTGCTTTACACATGGTGATGTTAACGTGATGCCGAGTATATGAAGAAGTCCTAACTTTGATTCCCTTCTCCCGAGAATCTGGATCCATATAATCTGGCCAAGGCCAGGCAGCAATAGAAACATGAACCGATAGGTCTTTCGCTCGAATGCCAAGCGCTTCGCTGCCAAAAAACACCATGGGGCGCAAATAGCCTTCTTCCAGTTCATTTTGGCGAAAGACCTCAATCTGAGCAGTATTCAGTTCATCTTTGGTAAAAGGAATCGTGATCCCCAAAATATGAGCCGAATCGAACAATCGATCCGTGTGGTCCTGTAATCTGAAAATGCACGTACCTGCAGTCGTCTTATATGCTCGCACTCCCTCGAATACACCCAGACCGTAATGAAGTGTATGCGTTAGAACGTGGACATTGGCATCTCTCCACGGGAGCATCTCGCCATCCATGAAGATCCAACCATCTCGATCGGCTAAATTCGAATCAGACAATATTATTCTCTAAAATTAATGAGATAAGGAGGACTATTGCACCAAAAAAACGTCAAATAGTCACCTGCCACTAATTTCTTATGTTTTAGGACTAGGACTATAATCAAACAAGCTGAGTTTCGTAGAATTTCGATTTGGAGTATCTCAGTTTATTCAAATGGATTTATCAGAGTGTGAAGTAATGAACGAGGTTAGCTGCAAAAATCTCAATAGTGACTGTGCAATTCAGCAGGCAAATCAGGGTGACATAGAGGGAATCTTAAGCATCATACGGCCGCTAGAAAAGACGGGGGCGCTAGTCAAGCGTTCGAAAAAAAGAATCGAAGAAGATATCGACGCTTTTCTCATTGCTAAATGGAAAAAACAGATCATCGGCTGCTGCGCAATCTTCGGCCACGCCGATAAAGCTGAACTTGCCTGTATAGCAGTACATGAAGAGTTCCGAAGGGAAAAGAGATTCCCCAACATAGGAGGTCGATTATTAAGCGCCGGTGAAGAACTTGCTAGGAATCAGGGAATAAAAACACTATTCGTCCTAACCACACAAGCTAGAGACTGGTTTATAAAGAAAGGTTTCATGGACGCCTCTATCGAAGACCTCCCGGCACAAAAAAAGGAACTCTATAATTGGCAAAGACAATCAAAGATTTTATCTAAACCCTTATCGTGAAAATCGAATTTGTCCACAAACAATGGGATCAAAAACATGACTGACGAACGCCATCATTCATCTATCGTTGTAGACGGAGTAGAACAAGCACCTAGCAGAGCGATGCTATATCCCGTCGGCTTTTCAGAAGAAGACTTCACCAAGCCTCAGATCGGGATCGCTTCAACCTGGAGCATGATCACTCCGTGTAATATGCACATTAATGAACTCGCTGATGAGGCCGAGGTGGGCGCTAATCAGGCCGGTGGCAAAGCCGTTCAGTTTAATACGATTACGGTTTCAGACGGTATTTCGATGGGCACTCCGGGGATGCGCTATTCACTAGTATCACGAGAAGTCATCGCAGATTCCATCGAGACGGTCGTGGCCGCCCAGGGTTTTGACGGGTTCGTTGCAATAGGCGGTTGCGATAAAAACATGCCAGCTTGCGGTATCGCCATGGCAAGGCTTAACCGGCCCAGTGTTTTCGTTTATGGAGGAACAATACTTCCCGGCAAAAACAGGCGAGACATT
>Ga0163108_10002712_pt1 | contig 12762 bp, 13 predicted proteins | sample Fk1155metaG_FD_109644 | JGI IMG/M metagenome (GOLD analysis project Ga0163108, IMG submission 109644) | Marine microbial communities from the Central Pacific Ocean - Fk160115 155m metaG | ecosystem: Environmental > Aquatic > Marine > Oceanic > Photic zone | place: The Central Pacific Ocean...
AAAGACAATAATCTTAGGATTCTTAAAGATGGTTTTATTTTAAAATCTCAAGCGTGCTTATTGTTTTCAAAAAAAAAAGCTGCAAAATTGCAGCCTTTTTTAAATTCATTAAATTGATAGGAATTACATGTTTTTATCAATAAAAAAAATACCAAAGACATACTGGAGTTCGAGCAAACCATTTAACTTTAAACCAAGATTTTCAACATTATTTTTTTTATGTTTTGGCTTATCATTATTTGGTTTAGGAGAAGGTTTGTTGATAGTTTCTTTTGCAGGAGCTTCACCGTGGAGTGTTCTTGCACAAGGTATTTCTTTAAATGTTAGTTTTTCTGTTGGAATAATAACTATACTTATAAGTGTAGGAGTTTTAATTTTTTGGATACCATTAAATCAAAGACCTGGCATTGGAACAATTCTAAATGCCTTAATCATTGGCTTGATGATAGATGTTTGTATTAAGTATGCGCCAATACCAGAAAACTATGTATCTCAATTATTGATGGCCATTGTAGCGGTACTTACAGTTGGATTAGGAGGTGGAATCTATTTAGTCGCAAATCTAGGAGCAGGGCCAAGGGATGGACTCATGATAGGCTTACAGCAAAAAACAAATTTACCCATTGCAGCTGTTAGAGCATTTCTCGAAATTACAGCAATGTCTATTGGTTGGTATTTAGGCGGGACAGTAGGTGTAGGAACTTTATTATTTGCTTTTGGAATTGGACCAGCAGTAGCTCTAGGGCTATTTTTGGTTGGCAAGATATTTAATAGTTAAATTTTTCATCATATAAAAAAAAAGGGCAGTAAAAACTGCCCTTTTTGAATTTTGTTTAAGAGTTTTTGGGATTACATTCCCATACCACCCATGCCACCCATTCCACCCATACCACCAGGAGGCATAGCTGGGCCAGAATCTTTTTCTTCAGGTTTGTCAGAAATCATAGCTTCCGTTGTGATCAATAATCCAGCTATTGAAGCTGCATCTTGTATAGCTGATCTAACAACTTTAGTAGGATCGATTATTCCTTTTGAGAACATGTCCACGTATTCTTCGTTTTGAGCATCATATCCTTGGGAAGTTTTTTTCCCCTCTAAAAGTTTTCCAACAATCACTGATCCATCTACACCAGCATTTGAAGTAATTTGTCTTATTGGTGTTTCTAGAGCTTTTTTTACAATATCCACTCCTGCTTTTTGGTCATCACCTTTTACTTTAACACTATCTAATTCCTGAGAAATGTAGAGTAATGCACAACCGCCACCAGCAACAACTCCTTCTTCTACTGCTGCTCTTGTAGCGTTTAGAGCATCTTCAACTCTATCTTTTTTTTCTTTAACTTCGACTTCAGTTGCACCACCAACTTTGATAACAGCAACTCCACCTGCAAGTTTAGCTAATCTTTCTTGCAATTTCTCTTTATCATAGTCAGATGTAGTTTCTTCAACTTGTTGTCTTATCTGATTACATCTTGCTTCAATGTCAGATTTTTTTCCACCGCCTGAAACTATTGTACTATTTTCTTTATCGATTTTAACTTTTTTACAAGAACCTAAATTGCTAATTTTTACACTTTCTAATTTAATTCCTAAGTCTTCAGAAATTACCTGTCCACCAGTTAATATACCAATATCTTCTAGCATTGCTTTTCTTCTGTCTCCAAAGCCTGGAGCCTTTACAGCAACAACTTTTAAACCACCTCTTAATTTGTTTACCACCAATGTTGCAAGCGCCTCACCCTCAACATCTTCAGATATAATCATTAAAGGTCTGTTAGCTTGCACAACTGATTCTAAAAGTGGAACCATTGGTTGTAGGTTTGTAAGTTTTTTTTCAACTAAAAGAATTAAAGGGTTTTCTAATTCTGCTGTCATTTTTTCGGCATTTGTTACAAAGTAAGGAGATAAATAACCTCTATCAAACTGCATACCTTCAACAACATCAAGTTCAGTTTCTAATCCTTTAGCTTCTTCAACGGTAATAACACCTTCATTACCAACTTTTTGCATAGCTTTAGAGATCATTTCCCCAATTCCTTTTTCACCGTTTGCAGAAATCGTTCCTACTTGAGCCACTTCTTCATTAGCTTTAACTTTCTTTGATGATGATTTTAATTTTTGAATTACATGCTCAACTGCTTTCTCAATTCCTCTTTTAATGTCCATAGGATTCATACCAGCAGTTACATACTTTAATCCTTCTGATACAATAGATTGAGCAAGTATAGTTGCTGTCGTTGTTCCGTCACCAGCATTATCATTTGTTTTACTAGCAACTTCCTTAACCATTTGAGCTCCCATATTTTCAAATTTATCTTCAAGCTCTATTTCTTTTGCTACAGTAACTCCGTCTTTTGTAGTACGAGGAGCACCATAAGACTTATCTATTACTACGTTACGACCCTTAGGTCCTAGTGTAACTTTTACAGCGTTAGCTAATGTATTTACTCCATTAAGCATTTTTGTTCTAGCTTCTGTACTGAATTTAATTATTTTTGGCATTTTGATCTCCTTTTATTAATATTAAATTATTTACTTTTTGAAACTCCCATGATGTCAGATTCTTTCATAATACTGTATTCTTTACCATCAATTTTAACCTCGGTACCAGACCACTTACCAAAAAGAACACGATCTCCAATTTTAACATCCATTTTGATTGTTTTGCCATCTTCAGTTTTAGCTCCCGGACCTACGGCAACCACTTCACCTTCTTGTGGCTTTTCTTTTGCACTATCTGGAATGATAATTCCACCAGTAGTTTTCTCTTCGCTATCGAGTACTTTTATAAGAACTCTGTCATGTAAAGGTCTAAATTTCATATTTTACTCCTGTAAATTTTTGTGTACGTTTGTGATATGGTGAGTTTTTGTTAAAATTTCAAGTGGCAAATAAGAATTTTAGCGTGATAAAAAGGCCAATATTGCTATATTTTACTAACTTTTCTATAAAGATTTATAAAGGAACCTGTTAAATTGAAAAAACTCAGTCATTTATCCGAAGTTTATGGTCTTTATGATGCTTTCATAATTGACCTTTGGGGAGTGATGCATAATGGTATAAATCTTAATTCTGGGGCTGTAGAAGCTGTTGAAAACTTAAATAAAAATAACAAAAGGATTACTTTTTTATCGAATGCACCTAGACCAAATAAGAGTGTTATTAAATTTTTAAGAAAATTAAAAATGGATGAAAAATATTTTAAATACGTATTAACATCTGGTGAAGCAGCTGTTAAATCTTTGAGAGAAAGAAAATTTGGTATTAAATTTTTTCATTTAGGACCAGAAAGAGATATGTCAATGTTTACTGGGCTAGAAAAGAACAAAGTCTCTCTTGAGGAAAGCGATTTTATTTTGTGTACTGGGTTATTTGACGAACACGAAGATGATTTAAACTATTACAAAGAATTACTCAAAGACCATATATCAAAAAAAATAATTTGTACCAATCCTGATTTAATTGTTCATAGAGGCTCAGAGGAAGAACTTTGTGCTGGAGCTGTAGCAGAAGTTTTTAAATCCTTGGGAGGAAAAGTAGTATATTTTGGAAAACCTTATAAAGAGATTTATGATCTTTGTTTAAAAAAAAATGAAAGGACTCTTGTTATAGGAGATAATTTAAACACGGATATTAGAGGCGCAAATAATTTACATTTAGATTCTTTATTTATTACTGGAGGCGTTCATAGATCAGAATATAAAAATGATAATGAACTAAACAACTTGTTAAAGAAGCATAAAGTGAAAATACAATATTTTCAAAAAAACCTATATTGGTAAAATGATTGTTTATAAAAATTCAAACAAAAAACTCAGAAGAACAGTAGTTGCAATCGGTAATTTCGATGGCCTTCATCTAGGTCACCAAAAAGTTTTAAAACAGGCTAGAGATAGAGCAAAAAAATATAAACTTAAATTTGGCGTAGTTACCTTTGAGCCCGTACCAGTTATGTTTTTTAATAAAAATATTAAAAATCATAGAATAAACAGTCTCAAACAAAAGATACTTGCTTTAAAAAAATTAAAATTAGATTTTTTGAGAATTATTAAATTTAATAAAAAATTTTCTAAGTTAAGCCCAGAACAATTTATAGAAAGAATCATTTATAAAAATTTAAATTCTAAATTTGTGTTTGTAAGCAAAAATTTTCGATTTGGAAAAAATAGAGAAGGCGGAATCAGAACTCTCATAAAGCATGAGAAGTATTTTTCTTATAAAACTATTGTTACAAAACCTTTAGAAAAAAATAACCAAGTTTTATCTTCATCAATTATAAGGTCAAAAATATCATCAGGAAAAATAGATAAAGCTAACAATTTTCTTGGCAGAAAATGGTGTGTGTTTGGCAAAGTTATAAAAGGAAAAAAGAGAGGAAGAAAAATAGGATTTCCTACATGTAACATTAAACTCAAAGATTATGTTTTGCCCAAATTGGGAGTTTACTCTGTTACAGTTAAAGCAAATAAATTCAACAGAAAAGGCGTTGCTAACATTGGATACAGGCCCACATTTAATGGGAAGAGCTTACTTTTAGAGGTAAATATATTTGGAATAAAAGAAAATTTATATAAAAAGGTAATAGAAGTTAATTTTATTAAATTTATTAGAGGTGAAAGAAAATTTAGAAATATTAATGAACTTAAAAAACAAATAAAAAAAGATATAAAGAAAGCTAAAAGTTAAAAAATGTCAAAAGAAAACATACTACTTCCTAAAACAGCTTTTTCAATGAAAGCTAATCTGCCTTCTAAAGAACCTAAAATTTTAGAAAAATGGGAAAAAGATAAAATTTTTGAGAAATTAAGAAAAAATTCAAATGGGAAAGAAAAATTTGTTCTACATGACGGGCCACCTTATGCAAATGGAAACATTCATATGGGAACAGCTCTTAATAAAATTCTAAAAGATATGATTACAAGATTTCATCAAATGATGGGAAAAGATTCAATTTATGTTCCAGGTTGGGATTGCCATGGATTGCCAATCGAATGGAAGATTGAAGAACAATATAAAAAGAATAAGAAAAACAAAGATCAAGTACCAGTTAAAGATTTTAGAAATGAGTGTCGAGAGTTTGCAAAAAAATGGATAGAAATACAAACGAAAGAATTTAAAAGGCTAGGAGTAGTTGGAGATTTTGCGAACTATTATTCTACTATGAGTTTTAGCGGCGAAGCACAAATAGTACGTGAGTTAGGAAAATTTTTATTAGACAAGAGTTTATATCAAGGTTTTAAACCTGTTCTCTGGTCGACAGTTGAAAAAACAGCATTAGCAGATGCAGAAGTTGAATATAAGGATCATACATCTAATACAATTTTTGTAGCTTTTAAAATTAAAAATACAGACAAAGATTTTTTGAAAGATTCTAGTGTTGTCATATGGACAACAACTCCTTGGACCATACCAGCAAATAAAGCTTTAGCATTTAACAATTCGCTGGAATATTCTGTTCTTGAGATACCAGCTCTAGATAATTTCAAAGAAAAAAAAATTGTTGTAGCTAAAGAGTTGATCAACTCAGTGACTGAATCTTGCGGTATAAAAAATTTTAAAATTATAAAAAATTTTAAAGGCTCTGATTTTAAAAATACTATTTGTAATCATCCTTTTTTGAAATTAGGTTATGATTATGACGTTCCCATGTTTGATGCTAGATTTGTTAATCTTGAACAAGGAACAGGCATAGTTCATTGTGCGCCTAGCCACGGAGTAGACGATTTTAATTTATGTTTAAAAAATAATATTGAATCAAAATATACAGTTGATGATTCAGGTTACTATACGGATGAGGTTCCTCATTTTGTTAAGACACATGTTTTTAAAGCAGATCCAATTGTTATTGAGGAATTAAAAAAAGAAAAAAAATTACTAAAAGATGACAAGCTTCAGCATAGTTACCCTCATTCATGGAGATCGAAAGCACCTTTAATTTATAGAGCTACCCCCCAATGGTTTATTTCTATGGAAACCAATTCTTTGAGGAAGAAGGCCATTAAAGCTATTAATGATACAAGTTTTTATCCTTCAAAAGGAAAAGAAAGATTAATGTCAATGATTGAAGGTAGGCCTGATTGGTGTGTATCTCGCCAAAGAGTATGGGGTGTTCCATTGCCAATTTTTATAAACAAAAAAACCAAAGAACCTCTTAGAGATCAAAAAATAATAGATCGCATTGCGGACATCTATGAAAAAGAAGGATCAGACTGTTGGTTTACTGACGATCTTAAAAAATTTTTGGGAGACAGTTATAATCCAAAAGACTATGAAAAGCTCAATGATATAGTTGAAGTCTGGTTTGATAGCGGATCTACTCATAGCTTTGTCTTAGAGAAGAGAAAAGATCTTAAGTGGCCTGCCGACATGTATTTAGAAGGATCCGATCAACATAGAGGATGGTTTCATTCTTCTCTGCTTGAGTCATGCGGCACAAGAGGAAGAGCTCCATTTGAAAGTATTTTATCCCATGGTTTTGTGGTTGATGGCAAAGGTATGAAAATGTCTAAGTCAGCAGGAAATGTAATTTCGCCAGAAGATATTCTAAAAAATTATGGTGCCGATATATTAAGAGCTTGGGTTGCTGCCTCAGATTATGCAGAAGATCTTAGAATTGATAATACGATTTTAGCTCAACATGCAGAATCTTATAGAAAAATAAGAAACACTTTTAGATTTATACTAGGGAACATCAAAGACAATTTTGAATCACAAAAAATAGAAGATTTAAAAATAAAAGAATTTTCAGAATTAGAAAAATACATTTTAAATAGGTTGTTTTTTGTCGATCAATCTATTAAAGAAAATTTAAAGAATTATAACTTTCATAAGATTTATAAGGAATTGTTAAATTTTTGTACTCTAGATCTTTCTTCATTCTATTTTGATATTAGAAAGGACGTTTTGTATTGTGATGATTTGAATTCTAAAAAAAGAAAGGAATGTATAATAGTTTTAAATTTAATCTTAGATTGTTTGATCAAATGGCTTGCTCCGATTTTTGTTTTTACAACAGAAGAGATATTTAGTTTAGTTAATAAAAAGGATGAGAGCATTCACGAAAAAAGTTTTGTAAAAATCCCTATTTCTTGGAAAGATATTGAATTGAATGATAAATGGAAGAATTTATATAAAATAAAACAAGAAGCAAATATTGCTATAGAACAAAAGAGAGCCAGTAAAGAGATTGGCTCAAGCCTTGAAGCAGAAATAGAAATTTTCGTTAATAGCGATGATTACAATCTAATGGAAGGTTTGGATTTAGCTGAGTACTTTATTACCTCCAAAGCTACAAAATTTAAGAATAAAAAAAAAGAAGAGAGCACTAAAATATTAGTTAAAAAATCCACAGGAACCAAATGTCCTAGGTGCTGGAAAATAATTCAAAGCAAATGCGTTAGATGCGATCAGGTCACCAAAGGCACCAGTGCATAAATGACAGAAATTAGTAACAGGATTATTAACAGATCAAATATTATTAGCATTTTATTGATAGGGTCCATATTTTTAATCGATAGATTTTCTAAGATTAAAATCATCAATTATATACTAAGTAATAATAACAGTATTTATGTTAATAATTATTTGAACCTGGATCTTGTGTGGAATACAGGTATTGGGTTTGGCTTTTTAGCTCTTGATGGAGGGACTCTATATCATTTAATTTCACTAATAATATTTATTGTTATTTTAGGGCTCATATTTTTTATAATTAAATCTTCGTTAGAATCAGAAAAATTTTTATACTCTATGATACTGGGAGGTGCTCTAGGAAATTTTTATGATAGAGCTCTTTATTTTGCGGTACCAGACTTTATAGATATTCATTTTAACGATTATCACTGGTTTACTTTTAATATTGCAGATATATTTATATCGTTAGGAATAATTTTGTTTATACTGAAGGAAACGATCTTTGAAAAAAATGAAAAAAATTAAACTATTTTTTTATTTTATTTTTTTAATCTGCATTTTGTCATCCTGTTCTGGAATGAGTGATGCTGCCAAGATTTTAAGAAATGAAAAAATAAAAACGACTGATGAATTTTTAGTTAAAAAAAGAGAACCGTTGACAGAGCCTCCTGACATGAACAATCTTCCTTTTCCGAAATCTTCTTCTGGAGAAGAATCATCGAAAGATGGGGAAAATAAAATTAAAAAGATTTTAAAGGCAGAAGAAGAAAAAACAAACACAAATAAGTCCAAGTCATCTTCTGTAGAAGACTTAATAATTAATCAGATTAAAAGGTGAAAAAAAATTTATTAATAAAAAATAATATTTCAGAATCTTTCTTTAAAAAAAAGAGAATAAGGAAGAATAACTCATTAACTTCTGACAATTTAAATAAAATTTTTATAAATCTAGAAAAAAGACGAGACACATTTCATTTATTAAGTAAGAAATTTCAATTTAGTTTTAAAAAAAGTTCTTTAAAAAAATATAGAAAATTTAAAAAAATTGTTGTTTTGGGCATGGGCGGCTCAATCTTAGGAACAAAAGCAATACATTGTTTTTTGAAACACAAGATTAAAAAAAGTTTTTTATTTTTAGATAACTTAGACGAGATTAAAATTAGAGAGATGGTTTACGAAAAAAACCTCAAGAATTCTCTTTTTATCATTGTTTCAAAATCAGGAAACACAATTGAAACCTTGACAAATATAAATTTGCTCAAAAAAAAATTGGATTCATCTAATACAATTTTAATTGTTGAAAATAATGATAATTCTATAAACAATTTATCTAGAAAAATAAAAACACCAATTATCGAACATAAAAAATACATTGGAGGAAGGTATTCGGTTTTATCTGAAGTAGGAATGATTCCAGCACATTTAATGGGGTTAAAAATAGATAATTTTAGGAAAAATTTATTAGACTATTTTAAAGATAAAAAGAAAAAGCTTCTAGTTGAAAGTATTTCAAAAATATCTGAAATGTATTTATCTAAACAGATTAAATCGATTGTATTTTTAAGCTACAGCCCACAATTATTGGATTTTGCTTATTGGTATCAGCAGCTACTTGCTGAGAGCCTCGGGAAGAAGGGAAAAGGTCTTTTGCCCATTGTCTCAATTGGGCCTAGAGATCATCATAGTCTTCTCCAGCTATATCTTGATGGCCCCAAAGATAAAATGTTTTACATCTTAAGTTCAAAGAATCTTTACAATTTTAAAGTGGGTAAAAATTATTTGGACAAGAAGATGAAATTTTTGAAGAATAAGAAATTGAATAAAGTTATTTTATCGCAGAGAAACGCTTTCGTAGAAACTTTAAGAAAGAAAAACATGCCCTTTAGAGAAATTCATGTTAATAATTTTTCAGAAGAAGTTACAGGTGAACTGTTCTCTTATTTTATGTTGGAAACAGCAATGATTGGAAAATTGATTAACCTAAATCCATTTGATCAGCCTTCAGTAGAAAGTGTTAAAATTTTAACAAAAAAATACTTGAGCTAAAGTACGCCAAAAGTTATTTTTGATCTACCGTATTTTTTTAATGTCAGTATCTTTAATGTGCCATTAAAATTTTCTATATTTTTTGCCTCTCTGTGTATTATAACTAAATTTTTTTTATTAAAAATTTTTAATTCTTTAATTATTTTTAATTCGCTATTGAATTTGTCTTCCGCAAAAGGAGGATCAAAAAAAATTATATCAAATTTATTTTTTCTATCTACTTGATTTAAAAATGATTCTATTTTTTTTGTAAACAGAGACGCTTTATTTTTTATTGATAATTTTTCGAGGTTCTTATTTAGTATTTCTATAGCCTGCTTATTGTTTTCAACAAATGTTACTTTCTTTGCGCCTCTAGAGATACATTCAATGCCAAACGAACCTGTTCCTGAGTATAAATCTAGAACCGTTGAATTTTCAATTGATACATTTATTAAATTTGAGTGAAGTATAACATTGAATACACTTTCTCTAACCATATCTTTTAACGGTCTTGTAGTAGACGAATTTAAAAAGAAGAGTTTTTCTCCTTTTAATTTACCACTTATGACTCTCATAGATATTTATATTACCCTCCAACCAATGTCTTTCCTAAAGAATCCATGATGCCAATTTATTTTTTTTATTATTTTAACAATACTTTTTCTTATCTTAGAGAAATTTTTTCCAGAGGAAGTGATATTTAAAACACGTCCTCCATTAGAAAGTAGTTTTTTATTTAATATCTTGGTTCCTGCATGAAATATTGAAGACTGTTTATTCAATTTGATTTTGTCAAGATTTTTAATAACTTTACCTTTTGAATAATTTCCCGGATAACCTTTTGAACACAAAACTATTGTCATACATTTTTCTTTCTTCCATTTAATTTTTGTTTTATTTAATTTATTTTCTAAAGCATGATTAATTATTTTAACTAAATCATTTTTTAGTCTTGGCATAATTACTTGACATTCAGGATCTCCCATTCTGATATTATACTCGATTAGGTAAGGTTCTTCATTTTTAATCATGAGTCCGGCATAAAGAAATCCGGTAAAAGGATGACCTTCTTTTTTTAGAGCCAATAACGTTGGCTTAATTATTTTTTTTATTATTTTTTTTTCAATTTTTTTTTTTATTATTGGAGCAGGCGAGTAAGCTCCCATACCTCCAGTATTTGGCCCTGTTTCCTTTTCTCCAACTTTTTTATGATCTTGAGCAGAACCAAAAAAAGCAAAACTTTTTTTGTCAACAATTAAAAAATAGCTAGCCTCTTCACCAACCAAGAATTCTTCTAAAACTAATTTTTTAGAACTTTTAAATTTTCCTAAAAATATTTCATTAGAAATTTTTAAAACCTCGTTGCGAGAATGACAAATTGTAACTCCTTTACCGGCCGCTAAGCCGTCGGCTTTAACAACTACTGGAATTTGACTGTTTTTCAGAAATTCTAGAACATCAGATTTTTTTTTACATATTTTAAAGTGTGCAGTTGGAATTTTATTTTTTTTACACAAATCTTTCATAAAAGCCTTAGAACCTTCAAGTTGTGAAGCATGCTTGTTGGGTCCGAAAACTTTAATTTTATTTTTTTCTAAAAAATCTACTATTCCACGCACAAGAGGTTCTTCTGGACCTACTATAACTAGACTAATTTTATTTTTTTTAATTGTATTTAAAAGTAGCTTAAAATTTAAAAAATCAATATTTAGGTTTGTTGCAATTTCACTGGTGCCGGCATTACCTGGAATACAAAAAACTTTGCCAACATTATTAGATTCGACTATTTTTTGGCAAAGGGCATGCTCTCTACCACCACTTCCTATTAAAGCAATATTCATATGAAAAATTATATTATATATAATACTTTTATATATGAATAAAATAAAAGCGAAAATTAAATATAAAGCAAATTCTTTTGAGGTTGTGGAAGAAGGCGATCATGTGATTTGTGCTGTTTCAAAAAAGAAAATACCTATAGAAAATTTAAATTATTGGAATGTAAGCCTGCAAGAGGCCTATTATTCTCCAATTGAGGTGAAGATTCGTTTCGAAAAAATTAAAAAAAATAAATAAAAATTATTTCCATCTATTGTGAGTCCAAATCCATTGTCCAGGATTTCTCAAAATCATTTCTTCAATAATTTTATTAATTTTTAGGGAAATATCTATTTTGTTTTTTTCAGAAGATTCTTTTTCTGAAGTTTTTATGGGATTATGTAGTTCCATTTCAAAAGAATTGTCTTTGTTTCTTGATATGTATACAGGAATAATATCACACTTATATTTCAGAGCTAGTTGAGCAGGTAGCGTGGTTGTTAAAGCGTCGCGCTTAAAAAAAGGAATCCTCTTTCCTTCACTGACTCTCTGATCAACCATTAATGCTATGCTATAATTTTTATTTAAATAATTCATACATTCTCTAATTCCAGAGACACCTTTTTTAATTTGATTTTTGCAAACAAATCTTTTTCTCAAATATTCCATTAGAGGATTTAAGAAAATATTATTTAAAGGCCTGTATATTGTTGCCAAGTTAATCTGTTTTTTTACAAGCTCCATCGACATTAGTTCAAAATTTGCAAAATGACCCGATATGAAGATTACAGGTTTTTTATTTTTAATTACTTCGTCTAATACTTTGATGCCTTTAATGTTTATATGTCCATTTTTGGAAGAATTTTTTTTAAATTTGTTAAGATAAATGTATTCAGCAAAAACCTTTCCGTAATTAGACCACATATCTTTTATTATTTTTTTGTTATCAATATTATTCTTAAATACTCTATAGATATTTTCTTCTACAACTTTTTTAGATTTTATAAGTGGGCCAATTACTATAAATATAAAAGAGAATAAACTTCTGCTATTATTTAAACCTATTATTTTTATAATGAAAAAAAAAATATATATAATTATAGCTTCAACAAAATATTTTATAATCTTCATTTTGTATAATTTTTTAATTCTTTAATAAATTTTTCTTCCTCAAAAAGATTTAGTTCAACAGGAAGATAACTTATATTTTCGTTTAATCCTAAGTATTTTAATCTACAGTAGTCTTTTTCGGTTGTAACGAGTCTCAAATTTTCTTTTTTTGCAAGATTAAATAAACTCTTAACATCTTTTTCTGTATATTCGTAATGATCTGGAAAGGAAATAGTTTTTTTTATTTTTAGATTATAATTTGAAAGAAGCTGGAAAAAATTTTCTGGATTTCCTATACCCGCAAATGCAAGTAAATTTATATTTTTTAGTTTTTTAACATTAACAGGCAAATAATTGGAATAATATATACTTATGTTCTTAGATATTTTCCTA
>Ga0163108_10002716_pt1 | contig 12742 bp, 10 predicted proteins | sample Fk1155metaG_FD_109644 | JGI IMG/M metagenome (GOLD analysis project Ga0163108, IMG submission 109644) | Marine microbial communities from the Central Pacific Ocean - Fk160115 155m metaG | ecosystem: Environmental > Aquatic > Marine > Oceanic > Photic zone | place: The Central Pacific Ocean...
GCGATCTATGATTTACAGTTAGTAAACTGTAATAATGTTTAGTAGAATTTTTCTTTACTCAGCCAATTGGTATCAAAATCAGAATTTAAAAACTTTTTATGATTTAATATTTTTTTGTGAAGATCTATAGTGGTTGTAATTCCTTCTAAAACAAACTCATCTAAAGATCTTAAAGTTCTTTGTATGGCTTCAGATCTATTTCTCCCTTTACAGATAACTTTTGCTATTAAACTGTCATAGTAAGGAGTTATTTTACATCCTTGAAAAATTGAACCGTCAACACGAGTTCTAAAGCCAGAAGGTTGATGGCACACATTAATTGTTCCTGGACTTGGCTGAAAGTCTAAAGCTGGATTTTCTGCATTAATCCTGCATTCGATAGAATGACCTCTCGGCATTATATCATTTTGTTTTAAAGCAGTCTCGCCGTTAAATGCGATCCATAGCTGTTCTTTAACAATATCTATTCCAGTTTGCATTTCTGTGACGGGATGTTCAACTTGAACACGCGTATTCATTTCAAGAAAATAAAATTTTCCATTTTCATAAATAAATTCTACTGTACCGGCACCTTCATAACCAATTTGTTCGACCATTTTTACTGTTTTTTCCAATAAATCTTTTCTTTGTTCAGCTGTTAGGACTGGACTTGGAGTTTCTTCAATTAATTTTTGGTGTCGTCTTTGAACTGAACAATCTCTTTCTCCTAAGTGGATTGTTTTGTTTTTCCCAGACATGATTTGTACTTCAATATGTCTTGGGTGTTTAAAATATTTTTCAATATACAGCTCATCGTTTCCAAAATATTTTTTTGCTTCATTTTTTGCTGTTAAAAATAAATTTTCCAATTGACTTTCTTCATCAACAATTTTCATTCCTTTTCCACCGCCACCACTTGCCGCTTTTATCAATACCGGGTACCCAATTTCTTTACATATAGATTTTGCTTCGGAGAATGATTTAACCCCTCCTTCAGAACCTTCAATTACTGGCAAACCATATTTTTTTGCTGTTCTTTTGGCTTCAATTTTATCTCCCATTTTAGAAATTAAATCAGCGCTTGGTCCAATAAATTTAACACCATGTTTGGTAACTATTTCTGCAAATTTTGCATTTTCAGATAAAAAACCATAACCAGGATGAATAGCTTCTGCTCCAGTCAAATCTACAGCCGACATAATTGATGAAACATTTAAATAACTATTTTGAGGCTGATGAGATCCTATACAAACACTTTCATCTGCTAATCTTACATGCATAGAGTCCGAGTCCACATCTGAATGAACAGCTACAGTTGCAATACCCCATTCTTTACACGCTCTTATTATTCTAACAGCAATTTCGCCTCTGTTAGCTATCAATACTTTTTTGAACATTTTATTTTAGAATAATTAACGGTTGACCAAACTCTACTGGTTGACCGTCATTCACTAGAATTTTTTTAACGATTCCGTCGTTTGTTGAAGGAACATGATTCATTGTTTTCATTGCTTCAACTATCATAACAGTTTGACCTTTTTTTATTTTATCTCCGACTTCAATGAATTTTTTTGAACCAGGCTCAGGAGATAAGTAAGCAGTTCCAATAATTGGAGATTTTATTCTTATGCCATCACCATCATCTGACTCATTTAAAACAGCCTTATTTGAAGAAACAACCGCAGCTGATTTAATTTGTTCTATTCCTTTAGAAGCTTTTGAAACTTTAGTTTTTGTTTGACCTTCTTGATATTCAAGTTCTGTTAAATTAAACTCACTTAAATGATTAACCAGTTCTTTAATTAGCTTTTTATCTATTTTCATTTTTTTAAATAACTTTTCATTGCATTTAACGCCATTATGTAGCCGTTAGTTCCAAAACCACATATAACACTTGTAGCTATTTTACTAATCAATGATTTATGCCTGAATTCTTCTCTATTGTAAATATTAGTTATATGCAATTCAATAATTGGTATTTTTAATATTTTTAAAGCATCATGAATAGCTACAGAAGTGTGTGTGTATCCACCTGCGTTAATAATCAAACCATGATGTTCTTTTCTTGCTTGCTGAATTTTTCCTACCAATTCTCCTTCTAAATTTGATTGAAAAAGAGAAAGATCAATATTATTTTTTTCAGCAAATTTTTTACAATTATTCTCAATATTTTTCAATGTTACATTGCCGTATTTTTCTTTTTCTCGTTCACCTAAAAGGTTGAGGTTTGGACCATTAAGAATTATAATTTTATTCATCATTAATTTTATAAGATACTTAGTTAACTCAATTATGGCAAAAATACAATTAAATGGAAAAAAAATTGAAATAAAGTCCAAATTTACAATTTATGATTTATTAAAGAAATTTAATTTTAACAATAAAAAAGTAGCTATAGAACACAATGGAATTATCATTTCTAAAACAAATTATAAAAAAAAATATTTAAAAAGTAACGATAAAATAGAAGTTGTACACTTCATAGGCGGAGGATAATTTGAAAAAAGATATCTTCAAAATTGGAAATTTGAAATTAAATTCTCGACTAATTGTAGGTACTGGAAAATATAAAAATTTCAAAGAGACAGTAAATGCTGTAAAAGCTTCAAAAGCTGAAATGGTTACAGTAGCTGTGAGACGAGTAAATATTCTTGACAAAAAAAAACCAATACTAACTGATTATCTTGATCCAAAAAAAATAATATATTTACCAAATACTGCCGGATGCTTTAATTCTGAAGAAGCTTTAAGAACGCTAAGGTTTGCTAGGGAAATGGGTGGATGGAAATTGGTAAAACTAGAAGTTTTAGGAGATAAAAAAACTTTATATCCAAATATGATAGAAACACTTAAATCTACAAAAACACTTGTTAAAGAGGGTTTTAAAGTTATGGTCTATTGTACTGATGATCCTTTGTTTGCAAAAAAATTAGAAGATAGTGGAGCATCAGCAATTATGCCATTAGCTTCTCCAATTGGTTCGGGCTTAGGCTTGCAAAATAAAATTAATATCTCTTTAATTATAAAGCAGTCCAAAGTACCTGTAATTGTGGATGCCGGAATAGGAACTGCTTCCGACGCAACTATTGCAATGGAGATGGGTTGTGATGGGGTTTTAATTAATAGTGCTATAGCAAAAGCAAAATATCCAATTACAATGGCTAAAGCATTTAAGAATGCAGTTATTTCTGGCAGAGATTCTTTTTTGGCTGGTAGAATGAAAAAAAATTTCTTTGCTATTCCAAGTTCTCCTACTGATGGTTTGATTTAAGCTCTTTTTTTTCTTCGTGTCCATAAAGTCCGAAATTTAGATTTATTTTTTTTTACTATTTTAGATTTTTTTGATTTTTTTTCGAACAATTTTATATTAGTTGACGGTTTATATTTATTTTTTTTGTTTTCTGGAGTTTCTTTGATTAAATTAATTTTATCAAGATCTTCGACTGTGTTAACCAGCTTTTTAGACTTATTTAAAAGGTCAATTTTGTACTCAGGTATAATCATTTTGGCATCAGCTATAAATTCAATTTTAAATGAATATTTTTTCTGAAAGTACTCAATTTCTTTAGATAAATTATTTTCAATATATAGTTTTACTTTTTCAGGAATATAAGTTTTGATTATTTTTACTTTATTAGTAAAAGATACGAGCTCGATTTTTTTTATAATTTTCTGAGCAAAAGATTCTAGAGATAACATAGTTTTCCAATTAATAGATCCTTCCCTTAGTCTTTGTCTTGTCATTTCTAATAGTCCAAAATTACTAATTCGACCAACTTGAATTCTTGCTCTATCTTTTCTAATGCTTTCTTTCATTTTTTTTTCAACAGAGCGCCTATTGTAAAAGTTAATCATATCAATAAAATCAATTACTATTAAACCTGATAAATCTCTGAGTTTAATTTGATGTGCTATCTTTTCTGCTGCTTCTAGGTTCGTATTTAATGCAGTTTTTTCAATATTTGTTTGTTTTGTAGATTGACCAGAATTAATATCAATTGATACGAGTGCTTCTGTAGGATTAATAACTAAGTACCCACCTGATTTTAATTTAACAACTGGTTCAAATATATTATTTAACTCTTTTTCAATATTTGCATCGTGAAACAGAGGAATTTTACCCCTGTACTTTTTAATATTTTTAACATTTTTTGGCATTAATTCTTTCATAAATTTTTTTGCTTTTTGATAAGCTTCATTTCCATCAACATAGACATTTTTTGTTTCATCATCATAAGTATCTCTCAAAGTTCTCTTAATGATATCTCCTTCTTCGTATACTAAAGATGGTGCGTTTGAATTTAGGGCTTTATCTCTGATTTCTTCCCAAGTTTTAAGTGTATTTTGAAAATCTTTTTCAATTTCATTTTTTGTTTTATTGGCGCCTGCTGTCCTTACTATAACACCCATACTTTTTGGAATTTCAATTTGATTCAAAATACCTCTGATTTTTTGTCTATCAGAAGAATTGAAAATTTTTCTAGAAATTCCTCCACCTTTTGGAGTATTTGGCATTAAAACGATATACTTACCTGCTAAAGAAGTGAATGTGGTTAAAGCAGCACCTTTTTGACCTCTTTCTTCTTTGATTACTTGAACTAATATTATTTGTCCTGGCTTAATAACTTCTTGTATTTTATATCTTTTTAATCCATATGAACTTTTTAATTCTTCTCTGTATTCTTTTTTTTTTTCTTCCTCATTTTTAATTAAATTTTTATCTTCTCCATTTTCATCTACAGATTTATCATTTGTATTTTCAGAGTCCTTACTGCTAGGCAAATCTTCAATAGATTCATTTTTAAGATTTTCTCTAATTTTTTCTTCAGCGTCTCTAATTTTTTCTTTGTCTTCAGATGGAATTTGATAATAGTCTGATTGAATATCGTTAAAAGCTAAAAAACCATGTCTAATTCTACCAAAGTTTACAAATGCAGCTTGTAAAGAAGGTTCAACTCTACTTATAGTTCCAAGATAAATGTTGTTTTTAAAATTTAATTTATTTTTATCTTCAAATTCATATTCTTCAATTGAGGCACTTGATTTAAGAACAATACGAGTTTCATCTGGATGCGAAGCATCAATATATAAATTTTTTTCCATTTTAGGTGAATTCCTTTTAATCCGTTGAATTTTGTAAAATCGTTTTTTATCATGGTTAAATATTATACAATTTTCTCACTAAATGCACCTATAATAAATTTGTAATGCCCTAAGATAGCCAAATTTTATGCATTAATATATTCAGGATGTTTAAATTTCTAAATTTTTCAATAAAATTTTTTATAATATTTGCATTAGTCTGTTTATTTTTTGTTTTTTCTACTCTCTGGTATTTTTCAATTGGATTACCAGATTATAAAAAACTTTCTAATTACCAACCTCCTATTTCAAGCAGAGTGTACTCAAATGATGGAAAGTTAATTGCTGAATACGCAATAGAAAAAAGATTATTTATTCCTTATGAGTTTATTCCGAAAAAAGTAATAAATTCCTTTCTTTCTGCAGAAGATAAAAATTTTTTTAATCACCCAGGTGTTGATGTTAAAGGAATTCTTAGAGCGCTAATTAAGAATTTAAAAAATATAAGTTCAAACAAAAGACTTGAGGGAGCTTCAACTATAACCCAACAAGTAGCTAAAAATTTTTTATTAACAAATGAGGTTTCTTTAAATAGAAAAATTAAAGAAGCAATACTAGCATTTAGAATAGAACGAGCGTATTCAAAAGAAAGAATTTTAGAGTTATATCTAAATCAAATTTATTTAGGCCAGGGAACCTATGGAATTGCAGCTGCTAGCTTAGAATATTTCGATAAATCCGTAAAAGATTTAAATTATATAGAATCTTCTTTATTAGCAGCTTTACCTAAAGCCCCAAGCAAATATGATCCATATAAACATCCAAATGCAGCAAAATTCAGAAGAAATTTAGTTCTAAAAAATCTTATGGACAACGATTATATTTCAAAGAAAGAATTTAACAATTTTAAAAATTCAAAAATAAAACTTAAAAGAAGAAAAATAGAAATTCTGAATGAAGCTAATTCTTATACAGAAGAAGTAAGAAGATCTATAAAAGAAAAATATGGATTTAAGAAACTTTATTCTGAGGGACTTTCTATAAGAACTCCTTTAGATATAAACTATCAAATAATAGCCATCCAATCTTTAAGAAAGGGAATAGAGGAATATGATAGAAGGCATGGTTGGAGAGGCGCAATAACAAATAAATTTAAAGATAAAAACTGGGAAAAAAAAATAAAAAATTTTAAAATAGATCCTACTTTGAATTGGAAAAAAGCAGAAATCATAAAAGTTGATGAAATCGGGATAACTTTTAGAACACTTGAAGGTATAAAGAATACTATCCCTATTCAAAAATTTAAGTGGGCAATACCCAGAAAAAAAAAAATATTTGACCGATTTAAAACTGGAGATATTATTTTTGTAAAAGAAAAAAATAATGTTTGGGATTTAAAACAATATCCAAAAGTTAATGGAGGAATTGTTGCTTTAAATCCTTATACAGGAGATGTGAAAGCTTTAGTAGGCGGATTTAATTTTAAATCAAGTGAATTTAATAGAGTGACTCAAGCAAAGAGACAACCAGGGTCAGCGTTTAAGCCAATTGTATATGCAGCTGCATTAGAAAATGGATATTCACCTAACTCAATAGTGTTAGACGCTCCGTTTGTAGAGAGCCAAGGTGTCGGGCTTAAGGATTGGAAACCAGAAAACTATGGAAAAAAATTCTATGGGCCCTCTACATTAAGAAAAGGAGTAGAGTATTCGAGAAATTTAATGACAGTTAGAATAGCAAAAGCATTAGGTTTAAATAAAATTTTAGATTTATCAAATAAATTAGATATTTATGATGATATCCCTGAGTTGCTTTCCGTTTCACTTGGTGCAGCGGAAACATCACTAATTAATCTTACTTCAGCTTATTCTTCATTTGCAAATGGAGGAAAAAAAATTACACCTAATTTAATAAATAGAATTCAAGACAGAAGAGGAAAAACTATTTTTAAATTAACAAACAAAAGATGTATTGGTTGTGATAAATTTTCGAATGACTCAGAAGCATATCCAGTAATTAAATTAGAGAATCAAAAAGTGTTTAGTGAAGAGACAGCTTATCAAATGATATCAATTTTAGAAGGAGTTGTAACAAGAGGAACTGGAAAAAAATTAAAAGATTTACAAGTTCCTTTAGCAGGAAAAACTGGCACAACAAATAATAACTATGACGCTTGGTTTATTGGTTTTACATCGGATTTAGTAGTTGGTGTATATATTGGTTATGACAATCCAAAAACTTTAGGTAGGTACGAAACAGGGTCAAAAGCTGCTCTTCCAATTTTTAAAAATTTCATAACTAACGCTCTTTATAAAGAAGATTTTCAAGAGTTTAAAATTCCGGAAGGAATTTATTTAACTTCCTTAAATTATAATACCGGGTTGAAATCTTCATTAGGAAATAAAAATACTATAATTGAAGCTTTAAAAATAAAAGATATTAACAATATTGATAATAACAAATTAATTTCCATTAATAGTTATGATAAACTGATTAAGTATAGGCAATTTTACTAATGCAAAGTTTTGAAAATAAATTATTGACTGTTGAAAAAACCCTTAAAAATATTAGGGGGTATCTTTGAAAAAGAAAATGTTAAATCACGATTAATTGATATTGAAAAGACTCTTTTAAATAAAAATTTTTGGAAAGATAAAACGAAAGTAAAAAAAACTGTCAAAGAAAAAAAATTCTTTGAAGATATTTTAAATTCTCATAAAAAAACTGCTGATGAAATAAATAATTTAAAAGATTTATATAATTTAGCTCAAGAAGAAAAAAATGAAGAAATATTAAAAGATTGTGAAATTAAAATCGATCAATTATTAAAAGAGAGCAAAGAAATTGAAATAAATTGTTTTTTATCAGGAGAAAATGATGATTTTAATATTTATCTTGAAATACATGCGGGTGCAGGAGGGACCGAAAGCCAAGATTGGGCTGATATGTTAAGAAGGATGTATTTAAAATGGTTTGATAAAAAAAGATTTAGATATGAAATAATAAGTGAACACAAAGGAGAAGAAGCAGGGATTAAATCATCAACTTTAAAAGTAGACGGAGAATACCTTTATGGTTTAATGAGAGCAGAGTCAGGTGTTCACAGACTTGTAAGAATATCTCCTTTTGACAGTGGCGCTCGCAGACATACAAGTTTTGCAAGTGTTTGGGTATATCCAGCAGTTGACGAAACTGTAAAAATTAAAATTGATGAAAAAGATTTAAGAATTGACACTTACAGATCAAGCGGTGCTGGAGGACAACATGTAAACACAACTGACAGCGCAGTCAGGATAACTCATATACCAACAAAAATAGTTGTGCAGTGTCAAAACGAAAGGTCTCAACATAAAAATAAAGAAACTTGTTATAAAATGTTAAAGGCAAGGTTGTATGAATTTGAAATGCAAAAAAGAGAGCAAGAAAATCAGAAAGAATTAAATACTAAAACAGATATTGGGTGGGGTCACCAGATAAGATCATATGTATTACAACCTTATCAACTAGTAAAAGATTTAAGAAATAAAGTTGAAAACTCAAATCCATCAGATGTTTTAGATGGAAATATTGATCAATTTATTGAAGCGGGAATAATAAACAGATAATGAAAAAAATATTTTATATTTCAATATTCACATTATTATTTGGATTTATCAGTTTAATTGGAATTTTATCAACAGTTGGCTACGAAACTGACAAATTTAATAATATTATTTCTAAGAAGATTAATGAAAGTAATAAAAGCATATCAGTTAATTTAAAAAAAATTAAATTTAAATTTGATATCAAAAACTTAAGTTTATTTTTAGAGACAAACAAACCTAATTTAGAATATAAAAATTTAGATATTCCGATAAAAAGTATTAAAATTTATTTAAATTTAATTGGATTAATTAAACAAGAAAATAAAATAAACAAAATTAATATTCTTTCAGGCGATCTTAATGTTAATCAGTTAAAAAAAATTATTGTTAAGACAAAACCATCAAATTTAAACAGTTTTATACTTAATAAAGTTAAGCAAGGAAGTTTAAATACTGAACTAGAACTTTATTTAGATAATAATCAAAGAATAAATAATTTTATAGCAAAAGGAGAAGTAAAAGAAATGGAAGTTAATTTAATTAATGATTTGAGTTTAAAAAAAACAAGTTTTATTTTTTTTACTGATTCATCTGACACTTTAATTAAAAATGTTAGGAGTGAATTAGATGGAATTTTAATTAAAGATGGATATTTACAAATCGAGAAAAACAAAAAAATAAATATAAAATCAGATTTTAATTCAGAAATTAAAATAAATAAAAAAAATATCGTAAATTATTTACCACTTTTTAAAGAAATTAAATTTAACAATAACGACATTAATTTGATTGCTAATTTGGATCATTTTTTAGATATTACTTTTGATGAAACTCTTAAAGTTATAGATTATGCTTATACTAACAAAGGTACACTTAATCAATTATCTATAAAGTTAGATAAATTTATAAATAGTTCTTTCCTAGATAAAGATATTAATGATTTAAATTTTAAAGATACCACATTTGATTTTCGTTATGCTTTAGACAAAAAAAATAGCATTAATGCAAAAGGAAAGTATAGTTTTGATAATGTTAATTATCAAAATTTTGATTTGAAGAATAATTTTTCAAAAAAAACTTCAAAAATTAAATTAGATTTTGATTTTATTGAAGGACTTTATATTAATATAATCAATTATAAAAAGAAGAAGAAGACAACAGCCAAAATTTCTACTGATATTACAACGAAAAGAAATTCAATTTTTTTAAATAAATTAGAATACAAAGAGAATAAAAACCTAATTTTAATTGAAAAACTAAGGACTGATAAAAAAAATCTTATTTCTTTGAGAAAAATTAAAGTGCAAACTTATGATAAGGGAAATTTTAATAATGATTTTATTATAGATTTTGGAAAAAAAATTAAGATATCTGGCAATAAATATGACGCCAAAAATTTAAATAAAATTTTAAATCAATCTTCAAAGAAAAATATTTTTAAAAAAATTAACAAAGATATAGATATTGACTTGAAGAATATTGTAACGCCTTTATCTAAAAAATTACAAAATTTTAAGTTGCTGGGTGTCATTGAAAAAGGAAAATTTGTAAAAATTACTTCTAAAGGTGATTTTGGGAATAACAAGTTTTTAGACATATCTATGAAAAATGATAAAAAAAATAAAAAAAAATATTTAGAAATTTATTCGGATTTACCTCAGCCTTTACTTTCCGAGTATAGTTTTTTTAAAGGGTTATCAGGTGGTATTTTGACATTCAATTCTATAATTGAAAACAATAGTTCTTCTTCAAAATTAGTTATTGAAAATTTTAAAGTAGTTAATGCTCCTGGTGTTATAAAACTTTTGTCACTTGCTGATTTTGGCGGTCTCGCTGATTTAGCTGAAGGCGAAGGTTTATCTTTTGACAAAATAGAAATTAATATGACTAACAATAAAGGGTTTATTAAATTAAACGAACTCTATGCTGTAGGTCCTAGTATATCTGTCATTATGGAAGGCTATAAAGAAAAAAGTGGACTTACTAGTCTAAAAGGAACTTTAGTTCCAGCAAAAAATCTAAATAAAATTTTATCCAAAATACCGGTTATTGGTGACATTATTATACCAAAAGAAATAGGCGAGGGTCTGTTTGGAGTTAGTTTCAAAATGAAAGGAATGCAAGGAAAAATTAAAACAACAATTAATCCAATTAAAACTCTTACACCTCGATTTATTACAAGAGCTTTAGAAAGATCAAAAAAAGCTAAATAATTTTTATTAGATAGTGTTTTTTCTTACCAAATGAAATTTTTAAAATTTTATTTTTTCCAAAATCGTCAAGTTCAATAATTTTATTTTCATCATTAAGAATCTTATTATTTAATTTGATTGCTTTTCCTTTTATTGCTCTTCTGACCTCACTTTTAGAAGACAATATTTTATTTGATGATAGTAGATCAATTATTTTAATTCTTTCCTTGATTTCATTTTCTTTAATCTTAATTTCTGGAAGTTCTTTTCCAATACCCCCAACCTCAAAAGTTTCTCTAGCAGTTTTTTCGGCTTTTTCTGCCGCAGTTTTTCCATGGAGAATTTTTGTAGCTTCATTAGCAAGGATAATTTTTAAATTATTTATATTTGTTTCGTTTCTTAAAAGATTATCTATCTTTTCAGAATTTATTTCTGTAAAAAAATTTAAGAAATTTTTCACATCTCGATCATCAGTATTTCTCCAAAATTGCCAATAATCGTATGGAGAAAATAAATTATCATCTAACCAAACAGCACCTTTTTCGGTTTTTCCCATCTTTGCCCCTGAAGCCAAAGTTATTAGAGGAGTCGTAAGCCCATAAGATTCTTTTTTTAACATTCTTCTAATTAATTCAACACCATTTACAATATTTCCCCATTGATCAGATCCACCAATTTGCAAAATGCATTTTTTATTTTTAAAGAGTTGGTAAAAATCATAAGCTTGCAATATCATATAATTAAATTCCATATAACTTAATGATTGTTCTCTTTCCAATCTAAGTTTAATACTGTCAAAAGTAAGCATTTTATTAATTGTAAAATGACTTCCTATATCTCTTAAAAATTTTATGTAATTTAATTTTGCTAACCAATCATAGTTATCTACGAACATCGGTTTAGTTTTATTATTTGATGTATCTAAAATTTTGGTAAAAACTTTTTTAATATTTTTAATATTTTTCTTGATTGCTTTGTGATTTAAAATTTTTCTAGTTGAATCCTTGCCAGACGGATCTCCTATTAATGTTGTACCACCACCCAAAAGCACAATTGGGCGATGATCGTATTTTTGCATTAATTTTAAAACCATTATTTGCAATAAACTACCAACATGAAGGCTACTAGCAGTACAATCAAAACCAATATAGGCCGTGATTGATTGTTTATTACAAATGTCATTTAATTTATCTAAATTTGTACATTGATTTAGATAACCACGAGTTTGCATTTCTAATAAAAAAGCATTTTTCATAGAACAATTTGTGTAATCCACTATTATACAAATATTATTATAAATAAATAAAAATATGAGCAAAGAATACACATCTTTAGGCTTAATGAGCGGCACATCAATGGATGGTGTTGATGCATCAATTATTCAATCAGATGGGGAGAGCAAGTATAAGGTAATCAAAGACAAATATTTTGAATATCCTCAAGTTATTTATAAACATTTAACAAAACTTAGAGATAAAATTGAAAGCTTTAAAGATTTAAAAAAATTTTCAAAAGAGATCAAAAATGTTGAGAAGGAAATCACTTTATTTCATGCTAAAGCAGTTAACCAAATTTTAAAAAAAATTAAGGTAAATGTTGATTTCATAGGCTTTCATGGTCAGACCATTTATCATAATGCAAAAGAAAAAATTTCTAAACAATTAGGAGATGGAAAACTTCTTTCAAAAATTACAAAAAAAACAGTTATATATGATTTTAGACAAAATGATTTACATAATGGAGGAGAAGGAGCCCCTTTAACACCAATTTTTAATAAACTAATGTGCAAAAATTCTTATCCACAAATTTTTTTAAATATTGGTGGAATCTCAAATCAAGCAACTATTGGACTTAATGGCGATTTATCCGCTTCTGATATTGGGCCTGGCATGTGTTTAATTGATA
>Ga0163108_10002717_pt1 | contig 12740 bp, 9 predicted proteins | sample Fk1155metaG_FD_109644 | JGI IMG/M metagenome (GOLD analysis project Ga0163108, IMG submission 109644) | Marine microbial communities from the Central Pacific Ocean - Fk160115 155m metaG | ecosystem: Environmental > Aquatic > Marine > Oceanic > Photic zone | place: The Central Pacific Ocean...
GTTCTTGCCTCTATAATGCAGCATAATATTCCTGTTGACAGATTAGGTCCTAATGGAAGTACTATGGCAAGTGCAGTGAAGTCATGTGTCCACTGTGGTTTTTGTCTGCCAGCTTGTCCGACATATCAGGTGCTTGGTCAGGAAATGGATTCGCCACGCGGGCGCATATTGTTGATGAAAAATGTATTAGAAGGAACATTGTCCGTACAAGAAGCACAACCATTCGTGGACCGGTGCCTAGGTTGTATGGCTTGTACAACGGCTTGTCCTCCAGACGTGCCGTATGGGGATTTGCTTATTTTGTTTCGCTCCTATGCAGAAAACAACAGAGCCAATGGCAGTATATTGGATACATGGTTGAGACAGATTGTTCTAGAGATAATGCCTTATCCTGCCCGTTTTCGTGCAGCTATGTTACTCGGTATGTTTGCAAGATCGTTCAAAGCAGTTTTACCCAAAAAACTCGCTACAATCCTTGACTTGTTGCCGTCAGATGTGCCGACCTCTAATCATATTCCAGATATTATTCCTGCTATAGGTAGGAAACGTGCGCGTGTTGCTCTAATGCAAGGATGTGTACAGTCCGTGCTAGCACCTGCAATAAATGAAGCTACTGTACGAGTGCTTAGTAAGAATGGGGTTGAAGTGGTAATACCCAGAGGGCAAGGATGTTGCGGAGCTTTGACATTACACTCGGGATCACTCGAGAAATCTAGAAAGTTAGCATTAAGGAATTTGCGGGTTTTTCCTACTGATGTAGATGCCGTACTTACTACTGCTGCTGGTTGTGGTTCAGGTATTAGTGAATATGAAATGTTGTTTAACAGTACTGATGATCTTACAATAGCAAGAGATTTTGCTAATAGGGTTCAGGACGTGACTGTATTCTTAGATGAGTTGGGCTTATCTCACTTGCCTGGTCCAATAAACCTCAAAAAGGTTGCTTATCATGATGCTTGTCATTTGTCCCATGCGCAGGGTGTGAGAGATGCACCTCGGCGTTTGATGGAGCAGGTGCCTGATGTCGAGGTTGTGAATCCTTCTGATGGAGAGACATGTTGTGGTTCGGCAGGTATCTACAATATTGAACAGCCAGAAATTGCTGAGCAATTGGGAGCTCGAAAAGCGGCAAAAGTTATAGAAACCGGCGCCAGTGTTTTGGTGACCACCAATATTGGTTGTATTACACAAATTGAATCTCATTTACGTGTTATGAATAATAAAATGCCTGTGATGCATGTGATGGAGATGTTGGACAACTCTTATGAATAATTTGGTGATTAATCAGTGTCTTTGATGCGTTTGCCAGGACTTATAGACCCGCATGTGCACTTAAGGGATCCAGGGCACACATATAAAGAGGATTGGTATAGTGGTACTGCTAGTGCTTTAGCTGGCGGATACACTTGCGTACTGGCTATGCCAAACACATCACCTCCTATTACAGATTCGAGTAGTCTTGAAAATATATTGGAGACCGCACATGGGAAGGTGCATTGTGATTATGGAATTCATGTTGCCGGTACCAGCAACAACACTTCTACTGTTGCTACATTATCTGATAAGGCTTCAGGTTTGAAACTTTATTTGAATGATACATTCGGCGATCTACGATTAGATGGTTTACACATTGTCAATTCTCACATGTCCGCATGGCCTGATAATAGACCGGTGCTATGTCATGCGGAAACTTATATGGCTGCAGCAGTGCTAATGTTAGCAGTATTACATCGTCGCTCAGTTCATATTTGTCATGTTAGTCGTAAAGAGGAAATTGATTTGATTAGAGCTGCGCGAGAACGGGGTTTAGCAGTCACCTGCGAAGTGACTCCTCATCATTTGTTTATGACCAATACTGATATTGACAGCATCAAGGAAGGTCGTTATATGGTTAGTCCCCGATTAAATACTATCTCGGATCAGAATGCTTTATGGCAAGCAATAGCTGATGGTGTTGTTGATTGTATTGCCACTGATCATGCTCCTCATACATTGCTAGAAAAAGACAATCGGAATGCACCACCTGGTTTTCCGGGTCTAGAGACAAGCTTGGCATTAATGCTTGGTGCGGTACGCGAAGGTAGACTCAGTATGAAGCGATTGACAGAACTTATGTACACCAATCCTGCCAGGATATTTGGATTAGCGTCTCAGCCGGAAACATGGATAGAAGTAGACATGCACGAGAGATGGAAAGTCAAAGCATCTCAGTTTTATTCGCGTTGTGGCTGGAGCCCGTTTGAGGGATGGCAGTTACAAGGTCGACTAAAGAAGGTAGTGCTACGCAATGAAACAGTATATGATAGAGGACAAGTATTACAACATATTCGATCTGGTAAAAACGTGAATCAATAGCAATAGTAGTATCATATCGATGAAGATTAGTGAACTAGACAATGTCAAATCACATAGGACCAGTATGGATCGAATAAATGTACTTCCAGATGAAGGTGTTTCTCGATTTGATGGAATGGACATACTGTCGGTTAAGCAATTCAATCACCATGATCTCGACATTATTTTTGATGTAGCGCGTGATATGCGGGAAATGGTCGACAGGCAGGGTTCAGTAGATATACTTAAAGGTAAGCTTCTAGCTAACCTATTTTATGAACCTTCAACGCGAACGTCCTCTTCTTTTGCTGCAGCAACACAGCGTCTTGGCGGTAATGTTATCCAGATAAACAATGTTACTTTTTCATCTGTATCTAAAGGTGAAGAGTTGCGAGACACTATACTTAGCATGGGATCTTACTCAGATGCTATTGTGTTACGGCACCCAGATGAAGGGTCAGCTGATATTGCTGCAGAGGTGTCCGCAAAACCCATAATAAATGCTGGAGACGGAATAGGTGAACATCCCACCCAAGCTCTATTAGATATATTTACAATTGTTGAGGAATTGGGCACTATCGATGGTCTTACTGTTACCATGCTTGGTGACTTGAAATATGGTCGTACGGTGCATTCATTGGCGAAACTGTTAGCTTTATATGATGTAAAATTGAATTTTGTTGCCCCGGACCTGCTGAAAGCACCAACCGCATTAGTTGATAGTTTGATCGAAAGTGGTGTGGGACCTTGCAAGCATGTGGATCTAGATTCAATTATTTCTGAAACTGATGTGCTATATGTGACCCGAGTACAACGAGAGCGGTTTGCGGATCAATCCGTTTATGAAAAAGTTAATCGGAGCTATGCGGTAAACGTTGATACAATGGATATTGCAAAAGAGCGCATGATTGTTATGCATCCACTACCACGAGTGGATGAGATCAGCAGGGCAGTAGATGAGGATCCGCGTGCTGCCTATTTTAGGCAAATGGAATATGGCATGTATGTTCGTATGGCTTTGCTAGCGTTAGTCTTTGGAAAAGTATAGTGAAGGCTTTTTTTGATTACTTAGAGAGTAGGTGTAAAGAATCTAACTCACTACTATGTGTTGGATTAGATCCTCATCCTGAGCTACTATCAAAACCTTCTCCTATATCAGCTCGAGAATATTGCATTAAGATAATTGAAGAATGTGCGGAGTATGCCTGTGCTTTCAAACCAAATAGCGCTTTCTTTGAAGCCTTTGGTGCAGAAGGTATAGATGCTTTATATGAAGTAATTGGCAGTGTGCCAGATGGTATTCCAGTGATTCTAGATGCAAAGCGCGGTGATATTGCTAGTACGGCACAGGCCTATGCAAGGTCTATTTTCGATTATTTAGGAGTGGACGCAGTGACCTATAGTCCATATTTGGGATCCGATTCAATTATGCCTTTTGTTGAGCGTCCTGATTCAGGTGTGTTTGTGTTATGCAAAACTTCAAATGATGGTTCTAATGACCTCCAAAGCTTGAAGAGCAATGGAGAGTATCTGTATATGCATGTTGCTAGGCAGGCGCAGAATTGGAGTCAGTATAACAACCTTGGACTTGTTGTTGGCGCCACTGATCCTCGTGCTGTTGAGATTGTACGGCAAGTTGCGCCGACCTTATGGTTTCTCTGTCCAGGTGTAGGTATGCAAGGTGGCGATTTGGCTGCTGCGATGCAGGCTGGTTTGAGAGAAGACAGTATGGGTATATTAATTAATGTTTCGCGTTCAATAGCATCTTCAACTGATCCAAGAAAAGTTGCTAAAGAATTGCGTGATGCTATAAATTCCGAGCGACATTTATCTGATAAAAAAAAGCAAAACTATTTCACTAAGGGGATTGGAGATGGTCTTCTTGAATCCGGGTGTGTCCAGTTTGGTGAATTTACTCTTAAATCTGGTATACAGTCGCCGTTCTATATAGACCTGCGCCGTTTGTCATCTTTTCCTAATGTGCTTCGCTCGGTTGCTGATGTGATAAGTTCAATGTTGGTGGATTTAGAATTTAATTGCATAGCTGCTATACCATATGCTGCATTGCCTATTGGTACTGCTGTAGCGTTGAATACCGATGCTTCATTGATATATCCTAGGCGAGAAGTGAAAGATTATGGTACGGGAGCTGAAATTGAAGGTGTGTTTGAGGCTGGGGACACTGCGGCAGTTATGGATGATTTGGTGACTTCCGGTGAAAGTAAGTTTGAGACGATTAATATCTTGCAGGCAGCCGGGCTGCTAGTTAGAGATGTAGTTGTGCTTATAGACCGAGAACAGGGTGCTGAGAAGACATTGGCTTCCCATGGATATAAGTTACATGCTGTATTTACCATACGGGAATTGCTAGATGAATGGAAATTATCTGGCTCCATTAAATCAGAACAGTACAGCGCTGCCATGAACTATTTGTCTTCGCCCTCTTAGGATATTGTGATGCAGCAGTCAGGATATAGAGCACTGCGCCATGTCTTATTTAGATTAGACCCCGAAATTGCTCATAATATATCCTTGTATTTGCTGGCAGTAGCCCCTAAATTGAAACCAGTGCGGCACTGGTTAACTCACTTATTTGATTACAATGACTCACGACTTGTTACTAGTGTGTTCGGCTTACGATTTGTCAACCCAGTGGGTATTGCAGCAGGTTATGATAAAAACGCCATAGCGATAGATGGGCTTGCTATTCTGGGGGCTGGCTATGTAGAGGTCGGGACAATTACTCCAAGTTCTCAGCATGGAAATCAACGTCCTCGTATATTTCGGCTGTCAGAAGATAGCGCTTTGATAAACCGTATGGGGTTTCCAAATCATGGTATGGAGACAGTGGCTCCAAGACTTGCAAAGCCCAGGAGTATTCGTTTAGGCCTAAACATTGGGAAGGGGAGTGATACTGCTCTAGAACAATCAATGTCTGACTATACTAAGATGATTGCTAGACTTCAACATCTAGTTGACTATCTAGTTGTAAATATAAGTTCGCCCAACACTCCTGGTTTAAGGGCATTGCAAGGACGCGAACTATTAGATAGGTTTTTGTTGCCTGTCATGGAGCTTCATTCAGAAGTGTGTCCTGATAGACCTTTGCTGGTAAAGATTAGTCCTGATATTACAATTTCGGATCTTGATAATTTGTTGGATATAGTTATTAGGCGTGGTGTCTCTGGTTTGATAGCGACCAACAGTAGTCTTAGTCGTGGTGGACTAAGTGATCCAAGACATATTGAAAAAGGTGGTCTTAGTGGTCGGCCATTACATGACAGATCCAATAGTATTATACGGCATATTTACAGGCAGACTGATGGACACCTTCCGATTATTGGAGTTGGTGGCATTGACAACGCTAGAGCTGCTTTGGAAAAAATTCGATCTGGTGCTAGTTTGGTACAAGTGTATACAGGTTTAGTTTATCGTGGGCCTGGGCTTATCCGACAAATAAAACTAGGAATCGTTAACGAGCTAGATCGTTTAGGTGTAGATAGTGTTGAGGATATTGTAGGTGTATCTATTTAATCACAATATACCTTCATTTCTAAGTTTGGCTACAGTATCTTGATCAACTCCAATCTTTTCCTGTAGGATTTCTTCAGTGTGTTCTCCTAGGGTTGGTGGCGCTTTGTGTGGTTTGGTAGGAGATGTGGGAATCTTAATCGGAGAATTAAGGAGTGTGACTTTATTGTCTATGGAATGAGGTAACTCAATACGCATGTCACGTGACTTTATCTGTTCATTTTCAAATACTTTATCCAGCTCATTAATTGGACCTGATGGTAAACCAACTTCATCAAATATGTCCAACCAGTACTTTGCGTTCTGTGTTGCGAACAATTTACTTAAGTGATCTATCAATACCTTTCTGTTGTTGACCCGAACTGCGTTCGTTGAGTATTTTTTATCATCAATCCACTCAGGTTTATTGATTGATTTGCAGAGTATTTCCCATTGTTTATCATTCCCGACTGCTAAAACAAAGTGCATGTCTCGAGCCTTGAATGATTGATAAGGCACGATGTTTGGATGGGCATTACCTAGTCTATTGGTAATTGATCCCGAAACGAAGTAATTGGTAGCCGCATAAGATAATAGAGCTACTTGACTGTCAAGTAATGACATATCGATACGTTGTCCCTTACCGGTTTGTTCACGTGAATATAATGCCGCAAGAATGGCGTTTGCTGCAAACATTCCGGTGCTGATGTCAGCAATTGCAACTCCAGCTCGGCTCGGATCGCCATTTTCTGGTCCAGTGATGCTCATAAAGCCTCCTGTGGCCTGTACTATTAAGTCATAGCCTGGTCTAGAGCTATAAGGACCAGTGTAACCGTATCCAGTAACCGTGCAATATATCAATCCAGGACGGATTTCTTGTAAAGTTTCGTAATCTAATCCCCAGCGAGATAGCGTTCCTGTCTTGAAATTATCTACAAGCACATCACCCTTAGCAATCAGTTTTTTGAGGATTTCCAACCCTTGTTCTGATTTTAGATTCAGTGTCATACTACGTTTGTTGCGATTAGCACTTAGATAATATGCGGATTCCCCACCCTTAGTAAAAGGAGGGCCCCAATGACGAGTATCATCACCTCTGCCAGGAACCTCGATTTTTATTATATCTGCTCCTAAATCTCCTAACATCATTGTGCAATATGGTCCAGCTAATACTCGCGTTAGATCAATTACACATATATTTTCAAGTAGATTGTTCGTCACACTCATACTATTCCTCGCTACAAATCTAGAGTATATAAACTCTGATCAATGGTCACACTGTTAATGATATAATCGCAAATCCTTACGTTAAGATAAATTATATTCGGGATTGTGTGATAAATTGCATTGGTACGGCATTATACAATGTCTTTAGAAATTACTTACATGACCAAAACATAAATGAAACCAGCAAGCTTTAAATATTATGCACCTGAGTCATTAGAAGAAGCATTGGTGCTGAAAGCACAATATGGTGATGAAGCCAGAATTCTGGCAGGTGGGCAGAGTCTAATTCCGGCTATGAACTTCCGTATAATGCAACCTACTATTCTGCTCGACTTAAACTTGTTGGCAGAACTTTCTTATATATCCTCCAGGGACAGTGCAGTTCTACATATTGGTGCTATGACTCGACTAAGTGAAGTTGAGGATGATCCTTTAATAGCTGATAGAGTTGCTTTATTGCATGAAGCTCTTCCCTACATTGCCCATCCTCAGATACGTAATAGAGGTACTGTAGGTGGAAATATAGCTCACGCGGATCCAGCAGCCGAGCTTCCGGTGGTAGCTTTAGCTATGGATTCCAGATTTCGGGTCCAATCTACCAATGGAACTCGTTGGATTAATAGCATTGATTTTTTCAGAGGCTATTTTGAAACTGCGATTGGCCCGAGTGAAATATTGGTTGAAATAGAAGTGCCTTTTCATGCGGCCTCTACCGGCTGGGCATTTCTCGAAGTTTCTCGTCGGTCGGGAGATTATGCCATGGCTGGTATAGCAGCATTGATAACATTAGATAACAAACATATTTGTAGGAAGGCCCGTTTGGTGTATTTGAATCTATCAGATGCGCCTCTGGAAGCAAAGCAGTCAGCTGATATGCTGGTTGGAGAAACCCTATCAGATGAACTGATAAAGCAAGTTGCCAACAAAGCTTCAGAAGAGGAGATTATGCCAATGGAAAGTTTACATGCTACGGTAAATTACCAGAGGCATTTAGCTTGCATACTAACTAAGCGAGCATTGGAATTAGCATATGGTCGGGCTATGGAAACATGAGTGACAATCATTCGATAAAGCTTACTATTAATGGCGAAGAATATACATCTTCTGTAGAAGCACGCATGTTGTTAAGTGATTTTATACGTCACGAACTTGGTTTGACAGGCACGCATGTTGGTTGCGAACATGGGGTTTGTGGTGCGTGTACCGTGATATTAAATGGAAGATCTGTCAGGTCGTGCTTGATGTTTGCAGTACAGGCACATGGACAGCAAATAACCACAGTAGAAGGTATGGCAGCCGAAGCAACCGATTTGCACCCGCTTCAAGAAGCATTCCGTGAAGCACATGGTTTGCAATGTGGATTTTGCACTCCTGGCATCTTGATGAGCCTCATTCCTTTTCTAGATGATAATCCGTGCCCATCAGAAGAAGAAATTCGGGCTGCTATATCTGGAAATTTGTGTAGATGCACTGGTTATCAAAACATAGTGACTGCTGTGAAACTGTATGTGGAGCGTGAGTCGTAATGTCGTCATTAGTAGGAAAAAGTTCATTATCTAGTTTCAAGAAAGGTAATCTTACTAGTTTCCTGGATTATTTGGAACAATTGGAGAACCACTTTACATTAAAAGAGCAGGAAATATTTGCTTTTGTCCCTGAGTCGGAGCGTTTTAGTCGATTGCGTGTTGAGGCTAGAGCATTGTTCGAACAGTATCCAGACCCAAAAAACCGCCCTCCTCTTTTTGGATTAATTGTAGGAGTGAAAGACATATTTCATGCGGATGGCCATATTACCGGTGCTGGTAGCCATGTTCCGGCAGATGTTTTGCAAGGTATTGAAGCTGAAAGTGTGACGCTTCTAAAGAAGGCAGGGGCTCTAGTAATGGGTAAAACGATCACCACCGAGTTTGCTTACTTTGCACCTGGCCCTACAAGGAACCCACATAATGTTTTATGTACTCCGGGTGGGTCGAGTAGCGGATCAGCAGCTGCTGTAAGCTCGGGATTATGTCTTTTGTCATTAGGTACACAAACCATCGGGTCAATTACTCGTCCGGCTGCTTTTTGTGGTGTTGTTGGATATAAGCCAACCTATGATCGTATTTCGCGATCTGGAGTGATACCTCTATCTCCTTCAGTAGATCATGTCGGTACTTTTGCTCCTGATGTTGCTATGGCTGCATGTGTAGCTACACAGTTGGTCGAGTCGTGGAATTTAGAAATAACAGGCACGAAAGAAAACCAATGTATAAACTTAGGCGTACCAGAAGGTGTTTATCTGGACAATGTCTCTGATGAAGGTAAGATGCAATTTCGTGCTACTTGTGATCGTCTTGCTAATGCTGGATTTGAAATAAAATCAGTCACTGCTATGCTTGATTTTGAGGATATATTTGTTAGACACAATCTTATAGTGGCTGCCGAAGCAGCGAATGTTCATGAGAACTGGTTTGCGAGTTATACTAACAAGTATCATCCTAAAACTGCTGAATTGATATTGCGAGGTCAATCAGTTTCGGATCATGATTTAAATATGGCTCTTGAAGGTCGGTCTAGATTGCGAAAGGAATTGACTAAATTAATGGATCGGAATCAGATAGATTTGTGGATTTCTCCTTCGGCTCCTGGAGTAGCTCCTAATGGGTTGGAGAGTACTGGCGATCCAGTAATGAATTTACCTTGGACCCATAGTGGTTTACCTACTATAGGAATGCCCTCTGGCAAGAATGGCGATAGATTACCTTTTGGGTTGCAATTAACGGGTCGTTTTGGAGAAGATGAGACTCTATTTTTGCTAGCATCACAAACAGAGTCGGTGCTGATATAAGACTTAATTGTTTATATATGACAAACGTAACTGGTGAAATACGGTCTGGTGCATACTTCGACTCAGTGGTTTTAATGCAGCTACAAAAAGGTATGCTTGAATTAGATGGTGTGCTGGATGCTGGAGTAATGATGGGTACGAAGGCTAACAAAGACGTGTTAGAGCAGAGTGGACTACTCCCGCATTCCTGTGCAACCGCTGCGGCGGAGGACCTCATTATTGCAGTTAAGGCTGACAGCGTATCCCAAGCATCAGCTGCACTTAAACATGTAGATGTATTACTAAATAAACGTAAGTCGATAACAGATGATCAGGAGTTTCGTCCTCGTAGTCTGGATATGGCTGTGCGAACATTACCAAACAGTCAATGGGTTATAGTTTCTGTTCCTGGACGTTATGCTGCAGGGGTCGCACGTGAAGCTCTGGGTTTTGGCAAACACGTTTTTCTTTATAGTGACAACGTTTCTGTGGAAGATGAAGTTTCGTTGAAGACATTGGCAGCAGACAAAGGATTGTTGGTTATGGGTCCGGACTGTGGGACTGCTGTGATTGATGGAGTAGGTTTAGGTTTTGCAAATCAAAGCCAATCAGGTTCGGTAGGTATTGTTGCTGCATCAGGTACTGGACTACAGGCTTTAACGGTGACTATTGACAACTTAGGTTCTGGTATCACCTATGCTATTGGCACTGGTGGACGTGATTTGAATAAGCAGGTTGGAGGTATTACTTCTAGACAGGCTCTAGATGTACTTAACAGAGACACAAATACTAAGGTCATAATATTGACCTCTAAACCAATCTCATCACGTTCTGCAATGGAGTTGATGCAAGTACTGCATGCACTAGAAAAACCGGTGGTTGTTAATTTTCTAGGTTATGCTCCTCCAGCTTATCGAATAGGTAATGTGTTTTTTGCATCTACTTTACGTGAGGCAGCTGAGTTAGCTATTGAGTTATGTGACAAATTGGACCTTTCTACTAACATGAAGTCGGATTCTCAAAACAAATTTGCATCTTCACAACGCTATATACGCGGTTTGTTTTCAGGCGGTACTCTGGCTTATGAGACTTTGTTGGTCCTGCGTGCATTTACTACAGGGATTTATTCTAATATTCCTATCGATGAGTCATACAAACTGGATGATCATGCATCTAGTCATAAGCATACAATCATAGATATGGGAGAGGATGAATTTACCATTGGTCGGTTACATCCAATGATAGATTCAGATTTGCGTTTGAGGCGTTTTCAACAAGAAGCTGCTGATCCAGAGACAGCAGTGATATTGTTGGACGTAGTACTTGGTTATGGATCACACTCAAATCCTGCGGCCGAATTAGCGCCGATTATATCTGAGGCCAAATCACTGGCACGTCGTTCGGGTCGTCACTTAGAAGTAGTTGCATTGGTGGTTGGAACCGCAAGTGACCCGCAAGATGTAGTTGCTCAAACAAATTTATTGAGGAAAGCAGGTGCACACATAGAAACTAACGCTGATGAGGCAGCAATTTACGTTGGTAACATCATTTCTGGATTGAACCCATCCTCAAAAGCAAGCTTAAGACCAGTTGTATTAGATAGCTCTGGACAATCTTTAGCAGCCATAAATGTAGGATTAGAATCTTTCTACGAAAGTTTAATCAGACAGGGCGCTGAGGCAATCCATGTAGATTGGCAGCCACCTGCTCAGGGAAAAGACAATCTGATGAATTTGTTGGCAAAGATGAAAAGCTAATAGGAGGTAATTTTGGCAAAAATCAATATTGATCAAGCAAACAATGTAGCTGTGGAACGCATGATGTCAGCGCGTCCGATTCTTACAGGCATTGCTACTGCTAGGGATGTTGTTCCAAATATGGAAGACAATTTGCTGCTGCATGCAGGGCCTCCTGTTGAATGGGAACAAATGTCTGGTCCAATGCAAGGTGCTGTGATAGGCGGATTGATATTTGAAGGTTTGGTTGATAATGAGATTGATGCAGTAAGTATGGTAGAAGCAGGTGAAGTCAAATTTGCTCCATGTCACGAGCATAGTAGTGTTGGTCCAATGGCTGGTGTCACGACCGCATCTATGAAAGTCTATGAGGTGAACAATACTACTCATGGCAATGTGGCCTATAGTAATTTAAACGAAGGGTATGGAAAAGTGCTCAGATATGGAGCATTTAGCGAAGATGTGATTACAAAATTACGTTGGATGAATGATGTTTTGGCTCCAGTCTTGTCTGAAGCTCTTGCCAAAAGCGAAAATGGAATAGATGTTCGACAGTTGTTGTCTGAAGCGTTACATATGGGTGATGAAGGTCATAATCGTAATAAAGCGGGATCAATTCTTTATACTGCAAAACTGGCTCCTATGATCACCAAGCTTGCTGTTGATAGTGATATTGCTTCTGAAGCACTACAATTTCTGGCAGACAATGCGCTTAGTGTCTTAAATCCTGTAATGGCTGCGTGCAAGTCTATGGCTGATGCAGCACATGGTGTCGAAGGTAGTACATTAATGACAATTATGGCTCGCAATGGTACCGAACTAGGGATTCGTATAAGTGGCTTAGGAGATAAGTGGTTTACAGGTCCTGTGGGACAGCCGGACGGCCTATATTTTCCAGGTTTCACTGCTGAGGATGCTAGCGGAGATATAGGTGATAGTACTATTACTGAGACGGTTGGTATTGGGGGTTTTGCTATGGCTTCTGCACCCGCAATAGTTGCATTTGTGAGTGGCACGCCACAAGATGCTGTGAATGCTACTATGGAAATGTATGAGATTACTGTATCTGAGCACAGTCATTTTACTATCCCGGCACTAAATTTCCGTGGAACTCCAGTAGGGGTCGA
>Ga0163108_10002718_pt1 | contig 12740 bp, 7 predicted proteins | sample Fk1155metaG_FD_109644 | JGI IMG/M metagenome (GOLD analysis project Ga0163108, IMG submission 109644) | Marine microbial communities from the Central Pacific Ocean - Fk160115 155m metaG | ecosystem: Environmental > Aquatic > Marine > Oceanic > Photic zone | place: The Central Pacific Ocean...
ATCGTGATGTTACTGTTTCGGTGCGGACTAAACTAAGTGAACAAAAATCCGCTCCGAACAGGGAGACGGTGATCGACCGCTTGAGTGAAATCGAAAAGCTCAATAAGGAGATTGAAGTTGAAGGCGAATCGGAGCGGGTGTTTATTGTGCTTTTTGCAATTGCAACGGCATTACTATTTCCAGCGATTGCAGGGTTATTTGTGGCTCTTCAGAGCGAGTCGCAAACTTCGACGTTGCTTTCCACAGCGATTGTTGTGATGTTGTTAATATCTTCTGCGTGGTCTTTTATCCGTGGTAAAAGAAAACCGCCAGAATCCGTTTAACTTGAAGTTGTTGTCATAATCGTTTGTGTAATATTTCTATCGAATATATGCAACAATGTGTCCACTCCCCCGTATAGAACTTAAACAACGGCAAAGCAAAATCATCGTCCATCGAATTGTTTGTATGAAGAGCAACTAGTGAGCGTCCGTTGCATGGAATCGATCATATCCCTACAAAATGTCACGAAACGCTACGGCGGTTTTCTTGCGTTAGATGATGTGTCTGTTGAGATTCCTCCGGGCATTATTGGTTTATTAGGTCCAAATGGTGCCGGGAAAAGCACATTGATCAAAGCCCTATTGGGCTTGGTAAAGCTGACCGCTGGCGATGGTGCGATTCTAGGACATCAAGTGGCTCCAGAAAATTTCCAAGAGATTCGTTCGCAAGTAGGCTATATGCCTGAGGATGATTGCTTTATCGAGGGAATCGCCGGTGTCGAAATGGTTCAATTCGCGGCCCAGCTTACTGGCTATCCGAAATTGCGTTCGTTACAGCGTGCCCACGAGGTATTGGATTTTTGTGGTACAGGCCAAGAACGGTATCGGCAAGTTGAAACGTATTCGACCGGTATGCGGCAGAAGTTGAAGTTTGCTCAAGCGATCGTGCACTCGCCCAAATTGCTAGTTTTGGACGAACCGACCAGCGGACTTGATCCGGAAGAACGGACGGCGATGCTTAACCGGATTAAACTGTTAGGTGCTGAATCTTCTATGTCAGTGATGATCTGCACTCACATATTAAAAGATGTACAAGACATTTGCGAATATGCGGCCGTGATGGTTGCTGGTCGAGTGCCGCTGTTGCAGACAGTCGAAAAGCTGCGGAAACCGGCAACGCCTTCCTTTCAAGTACGTGTTCTGGGAGATCCTAATCCGTTCATGGAGGAAGTTATTCAACGGGGGGCAATGGCGGTATTGGGAAACCAAAACGTGATTACGGTATCCAACATCGATTCCCGCGGCGATCGACTGATTTGGGAATGTGCAAAATCTGTGCAAATTAGTGTGCAAAGTGTGGTACCCGCCAAGGTTAGTATGGAGCAAGTTTTTATGCAGGTGGTCCAGGAGGCAACCAATGGGCATTAATAATCTTGGATATCGCAAATGGGAATTGATTCCGAAAATTGGCAGTCACCAGTGGACGACGATTACAAGTTTTGGTGTTCGTGTTGCCTGGCGTAGTAATTGGCTCCGTCGTATTTTCCTGCTAGCATGGCTCCCTATTTTAGTGATGGGAGCGGCCTTATTTATATTGGAGCAGTCGATTCAAGATGTTGATTCGGATGAGTTCCCCATGAACTTGGGACGTCCGGTTGTCAGTGTTATTATCATGCAACGTCCGGAAATTTCCAACATTGTGATGATCACGTCGATAAAAAAACAATTTGATAACGTAGCTACACAGCTGACCCAAGGCGTCCTAGGCTCGCTAGGAATGGACGCGAGGGAAGATACTGATACGTCGGAGGGTGACGGTCTGCGACAGCAAGGTGATATTTTTGGTGGGAATATAAGTTTTGATGTTGAGGACCTGAAGTTTGTTGCTAATATGTCGCCGGAAATGCTCAACATGATGTTTGGCCAGACGACGGACCGCATGATGGGAGGCATTGGAGGTCGCCGCCGAGGGCAACCTGGTCAAGGACCGCCAGCTTTGTTTAAGCAATCCAAACATAAGCTACAACGGTCGCAAGAGGTGGCGAGAGATTTGTTGGAATATGATATAGACGGTAGTGGAGTGATAGAGTTTCGTGAACTTGTTGATTATTTACGGCCGACATTATGGGCTCAGATACTATTCACTTTTTTCATTATTCCACAAGCATTTTCAGTTGTTGTTGTTATTGGGATGGTGGCGCCCAAACTGATTAGCCGCGACATGAAGAACCGCGCATTTCTGTTGTATTATTCGCGACCCATTAAGCCGTGGCAGTATCTACTAGGAAAATGTGCCATCGTATGGGTTTTTCTAACAGGTTTAACAACGCTGCCAGCCTTGATGCTGTATTGCATGGGAGTTGCGTTGTCACCGAGTATGTCCGTCTTGGTGGTCACTTGGGATTTACCGCTACGCATTATTCTTGCCAGTGTGATTTTGTGTGTTCCGACAACTTTATTTGCATTAACTTTGTCGTCGCTGACGCGTGAAAGTATTTTCGCCAGTTTTGGTTGGTTTGCAGTTTGGATAATGGGATCGATCGCTTATGGCATCATGACCGTTGTGGAAGGCGTTGTGCGTATGAATAATAATGTGGATCCGGATCAACCTAACTTTGTTGGGTTCGTTGAATCGGGATTAGATGGAAATTGGTCATGGTTGTCTCCGCTGCAAACACTTGAAAATCTACAGTCGTGGGTGTTTGGAATGGATCAAGAAACAGGCAGTATCGGTTTAGCCTTTGCGTTGGTTAGTTTGGTTTGCGTCATTTGTTTGATAATTCTGCGACGCCGCATCGTAGCACCTATTCGAGTTTAATCAGCCGTTGTTAGGAAACATTGAGAATTAACAGGCACCCTTAGCGAACAGTAATAAGTATCAGGACACTACAGGAAACAAGGCATCATGTTTACGGCAGATAGACTCACAAAGCTTTATGGCATTGTTGTCGGCGTGAACGACTTCTCTGTTGATGTCGGACAGGGTTCCTACGGGTTGTTAGGTCCTAATGGTTCAGGAAAAACGACGTTGCTTAATCTGATGACGGGTCAGTTGAAACCGACCGTGGGGGCTCTGCATGTCGCCGGTGAAATACCTTGGAAAAACAACAGGCTGCTTGAGAAAATTGGTTTTTGTAGCGCTTTAGATATCTTGCAGACGAAACGCAGTGGACTCGAATGGGTAACGCTCTACACGGAAATGTTGGGCTATCGGCACGCTGTTGCCTTGGATATGGCACATACAGCCTTGGATCGTGTCGGGTTGTCACGAGCTGATCGTGTGCGGGGACTAGATCAATATTCACGGGGGATGAAGCAGCGTTGCAAGGTTGCTCAGGCGATTGCCCATGAGCCGGAATTGTTGCTGCTGGATGAACCGTTTGCTGGATTGGATCCAATTGCACGATACGAATTGACGTCCATGCTAACCAATTGGGTTCAACAGGGTCGAGGTCTCATCGTATCGAGTCATATTCTGCATGAAGTTGAAACAATTTGTGAGAATTTCTTATTGATGATGAACGGTCGATTACTGGCGGACGGAAATGTGAACGAAATTCAATCTATGTTGTCAGATATGCCACGGAAGGTGTGGATTCGTACAGAACGTTCGACGGATTTAGCGATTGCCTTACAAGCATCGGGTACGGTGGATTCGATTTCGTTCCATGATGACAGTGGAGGATTGGAGGTTACGACCTTTGATGCCGTTTTGTTTGGTCAGAACTTTGCAGCGATGATATTGGACAAAGGAATTGAGGTAACGGAGTTGCACAGTGAAGACGATTCGCTGGATTCTGTGTTTGAAATGTTGATGCGGATACATCGTGGTGAAGCCTAGCCATGGCCTTTGAATGTGACAGGAGGGATGAGTAGATGATTGGTAAAATATTAGCAGTTTTTCGATACGAACTAAAACAATCCTTTGGCATTGGAACAACAATCATTTGGTTGTTGATTATTCTTTTTCCTTCGGCATTGCAGCTTTTGATAAACTCGCGATTAGATGGTGCTGGCAATGTCGCTATTGAAGATGCTGGCATGTTGGTGGTTGTGTTGATTCCTGGAGCCGTATGTTTACTCAACGCCTTGATGTCGATGTCATCATTTCTACATATTGAATTAGAAGGTAACACGTGGCCCTATGTGGCAGTGCGATCCCAAGGCAAAGTTGCCCTGATGTTCGGTAAATACCTTGTTGCGGTGACTCGTAGTATGGCAGCTGGCATGTTCGCTTTGATGTTAATAATGCCCTTAACATCGCATGCGCTGGAGACGGATTTTGGATTGCTCGTGGGGGTGACTGCAGCGTTAGTCGTGTTGAGCAGTGTTTCCTATTGCTCATTATTTTGTATGCTAGGCGTGATCATGCACAAGAAACCGTTGATCATGGCGGTCATTTATATGGTAGCTTTTGAGGGTGTGATTTCGATTTTACCGGCCGTCGTTAATAAAATTACGATTCACTATTATTTGCGATCGATGTTGGTTCGCTGGATGGATTGGAGAATTTTTGATTTACCCATATTGAGTGACCCGAATATCTTTAGCCTCGAGAGCAACACGCCCCTTGATCTGTTTTTTCTAGCCGCCATCAATGTCGGTTGTTTAGTCACGGCTGCTACGTTGTTAGTGAACAAAGAATACCGAGTGGGCGAAGCCATTTAGTTGAGATCCCAGATGGTTGGGATCCTCTAAAATAAACTCGTTCTTAGGCGGGTTCGAGTGGGCTGCCTAAGGTGATGCCTGGTGCGGGTAGAGTGGTGCTGCCCATTAGATGCAGGTCGATGGCCCGCGCGGCACCGCGACCTTCATTGATGGCCCAGACGACTAGCGACTGTCCTCGTCGACAATCCCCAGCGGCAAAGACACTAGGAATACTGGTTGTGAATTCTCCGTGGGTGGCTTGGTAGTTGCTACGGGGGTCCAGTTGCATCTCATCTTTCAGCGCTGCAACGACATAATGTTCCGGGCCTAAGAAACCCATCGCGAGCAGCACTAGATCTGCTTCAATCGTCTTCTCACTACCTACAACGCGAGAGAATGGCGCCCCGTTTTCTATTGGTTTGGACCAGTCCACCTGAGTGACAGTAATAGACTTCAAATTACCATTGTCGTCGTCATTAAACTGTACTGATTCAATCGCATAATTTCGCGGGTCTTCGCCCCATTTTGCCGCTACTTCCTCATGCCCATAATCAACTCGATAAACTCGAGGCCACTGAGGCCAAGGGTTATTATCAGCTCGGTCTGCCGGTGGTTGTGGAATGATCTCTAAGTTAACAATACTCTCGGCTCCATGGCGCAGTGCCGTAGCTATACAGTCGGTCCCTGTGTCACCACCACCGATGACCACCACCTTTTTGTCTTTAGCACTGATGAAATCTCCGTCGACATGTTCGCTATTGAGTAAACTCTGGGTGTTAGCGGTGAGAAAATCCATGGCAAAATGGATTCCGTTTAGTTCACGTCCTGGGATAGGAAGGTCGCGCGGTTGCGTGGCACCGGTTGCCAACAGTAAGGCATCGAAATCGTTGACGAGTTGTTCAGGCGAGATATCTTTGCCGACATCGACTCCAGTTTTGAATGTAATTCCTTCGTCTTGCAATAATTGCACTCGACGTAGCACATCTTGCTTGTCCAACTTCATGTTAGGGATGCCGTACATCAGTAACCCACCAATGCGGTCTGCTCGTTCGAAAACGGTAACGGTGTGCCCAGCTTGATTGAGTTGATCAGCGGCTGCCAGACCGGCGGGACCAGACCCCACGATGGCAATCGTTTTTTCGGTGCGGTGTTCCGGTGGTTGAGCAGTGATCCAGCCCTCTTCAAAGCCTCGATTGACGATGGTGCTTTCAATGTTTTTGATAGTCACCGGTGGGTTGGTAATCCCCAACACACAAGAGCCTTCGCAAGGTGCGGGACAAACGCGACCAGTGAATTCGGGGAAGTTGTTGGTTTTTTCGAGTCGTCGCAACGCATCTTCCCAACGGCCTCGGTAAACCAAGTCATTCCATTCTGGAATGAGGTTGTCGATTGGGCATCCGGAAGTTGATTGACAAAAAGGTACACCACAATCCATACAACGTGCGCCTTGTGTGGTGAGATGATCTACATCTGGGGCGGTGTAGATTTCCTGATAGTCATCAATACGTACCAGCGGTAGACGATACGGGATCGTCGCTCGTTGAAACTCTTTAAATCCGGTAGGTTTTCCCATTAATCTTTTCTATTTGTAAACGCGATATTTTCTGTTTGATTTCAACGGCTATTTTCAAGTTGTTGATGAGGAGGCTTCAATAGTTGCTTTTTGTTCTTCAAGTACACGCTTATAATCGGTTGGCATGACTTTGATGAATTGACTTAATACCTGATCCCATTCTTCTAGAATCTGTTCAGCAACCGCGGATTCTGTGAATTTGTAATGACGTGCGATTAGTTCTTTTAGTTCTGCAATATCATCACCGTCGACGACTTGTTCTAATTCGACAAGTTCAAGATTACAGCGGAGATTGAAATCGCCGTTTTGATCCCAAACATAGGCTATGCCACCGGACATGCCTGCGGCAAAATTGCGACCTGTGGGGCCGAGGATTACAGTACGACCACCGGTCATGTATTCACATCCATGATCGCCGACACCTTCAACGACGGCATTGGCACCGCTGTTGCGAACGCAGAATCGCTCGGCTACTTGCCCTCGGAAAAACGCTTCGCCGCCCGTTGCTCCATACAAACAAACGTTCCCGGCGATGAAATTGTCTTCGGCAGTGAAACTGCTTTGCCGAGGAGGGTAAACCGAAATGCGACCACCGGAGAGTCCTTTGCCCACATAGTCGTTGGCGTCTCCCTCGATGTCCATCGAAATCCCTTGTGCCAAGAAGGCGCCGAAGCTTTGCCCAGCCGAACCAGTAAAGTGTATTTGAATGGTGTCTTCTGGCAGGTGGTTACCACCAATACTCTTGACGACATGATGACTGAGGATCGTACCCACCGTACGGTTGGTGTTGACGATGGGCAGTTCAATTTCAACACGTTCCCCGTTTTGGATGGCCGGTTTGGTAAGCTCCAAAAGTTGATTGTCCAGTGCATGTTCCAGTCCATGGTCTTGCTTGATGGTGCAAGTGACTTCCGTATCGGGCGACGGTTTGTTGGCTGGTGTGAGCAGCGCTGTCAGATCCAACCCATCCGCTTTCCAGTGGTCGATGGCAGCCTGAGTTTCCAAACAGTCGACGCGGCCCACCATTTCAAGGATCGACTTGAAGCCCATTTCGGCCATATATTGGCGGCACTCTTCGGCCACCATGAACAAGTAATTTACGACGTGTTCTGGTTTGCCGGCAAATCGTGCACGCAGTTCTGGGTCCTGAGTTGCAATGCCAACCGGGCAGGTGTTGAGATGACACTTGCGCATCATGATACAGCCTAAGGTGATTAGGGGTGCTGTTGAAAAACCGAATTCTTCGGCTCCCAGTAAGGCTGCGATAACGACATCTCGTCCCGTTTTAAGACCACCATCTGTCTGTAAGACGGTACGACTACGCAGGTCGTTCATAACCAAAGTTTGATGTGTTTCGGCAATCCCTAATTCCCACGGTAAACCAGCGTGTTTAATACTGGTCAGCGGTGAAGCGCCCGTTCCGCCATTATGTCCGGAGATCAGGATGTGATCGGCATGTGCTTTGGATACGCCGGCTGCTACCGTGCCCACACCAACTTCGGATACCAGCTTTACGCTGATACGAGCACTTGGGTTGGCATTTTTTAGATCGTGGATAAGTTGCGCGAGATCTTCGATGGAATAGATATCGTGGTGTGGAGGAGGGCTAATTAGTCCAACACCTGGAGTCGAGTAACGAATCCGAGCGATGGTGTCATTCACTTTGCGACCAGGTAGCTCTCCACCTTCACCCGGTTTAGCACCCTGTGAAATCTTAATTTGAATTTCATCAGCGTTGGCTAAATACCAGATGGTCACTCCGAATCGTCCCGATGCTACTTGTTTGATGGCGGATCGTTTTGAATCCCCGTTTTCCAGCGGTGAGAATCGTTCGGGATCTTCGCCGCCTTCACCAGTGTTGCTTTTGCCACCTAGGCGATTCATTGCGATGGCTAATGTTTCATGTGATTCGGCGGAAATCGATCCAAAACTCATGGCTCCCGTCACAAATCGTTTTACGATATCAGCCGCCGGTTCGACTTCACTGATGTCGATTGGACCACCGTTTGAACCTGACTTAAAGGATAATAGACCTCGTAAGGAACACCGTACTTGTTCGTCGTGGTTGATGTGGTCGGCAAATTGTTGGTAGGTATCTGCATCGTTGTTGCGAGCGGCGTGTTGGATATCTGAAATGGCTGTGGGATCCCAACCATGGCGTTCACCAGCGGAACGCCAATGATATTGACCGGGGTTTGGAAGCGTTTGTGCGGCGTCGTCTTGTTGAGGTGGAAATCCTAGTGTGTGTCGTCGGAGTGATTCGGTCGCTAGGACTTCAAAATCAACACCTTGGATGCGACTGGCGGTACCGATAAAACAACGATCAATCACGACATCTTGGAGTCCAATTGCTTCAAATATTTGGGCGCCTTTATAGGATTGCAGAGTCGAGATTCCCATCTTGCCCATGACTTTGAGCATACCTTTAGCAACCGCTTTCTTGTAGATCTTAACAATTTTATCATTGTCGGTGATGTCGTCTGGGCACAGACCATCGAGGCGTGCTTGCCACAGGGATTCAAACGCTAGGTAGGGGTTGATCGCATCGATTCCATAACCAGCTAAAAGGCAATGATGATGGACTTCCCGCGCTTCGCCGGATTCTAGTACGAGTCCGATTTGAGTCCGCTTGGCTTGTTTAATCAGGTGGTGGTGGACCGCACCTGTCGCTAGTAATGAGCTGATGGGTACCCGCTCGGCCGAAGTCGCTCGGTCTGATAAAACGACGAGGCTATAACCGTCGTCGATCGCCTGTAGGGTGTCATCGCAAATGCGTGAAAGTGCGGTTGATAGCCCGTCTGTACCTTCAGATACGTTATAGGTAATGTCGACGGTCTTTGTTTTCCAACCGCCTTGGTCCATCTCTTTTATCGCAGCGAGTTCGCTGTTGGTGAGAATAGGATGAGGAATCAAGAGTCGATTGGCTTGTGCTGGCGTCGTGTCAAGCAAGTTCCCTTCAGGACCAATGTAACACTCCAGCGACATGATAACGCCTTCGCGAATGGAGTCGATCGCCGGATTGGTAACTTGCGCAAACAGTTGTTTGAAATAATCGTAGAGCATCCGCGGCTTGTCGCTTAAGCATGCCAAAGCGGCATCGTTACCCATCGATCCTACAGGGTCACGTTGTTGGTGCAGCATTGGCAATAGCATGAACTGTAGCGTTTCACTGGTATAACCAAAAGCCTGTAGTTGCTGTAGTAATTCAGCTGATTCAAAGCTGGGTACAGTGCTGGTCGTTGGAAGTTCTGCTAGTTCGATGCGATTGTCGAGTAACCACTGGGCGTAGGGATTGCGATCTGAAAATTCGTTCTTGAGTTCATCATCGGGTATTAACCGTCCTTGTTGGAAATCGACGAGAAACATCCGACCGGGTTGTAGGCGACCTTTATATTTGACGTTGGCCGGGTCAACTTGGAGTACGCCGACTTCGCTCGCCATGACGACCTTGTCGTCGTGGGTTAGGTAATAACGGCTAGGTCTTAGTCCGTTACGGTCGAGAACTGCGCCGATGTATTTACCGTCGGTGTAGACGATCGAGGCTGGACCATCCCACGGTTCCATAAGCGTGCTATGGTATTCATAGAAAGCCCGTTTGTTTTCTGGCATGGTGTCATGCTTTTGCCAAGCTTCGGGCACCATCATCATGACGGACTCTTGCAATGTGCGGCCCGTCATATAGAGAAATTCAAGTACATTATCATAAGTTCCCGAGTCCGAGCAGTCGGGTTCGCTGACGGGGAACAAGTGGTTCAAATCATCACCGAATTTTGTGCTTGTCATAACGCCTTCACGAGTGGACATAGAATTCATGTTACCGCGGAGGGTATTGATTTCACCGTTGTGCGCCATGAAGCGATTTGGTTGTGCGCGGTCCCAACTTGGAAAAGTGTTGGTTGAGAAGCGTGAGTGAACCATCGCTAGGTGTGTGATGTAGGCTGGATTTGAAAGGTCGGGGAAGAACGGGACGACTTGATAGGTCGTCAGCATCCCTTTGTAAATCAGGACTTTCCAAGACAGTGAGCAGATGTAAAAGAGTTTGGCCTGGGACAGCGATGACGACGAGCGTAATTGGTGGCTGGCCCGTTTGCGGATGATGTAAAGTTGTCGTTCAAAATCATCGCCGGAAAGATCATCAGCGGCTGCGACGACGAGTTGTTCAAAATGAGGCATTGCGGACAACGCAGTGGGCCCAACATCTGCACCGGCGGGGTTGGTGGGAACTGGACGCCAAGTGATAAATTGCTGACCATGGTCGCTGATAATCTGTTCGACGGCTGCTTTACACTGATTTCTTTGTTCTTGGTCTATTGGAAGGAATACGAGTCCAGCGCCGTACTTACCTTCTGCGGGCAGCTCAATCCCTTGCTCTTCTTGGATCACTTGGCATAAGAATTCGTGTGGAAACCCCGTAAGCATGCCGGCACCGTCGCCCGTATTGGCTTCGCAGCCACAGGCGCCCCGATGCTCCATAGCCATCATGATTTCGTTTGCATCAAGGACGATTTGATGGCTTCGTTCACCTTTGATGTGCGCAACAAAACCCACACCGCACGCATCTTTTTCAAATGCTGGGTCGTATAAGCCTTGTTTCTCTGGGTATCCGAATTGCTGCGTCATTCTTGCCTGTCTGCCAATAAAGGACTGTTACTGTTTGATAAATTTGATAAGGTCTGCGAGGTTACTTCCATTGCGGAAGCGGATGCCAAGTGGTTGGTGGGATGTTGTTCGGGGAGGATATTCTCGTCATCAATTAACATCTCGATGAAGTTTTCGATGTCGGTTCCGAGTGGGATATTGTCACGGTGGATAATACCGACGGGACGAATAAGTGTGTGACCAATGATGTCCGCGGTGCATAACGAGCCGGAGGTTAGTTCGCGGTGGACATGTGCCTTGGGGAGAATGCTGAAACCAGTGTTGATTTCAATAGCTCGCTTGAGTGTTTCAATATTGTCAAATTCCATCACGACGTTTGGATACACTTCGTGGTCGGTTAACACGCTGTGGATTTTTTGGCTAATCCGTAAGTCGCGATTAAAAGCGACCATTTCTAGTCCATTTAATGCCTGCAGTGAAAGTTCTTGCTGATGGGCAAGTGGGTGTTCGTTGGAAAACACGATAACCATTGGTTCCGCTCGCCAAGCAATAGCGGCAATCGACTTGGTGGATTCGGCATAACTAAGCAGTCCTAGATGAGCGTGACCGGTCGTGACTAATTCATAGACTTTTTGCGGGTGATGATACTCAAGCTGCACATGAATATTTGGATTGCATTTGCGAAATTTTTGGACAAATTGTCGCATAGTGCTGAGTCCCACCGAGTAAATTGATGCAACACGAATCGTGTCTTCTGTGGCATCCGACAGGTGGCGAATACTTGATTCTAGTTCTTCAATTTGCCGCACTAAGCGATGACAACCTTCAAAATATTGTCGACCTTCGTCGGTCACGACAAATGGACGTTTGGACCGGTCGAGCAGTTTGACGCCAAGACGCTTTTCGAGTTGATTGATGATCTGACTCGTGGCGGATTGAGTGATTTGGTTGTCTATGGCAGCCCGTGAGAAACTGCGCCGTGTTACAACATCGCAAAATACTTTCATCGATCGCAATTTCATATCAATTTCTTTTAATTTAATTAAGTTGATTTTTTGAAAACTATCAGACCATAAGTTTCTGGTAGTTCCGTTGGTAGCGCGGCACATAGCGCGAGTCACTCAAACAGCGCGTTCCGCTTTTGTTTAATGCAAAGGTTGCTGTACACTTGGGCTGTCTTGTTTAGCCATTAGTCAAAATCGGGTCGCTTCAACCTTAGGCCTACGCGATAATGGAGAGCAAACGGACCTGCTTACGCCGGAGGAACGGGTAAGCTCGCATTAATCATAAATGAACTAAAAACTGACGACTGCTAGGGCTTGTGAACCCTAAATGTGCCACAAAGAAGTATTAGTAATACTAAAACCAAGTTAGATTACGATTATTAATACAACCTCAATAGAGCAATCCACAAACACTATAATAGTAGGTATTTCACGCATGTCAACGGGGTGGGAAGAATCGATACTCGCCCATATCATAAAATAATCTAATAGTAATACTAGGTCTGTCAACAAACAGGTTTTCTAGATCATTCTTATTGAGCTATTTGACCGGTGGTTTTCGATAGTCCAGTGGTGGTTTTTGCCCGGGAAGCATCAATGATTTGTAGGGCTGACTACCGAGTCGTTGCTGTAATTCGGATTTGGCGGCGGCAAGGATTTCGGGGTTACGGTAGAGATCCCAAGCGGTAGCTGCAATGACACGAGACGCTAAGTTCAGCCCTTTCCCAGCAGCATCTGTACCGCCCGACGCAACTGCTTGCCAGCTATGCCCAGGCACTCCAGGGGTAAAACAAGCCGTATTGAATCCGGTGGTGGGCACGACCCACGACACATCGCCAACATCCGTGGAGCCCATTCCCACAGTTCCGCTGGTATCAATGACTTCTTTAATCGACGAAAGCGGAACTCGGTTATCGATGGACTGTTGAATACGAA
>Ga0163108_10002723_pt1 | contig 12723 bp, 13 predicted proteins | sample Fk1155metaG_FD_109644 | JGI IMG/M metagenome (GOLD analysis project Ga0163108, IMG submission 109644) | Marine microbial communities from the Central Pacific Ocean - Fk160115 155m metaG | ecosystem: Environmental > Aquatic > Marine > Oceanic > Photic zone | place: The Central Pacific Ocean...
AGGTTCTCGCCGATGTTTCCAAAGGAGACAAATCCCAGGCCCAACCCTGCCACAGCGAGGGCACCCAGCATATACAGTCGTCGTTGTTTGGTTTCGTTGCTCATGTGGTCTGTTCATGTTTGTAGAGATGCCACCCGTACAGCGCCAATCCCGCCCATGTGATTCCATAAACGGACCACACAAATTCCCATCCACCTTGGATCATTCCAGTCATTCTGCGTCCTCTACCTGTAAGGGGGGGGATGCTTCTGGCAGGTCGGGTGCTTGGACCTCGATGGCCAGTTTCTTGGATACTTGGCGCCACCGTCGAACGACGAAGCCGGTTGCCAAAAAGAGCATGCCGAAAGCTGCCACACGAAGTGGGGTCACCATGGTGCCGTCTACGGTGTCGGGGCTCGAGTACGGCTGATGAAGTGTGCGCCACCATTTCACGCTGAGGTATACGATGGGCACATTCACGAAGGCGATGATGGTGGCGATTGAAGACAGGGTCAGTCTGCGCATTGGGTCTTCAATCTGACGACGCAGCGTGAGTACCACACCAAATGCAACCACCATAATTGCGCACGTTGTGAGTCTTGGGTCCCATGTCCAGTACACGCCCCATGTGGGTTTCGCCCACAGGCTTCCCTGGATCAACAGCAGAACGTTGAGAAGCAGGCCGACTTCGACCGAGGCTTCCACCATTGCGTCCCAGGCCCATTTTCCGGTCCAAATCGCACCCACGGCGGCAATGAAGGACACCAGATAGGTCAGGAGCCCGATCCATGCGGTGGGAACGTGTGCGTACAAAATGCGACCCACGTCGCCCATCATGGCTTCCGGTGGTGCCACGAACAGGCCAGTGTAGTGTGCCCAGATCAGCATCACCAAGCCCAAAATGCCGACTCCGATTTCCCAATTTGATTTCATGCTTCCACCACCCTTCCGAAGAGCACCCCACAGAGACTCCAGTAGACCAAGTTGAAACACACAAGGAGTGTGAGCCAAGACTCAATCTGATTCATGGGGTCCCCCAACATGGCGAGGGAGGTCGCTTTAACGGCCGCCACCATGACCGGCACGACCAGAGGGAACAGCATGAGGGGCAAAAGCAGTTGTTTTCCGCTTAGTCGGGCGATCATCGCCGAATACAAAGTGCCTGGGGCGGCGAGGCCCGCGGCGCCAAGGAACAGGGTTGCAAGCAGCCACCCAATGGATTCGACCAGTTCAGCATCGCAGACGACAAAGACCAAAGGGATGCTGAATGCCCCAACCACACACAGTTGAAACAGGTTCGCCAAAGCCTTTCCATAAAACAAGCCTGTCGCAGGGACGGGCACGAGCATGAGTTTTGACATGGCGCCGGCCTCGAATTCGATGCGCATTGTTCTGTCGAGCAGCAAGGTTGAACTCAGCAGCAGGCCGAGCCAAAGATAGGCCCCAGCATGTTGTCGAAGTGCTGCAGCATCTGGACCGATGGCAAAAGCAAAGAGAAGCAGGATGGTGTAGGCGAAACTGAGCAATGCAACCGTGCGGGAGCGGGCACGCCATTCTATGAGCAGGTCTTTCTGGAGGATGCGAAGCGTGGCTTTCATAGGTCACCCCGCTCTTTGTGCAATGCGCGCCAAGCGGCTTCGGCTTTGTCGGCTGGACCCGTCCAGCGAATTTGACCTTCATCCATGAGCACCGCGCGTTTGCACAGTGGTGCAGCATGCTGCACCTGATGGCTTGCGATGACGACGGCACCTGGCAAGGCGTGGATGGCAGAAGATACTTGTGCGATTCCTCCGGGGTCCATCTGCGCGAATGGTTCGTCCAGCAAGGCAAGCCTGGGTTGTTTTTGGAGCAGCAGCGCCAAGGCCAAGCGTCGCCGCATACCCGCCGAGTACCGCGCCACGGGATCGGACCTGTCGTCGAGTCCCACCATCTGGAGAAGGTTGGCCGTGTCGCCGGGTTCGGTGCCCATCAGTTTCGAAAAAACCCGTAGATTGTCGGAAGCCGACAGGTCTTCATACACGCCTGGATCGTGTCCCATCAGTCCAATGTGTTTCCGGGGTTCCGTGTCCCCATTGAACCAATTGATGCTGCCTTGGTGTGCGGGCAAGAGCGTCGACAAAACGCGCAACAGGGTTGTTTTCCCGCATCCATTCGGGCCGATGATCAACAAGCGTTCATTGGGCTGGATCGTGAGATCCAGACGCGCCACGGCCCATCGTCGGCCGAATCGTCTTCCCAGATTGGTTGCTTGGACCAGATCATCCATCGGGCGCACCTAACCCGACCCAACCTTATTTAGTCGAATCGCGATCCATTTATCCGGGTTAGCAATCGTGCTCGGAGGTCCCATGTCACACCCAAAAGTTGAAGCTGTCGTCGCGCATGCAATGTCCCGTTTTGATGCAACCGTGGAACAATTGAGCGGATATCTGGAAATCCCAGCGATTTCCTGCGAGCCGGAACACGCGGACGATGTCCGTGCCTTGGCTGCGAAAATCCGCGATGATCTGGAGGCTGTGGGGATGGATGCCTGCCAGGTTTTGGAACTGCCAGACACGCTTCCCATCGTGACTGCGGAATGGATGAAAGCAGGTCCAGATGCACCCACGGTGTTGGTCTACGGACACCTTGATCTTCAGCCTGTGGCGGGTGAAGTTTGGCGAACCCCTCCGCACCAAGCCACGCGGGTTGGCGATAGATTGTATGCCCGTGGCTCCGCGGATGACATGGGTGGCTGGGTCAGCCATATTGCCGCCTTGGAAGCATGGCTGGCGGAGGCTGGAACACTTCCGGTCAATTTGAAAGTGGTGATCGAAGGCGAGGAAGAAATCGGATCGCCCAACCTTGAACGCTATATGGATGCCTTCGGTCCACAGTTTGATGCCGACGTGATGGTTTTGACCGACTGTGAGAACCCATCGATCGATATACCGGGGCTGACCGTTTCATTGCGGGGTCTTTTGGAGTTGGAGCTCACCGTGTCCGCTTTGGATGCCGATGTTCATTCCGGCTTGTGGGGCGGAATGGTCCCAGACGTTTCGATTGCGTTGATCAAGCTCATCGACCGGCTAACAGACGACGATGGTCGAATGAAAGTGGGTCGGGTGGATGTCCCTGAGGCATGGAGCGCGCAGGCTTGGGACACCCCCATCACCCGCGATGTGATCCAGAAAGGGGCCCACATCATAGAGGGGGTACAGCCATTGCCTGACCGAGGAACGCCGCCCGCAGAATGGATGTGGCGCCAACCTTCGCTCACTGTGGTTGCCACGACGCTGCCCACCCCCGCGATCAAGAAGAATGCACTTCGGCAGAAGGCCAGTGCCATCCTCTCGGTTCGTTTGGCGCCCGGCCAAACCGGCGCAGAAATGGTGGAGGCCATCGAGTCTGTGCTTCTGGTCGATCCGCCGGGTGGTGTGAAGGTGGAGTTGGCTCAGAATGGTTGGGCGGGAGAAGGGTGGCTGTATGAGCCCAAGGGGCCAGCATTCGATGCTGCTGACCGTGCGTACGTACGCGCCTGGGGTGCCCCGCTTGCACGTGTAGGGGTGGGAGGATCCATTCCGTTTGTGGCTTTGTTTGGGCGCCGTTTCGGCGACCTACCACTGATTCTGAATGGAGTCATGGATCCGGAAACCACGGCGCATGGTCCCAACGAGTCGATGCATCTGGGGATATTCGAGAAGGCCATTCGTGCGAACATCTACTTGTTCGATGAGTTGGGTGCGCTCGGAAAGGCCGGACTGGCCGACTGAGCGTTCCCCAAACAAAAAAAGCCCGGAACAAGCCGGGCTTTTTTTGTGAATGGAAGAAAGCCTACTCTTCGGCTTCCTCTTCGGCTTCCTCTTCGGCTTCCTTGTCCTTCAGTTCTTCGTCCAATTTTGCGGCTTCCTCCGCCTCTTCCTCAGCGGTGCGGGCTTCGATGATCGCGTCTTGAACGGCAGTCATTTTGTTTTCCGGAAGTTCGATGCCGGATTGGCGAACTGCACGAAGCTTGTCGCCGATAAAGCCAACCAACACCAAACGGTCCGTCATGGAGAAGTTGCCATCGAGAACGGCCTCATCTTCGTACCAGAACGTGAGGCTGACGGAATCCATTCCACCCCGGAAGTTTTGGGGTTCACCGTTGTCGGAGATGCCGACTTTCACACCGGTGTTCTGTCCTGTGGCCACCCAGCCTTCCAATTCGTTTCCGATGGCGCCGATGTTGGCTTCAAGTTCAGGCTCGATCAGCACGCGTGTGGGTGCGGACTCGGGACTCCCTTCTGCAACCCATGAAGGGTGTGCATCGATTGCATCACCGACTTTCTTTGCGACCACTTCTGCGGTGTCGCCATTTTCGTAGGTCCAGTCTTCGCCTTCCGTGAAGGTGACTTCGTTGCTGTTTTCTTTGAGTACGATCTGCAATCCAGAAACACCGTTGCCCTCGCTGGCTGCTTTGGCGCCCAGGGTGTTGCGCTGGTTGCTGCGTCCCGGCTCTCCAATGATGCTCAAGACCAATTTGGCTGCGATCGCTTCTGCATCATTTTCACCCGCCGGCAGACGGGCGCTGATGGCACCAGGGATCACCAAGCCTTTTCCGGTCAAATCGTAGCTGGCTCGGTCCGGGTCTACGACCGCTGCTCCAAGCAGTCCGGTCACATCTTCGAGGGACATGTTGTATGTCAGCTTCAAATAGGCACTGGGTGTGATGTTTTCGGGGTTGTTCATCGCATCTTTGGCCGCCATGGCTGACATGCCAGAGAGTCCGATGAAGGCCAACAGACCGAGTCCAGGAAGGATTGTGTTTTTTGGACCGTCCGACTTTGCTGCAAAACTAAGGCCTACGCCCCAAGCCACGCTGTAGATCAGTCCGATCGTCAAAATGAGATACGCCATGGAAATTTCTCCGAAGATACTAGGTCCAAGTTCTACACCCGTGCGCATGTGCAAGTCGAGGGTTCAAGCGCGCTCCACACAAACAATTTGCCTACTGTAGAAATGGTTCCGGGGCCGTAATCGCTGCCGATGGGGTTGTATGGCCCGAACATGGGTGTTTTTGTGTTGGGATGCCCACCGTTCGTACATCTCCTTATTTGATCCGGAAATTATGGGATCATTTGGTGCTTCAGGCGGTTGGTTTGGTTTTCATCGCCGTTGCTTCTTGCGGGTGGAGAATGCGAGCAACCCGAGCCCCAACCAGAACAAGCCGCACCCAAGCTTCCAGCCCCACGGTGCAAAATACCAACGGACATCTTGTGCGCCCTCAGGCACGACGACACCGCGAAAGACGCCGCCGACCCGAAGTGGTTCGGCTTTTTGGCCATTGACTGTGACGGTCCAGCCTGGATGCCAAGCATCGGCCACCACCGCGAGTCCTTTGCTGGGCCCGTTCACAGAAAAAGACACCGATCGGCTTGTCCGCTTGAATGAGGTGGCGGGCTGCACATGACCATTTTGCGGCCATGTTCCATGCAGGCGTTCCACGGGTGGGTTGTCCGGTGTGGCGTGCAGCAGAGAGCGAACCGATTGGTTTGGATCTTGGACCGTCTTGGGTGCTGTGGCTTTCCACGCTGGCCCCATCGCTTCATTCACCGCAGAGGCGTACAGTGGGGCCTCGCCCAGATCGATATTTTCGGCAGAGGGCTCTGTGGAGAGCACGGCCCGAACGCCAGCCCAGCGAAGAAGGTTGATGGGTGGAATGTCGTTGAGCTGGAACCAGGGTCGGATCGGCCGGGGATTGAGGGCCGTTTGTAGGCGTTCGGTATCGATGGAGACAGGAAGATCGTAGCCACGCAAGTCATCGAGTCCGAGCAATGCGCCTGTGTTGGGTTGGAGGGCCCACCCGAGGCCCACAATGCGCCCTTCTCCGACATGTTCTTTGAGTTTGTCGGTCCAGGGGGCTGCATCTGGGTTGTGAATGTGTTCAGAAACACTGCCTTGATCGTGCCAGCTGCCCCATACGCCCGTGCCGAGGACCACCAGAAAGGCAGCAGGACCCCACCGTTCGCGTACAGATAAACCGGATGCCACGCCCACCAAAATGGCGCTCATGCTCGCCAAACGGGCGTGATTGAGTGGTCCTGGTAGTCCTGTGATCGATAGGGTGATGGCCACGGCAAACAGGCCAACCAAGAGGCGTGCAGTCCTGTTTTTCTGTACCACGGCCATCGCTGCAAACACGAGGGCCCCAAGGCCAGGATGAATTCGTCCGTTGGCCCAGCTCCAATCTCTGCGCGACCAAGTCTCTGTGGCAGGGTGTCCATGCCAGTTTGGCCACAGTAGGTCCAGGAGTTGGCTGGGTGCGAGTGTGTTTCCTCCGTGTGCAGACAGGGTCGCAGAACGGAGCGCTTCTTCAACGAACGGCATGTAGATGGGTGCCGCCAGAAGGGCCCCGGAACACAGGCCGAGCAGGGGCGAAAAGGAACGCAGTCGCAAAGCCCACCAAGCACAAACCAGGACCCCGACGTGGGCGGCGGTTTCGGGGTGTCCGCCCATGAGGAGCCCAGCTGTGCACAGTGCCAGCAAAGGAGGATGTCGTTTTTCCATCGCCCACAAGACCCATGGCAGCCAAACCGCAGTGGCACTGTGGGGGTGAAGGAGCCAAACGCTGATGTAGGGCGCAGTCATGCCAGCGGCGCCGGCTGTGACCGCACCCCAAGTATGCGCACCCAATTCACGTGCCAGCAAGCCACAACCCAAGCCCACCCAAATCAGGAGCCATGCCACAGAGACATCTGCGGCCAAATGGCTCGGGAGCAGGAAATGTATCCAGGTGACCGGCGAGCCAACCATGGACTGGGCATCACCCAGGAGGGGAGCTCCTGTCCATATCGATGAATTCCATAGGGGTACTTCACCTTGTTGGAGAGCGTCCATGACGGCTTTTCGCAAGGCTTTGAATTGCAGGGCCGGATCGGACAGGTGGGGGTGACGAACATGTCCACCCGCCTTTGACTGGAATGCATGATGAACACTCAGGTGGTCATCGGCGCTGACCACTGCAGGGCCAGGAATCGCGCCAGGAAACAGAGCCACAGGGACCAACAACAGCAGCAGCCATGGCCAATGAGCTTTCATGTTTCCATTCTTGCAGGTCTATTGGTTAAGGGTTCCATCGGAGGTACAAATGGCACGATGGTGGCTATTGATAGCGAGTGTGGCCGGGTTTCTGGGTGTGGCAGGTGGCGCGTTTGGTGCGCATGCACTGAAAGCCCGCATTTCTGAACAGATGCTGAACAATTTCGATACCGGAACCAAGTATCTCATGGTGCATGCGGTTGCGCTGTTGGTGGTTGGTGTTCTGGCAGGCCGTGAAGGCGTGGGCAATCTGGCTGTGGTTGGGTGGGCGTTCACCTTCGGTATGGTGGTTTTCACCGGTAGTTTGTGGGTGATGGCCGTGACCGAAATGCGTTGGCTGGGTGCGATTACCCCCATCGGTGGCACTGCGATGATCATCGGTTGGTTGGCGTTGGCTACGGCTGCAGCAAAGGGTCAGCTTGGGTGAACATGTCGTGTATAGACTGCTGAGCAGTGTCCCTTGTGCTTAGATTGGATAAGCGACGAGTTGAGTACGGAGTAAAAGGCTGTGGAAGCACAACAAGAACAAGCACAGACGTTGGGGGCGATCGCGACCATCATCAGTGCTTTTGTTGTGTTTGTCTTTGGTGGGGGTGCGGTGCTGGTCTCGTGGGTTGCGGCCCAGAGAGCAGCGGAGTCTATGCCAATTGAGTCCATGGCCCCCGTTCAGGAAGAAGCACCTCAGGCTACTGAAGTGGTCGAGACCTTGGCCGAGCCGGTCCCACAGCCTGTTGAGCCCACCGAACAGCCCACAGTAAAGCGCAACGACGCGCCCGCCCCGGTGCCTGTTCGCAGACGCCGCCCCGTTCGAACCGTTGAGGCAGAAGAGCCATCGGTGGTTGTGCCTCCCGTGGTGGTTCCTGTTTTGGCGCCAACGGAGCCAGCAGAGAACCCGGACGGGCGGGGTACGGTGATCATCATTGGTGATGCGGAACGTGTCCGTTTGATTGGTGGTCGCGGGACATTTGGTGCGGGAGCTCTACCGTCGGGCACCTACACCATTCAGGCGACCTTTGAGGGGGACGAGCCACGGATGGCTGGAACGGTTGCCATTGGCGATGGAGAGCGTGTGCGCATTGTGTGCATCTCTGATCAGCGTCAATGCTCTCGTCGCTGAGGACTGTATGGAGAGTTGTTGCGATACATCTGTCCGCTTGAATGAGTCCATAGCGGGTACAGCGCTGGCGAATACGGTTCATTGGCTCTTGATCGAAGTACCCGGTGTCTGGGCGGCCAAGACATTGGACGCACCTTCATTGAGTGAGCCGGTTCGTGACCACATCACGCACGCTTTGGCGGCATTGCCGGGAAGTCGTTTCCAGTTGATTCGACGTCCCCAAGCAACGGAGGGTGTGCGGATATTTGCTGCCACTGTGGGAGGACAGATCCATCTCCGCACGGTTCCGGATGCGGAGGCAATTTCGAATGTAGACCTGGGTGCGATGTTTCAGGGTGAAGGGGATTTGGTGGAAGGGTCGATGACTTTGGTCTGTACCCATGGTGTGCGCGATGTGTGCTGTGCCAAGGAGGGCGTGCCGGTCTTTCATGCGCTTGAAAATGCCGCCGTTGGGTCCATTTGGCAGACCACGCACCTGGGCGGGCATCGTTTTGCAGCGACCTTGGTGGTGTTGCCTGCAGGTGTACAATTTGGCCGTGTCACGGCCACGGAAGTGCCCGACATGGTGGCCGCCCTTGCGAAGGATGAGATCTATCGGATCGATCGCTACAGGGGCCGCACCTCACTCCCAAGAGAAGCGCAGGTTGCGGAGGCACACCTTCGGCAAGCCAAGGATTTGATGGGCGTGGACGATGTTCAATGGCTGGGTACCGATGGCAACGCACACCGCTTTGTGGTGGCCCAGCGGACCATCCTTGTGCAAACGAATGTGTTGCCGGGACCGCAGGCTCGAAAGGTTTCGTGCGGGAGCGATGTGCTTAAGACCCCGACGCTGTATGGGGTGTCATCTTCCGGGTGACGACATTGTAAACCGCACTGGCGGTGGCGATGGGCTCATCGACATTGTCTTGGTAAATGACGGTGTGGGTAACGGCGACACGGTTGCCAGCGCGAACGACTGTTGCGCGGGCATGGAGGTCTTGATCGACCGCACCTGGCCGCAGGTAATCGACGCGGAGATCGAGGGTGCTCGCGATACGGTCTTGTCCGAGTTGGGTAAACACAGCGAGTCCGCCAACCGTGTCGGCCAGCGTGGAGACCACACCACCGTGGAGTGCGGGTCGGAATGGATCGCCTGTCAATTCCGGACGGCTGGGAATCATCATCTCAGCGATGCCATTGTCTACGTGCTGCACCCTCATGCCGAGGAATACATTGAATGGAATGCGTTCTTCCATGAATGCTTTCAATCTTTCGGATTCATCTTGGGTCATGCGTACGCCCACAGAAGGGCTGTGGTGATGATGGTGATGATGACGGCACCTGCGATATTCAGCGCAAACCCATTGCGGGCCATGGTCTTTGTGTTCACCATGCCGGTACCAAACACGATGGCGTTGGGGGCGGTCGCCACAGGAAGCATGAATGCACAGCTGGCCGAAAGGGCTGCTGGCACCATGAGCAGTGCTGGGTCTATCCCCGCCGCCAAGCCAGCGGCTGCGAGTACCGGCATCAACAACGTGGTGGTGGCTGTATTGGATGTGACCTCTGTGAGGAAGGTGACAGCCATGCAGATCGTGATGGTCATGAGGAGCACGGGCCAGAGGGTGATGCCCAGGTCATTGGCCAGCCAAGAGCCCATGGATGTGGACAGCCCCGAAGCTTCAAACCCCCGCGCGATGGCGATGCCGCCACCAAACAAGATCAACAAACCCCACGGAATTTCGGAGGCGGTTGCCCAGTCGAGCATGCGGCCACCTTTGCCGTTCGGAATGAGAAACAGAGCGACCACAGCTGCCAATGCGACGGTGCTGTCGCCGGCCCCTGGCAAGTCCAACCATGCGCTCCATCCGCCAAACGGGGTTGTGCGGGTCACCCAGGCCAAAGCGGTGAGCCCAAAAACGATCAGCACGCGTTTTTCGGCTGCGGACCAAGCCCCCAGGGTGGGGAGCTGGAGTGGGCGACTTCCTTCCATTTTTCGGGTCAGGTACCACCACGTGATGGGAAGCAGAATCAACACCGCTGGGATGCCGATTTTCATCCAGTCAAAAAAGGCGATTTCAGTGCCAGTGGATTCTGTGTAGATGCCCATGAAAATGACGTTGGGCGGTGTTCCAACCGGTGTTCCCATTCCACCGATGCTGGCGGCATAGGCAATGCCCAACAGCAGGGGCACCTTCATGCTGTCGCCACCTCCACTCTGTTCATCTTGATCGAGCACGGCGAGTGCCACGGGCAGAAGCATCAAGGTCGTGGCGGTGTTGCTGATCCACATGCTGCACACGGCGGTGGCGAGCATAAAGCCCAGCACGAGTCGTTTGCCTCCCGCACCGCCGACCAGTCGAACCATGCCCACAGCCAGCCGCTTGTGGGCGCCTGATGCCGCCATGGCTGTCGAGAGAATGAAGCCACCCAGGAGAAGGAGAATCAGGGTGTGTCCGTATGCGCTGGCAACCTCTTTGTGGGTCAGCACTCCGGTCAGCGGAAAGGCTGCAAAGGGAATGATGGAGGTTGCCGGAATCGGGATTGGCTCGGTGACCCACCAGGTTGCACACACAGCGGTAATCGCGGCGGTCCAGGCGGCATCGCCGGGCAAGCCCGCAGCATTCACCGCAGCATAGAGAATGGCCCCCAAGATGGGGCCGCCCAGGAGGGCGAGGCGTGTCTTGGTTTCTTCCGTCATCCTGCGAGTGTACGGTGAATCGCTAGTCTGGCCAATCGGAGAGTGCGGCCTGGGCCGCAAAGCGGCCACACATTCCGTGAATGCCGCCACCGGGCGGCGTGGCAGCCGAGCACAAATACAGCCGCTTGTTGGGGGTGCGGTAGATGCTGGCTGTGGGGCGCGTGAAGAGTTGGTCGATGGTGGGCACACCCCCATTTACGTCGCCGCCAATGTAGTTGGCATTGTAGGCCTCGAAGTCCAGGCTGTGCATGGTGTGTCGTGCGATGACCGTGTCCCGAAAGCCGGGTGCGAAGCGTTCGATTTGATTTTCGATGGCTTCTGTCATGTCGCGGGTTGAGCCGCTGGGTACATGGCAGTAGGCCCACCCGGTGTGCTTGCCCTCCGGCGCCCGGCTTGCATCAAAGAGGCTTTGCTGAGCCAGCAGGACATAGGGTGCGTCGCTGTGCTTGCCGTTCCAGCATGCGGACTCACTGGCCGCAATCTCTTCAAGGGTGCCCCCCAAGTGAACGGTGCCAGCCCGAGCTACCGCTGGGTCGGACCATGGGATCGGCGCATTCAAGGCGTAGTCTATTTTGAAGACCCCGGGTCCATGGCGGTAGGCCTGAAGTTTCTTTCTGTAGGCCAAGGGCAAGGCGTCACCTGCAATGTCCACCAACCGTGCCGGTGCGGTTTCGAAGAGGATCGGTCCATTCGTGGGGACTTGCTCCATGTGGGTGACCCGCACACCGGTCTGGATTTCACCGCCGAGCGACTGAAACAGGCTGGCGAGTGCATTGGAGATCGACTGGGACCCGCCCTTCGGCATGGGCCAGCCCACAGCATGCCCTGCGATGCCCAACATGATGCCGATGGCCGATGAAGGAGACATTTCGAGGGGCATCACGGAGTGTCCGGCGAGACCGGCAAAAAGTGCTTGGGCAGCCGGTTCACGAAAGCGGCTCTTGGCGAGACCACTTGCTGCCCGAAAGGCAGACAACCCAAATTGCGCCATCCAAATGGGGTGCTTGGGCACACCGAGTGGTGCCAAAGCATCTGCGCATAGGCCATCCCACCGGGGGATCCAGGGTTTCATCCACGCTGCGTATCGTGCCCCGTCCGCAGCCAACGTGGCGGCGGTAGCTTCCAAATCTCGTTCGAGCATGGCGGCCGGTTGGTTGTCGAGGGGGTGGGCCAGCGGGGCCAAGGGGTGCACCCACTCAAGACCATGCTCGTGGAGAGGGAGGGTTTTGAAGAAAGGTGAACTGAGACCCATCGGATGAATGGCCGAGCACACATCGTGCAGGAACCCGGGCTCAGTCAGTTCACGCGTTCGGGCTCCCCCACCGACGTCATTTTCTGCTTCCAGAACCACAACCGCTCGCCCAGCCTGAGCGAGGGTGATGGCGGCAGCCAGACCATTGGGTCCGCTGCCCACTACGGCGGTATCAAACTGCGTCATGCATGACCGGTATCCGGCCAGCCGGCGATTTGCCGCTGGTGAGCGAAACTACTCGGTGTAGAAGAAGGCTTTCACGTCGCCGAAAGCGATGATTTCAAACTCGGAGTAGATGTCGATGGTGTCGCCATCGATGTAGCCTTCGATATCACCGGTTGCCGTGCGGCCGCCCCACGTTTCGGTTGTAAAGGTGCCGGAGGCTTCGCCATCATCGGTAAATGAACCAACAAAGATCATTTCAAAACTGCCGCTCCAACCCAGGTCGCACAAACCTTCAGCGATAAAGGTGTTGTCCTCATCCACGTATAGGGTTGTGTTGTCGAAACACGGGTCGTCCTCCAGACGGCCTTCTCCGATGACCCCATCATAGGCACCTGCAAAAACGGCTGGTCCGCCATCGTCGGAACTTCCTCCATCGTCGGAACCGCCCCCATCGTCGGAACCGCCCCCATC
>Ga0163108_10002725_pt1 | contig 12719 bp, 13 predicted proteins | sample Fk1155metaG_FD_109644 | JGI IMG/M metagenome (GOLD analysis project Ga0163108, IMG submission 109644) | Marine microbial communities from the Central Pacific Ocean - Fk160115 155m metaG | ecosystem: Environmental > Aquatic > Marine > Oceanic > Photic zone | place: The Central Pacific Ocean...
CCTTCGCCCTTGCGACCGGCGAACAGGCCCTTGGCCGCAGCGCCGAGCTTGGTGATCGGGTAAAAGCGCAGCCCGGCCATGAACCACAGCCCGACCCCCAAAAGGATGATCGCCAGCGGCGGGAAGGGGATGACGGCTTCGCCGTTCCACAGGCCTGCCCAGATGAAATCGGAAACATTGGTGACCGGCTGGACCAGCCGATCACCCAGACTTTGTGCCTGGCCTGTTGCCATTGCGAGTATTCCCCTCATGCGTCCCGGAAATTGAAAGCAGGCACGCTAGTGTCGCGGAACGGTCTTGCAAAGGGTGAATGCTTGCCGCTTCCCCCGCTTGCCTTTTGTTGCATGCAGGAGTAGACGCAGCGCCGTCTTCCGACATTGGGATCAGATAAAAGCCCCTCCCGGACTTGAACCGGGGCGGCGAAAGACCCTACCTGAAAGGGACGTGGCGGAAGGCGGCACGAATTTTACGCGAGAGACGTGGACATGGCAGAGCAGAAGAAGACCAGCCCGGCGGAATTCCTCCGGCAGGTGCAGACCGAAGGGCGCAAGGTCGTATGGCCGACGCGCGAGGAAACGGTGCGCACCGCGATCTTCGTGTTCATCCTCACGGTGATCCTCTCGCTTTTCTTCCTCGGCATCGATTCGCTGTTCAGCGCCGTGGTGCGCTGGCTGCTGACGCTGGCCTGATCGGTCAGGTCCCGAGCCGCATTTCGACAGGGTAACGAGTACACATGGCACGCTGGTACATCATCCACGCCTATTCGGGCTTCGAGAACAAGGTCCGCGATGCGATCATCGCCGAGGCCGAGCGCCTGGGCCTGTCCGAGGGCGTCGAGGAGGTCGAGGTCCCGACCGAGACCGTCACCGAGGTCAAGCGCGGCAAGAAGGTCCAGGTCGAACGCAAGTTCATGCCGGGCTACGTGCTCGCCAAGCTGAACATGACCGACGATGTCTATCACCTCGTCAAGAACACGCCCAAGGTGACCGGCTTCCTCGGCACCAACAACAAGCCGCAGCCGATTTCCGAAAAGGAAGCGGCGCGTTACTTCGGTGGCGTGGAAGAAGCGCGCTCCGCGCCCAAGAAGGAAATCAGCGTCGATTACGAAATCGGCGATCAGGTCAAGGTGCTCGACGGTCCCTTCGCCAGCTTCAACGGGCTGGTCGAGGAACTCGATTTCGACAAGCAGAAGGTCAAGGTCTCGGTCTCGATCTTCGGTCGTGCGACCCCGGTCGAACTCGATTTCGAGCAGGTCGAACTGGTCAAGTAAGCCGCAGCCACGCTGTGGCTTTATGAAAGGCCCCGCCCGGACGATCCGGGCGGGGCCTTTTCGATTCAGAAGGTATGTCCGAGCGAGACCGAAAGACGCCAGTCCTCGGGCAGCTGGATGCCGTTCAGGTCCTGATAGACCGGCACGCCGAACTCGACACCGACCTGCGGGCGGTCGGGCCCACCCACCGGCAAGGCGACATTCGCGCCGAAGCCGGCCAGCACCTTGTCCCCGCCGTAATTCGCCTGGATATCCGACGGCGTGGCATGGTTGTGCGGCCCGTTGTAATGGCCGAGGATCTGGCCCTCGTGTTCCCAGGTGATCCGGCTGGTCAGGCTGAACCCGCTGTCCACCAGATAGCTGAGCCACCCCGTCGCCTGCGCCTTGTCGCCGAAAGCGAAGCCGCTCTCGTTCTCGTCATCGGTGCGCCAGCGATAGCTCGCCTGCGCGCCCCAGCCGATCAGCCCTGACTGGCCGGCTACAGTGACCGAGGGCTCGATATCCCAGGTGCCGCTGCCCGACTGCATCATGTAATGCACGAAGGTGCCGTTGGCATTCTTGCGATCGACCTTGCCTGTCGGGGCCCAGACGCCGAGCGTGGCATGCGCCTTGAACGCGGGCGTGTTGGCGAGCCGGTAGCTGGCCGAAACCAGCGTGTCGCCGAAGCCCTGCGTCGAATGGCTCATCGTCTGGCCGAACGCCATCGAATGGTGGTTGTGATCCATTCCGCCCATGCCGGTGTCGCCGCTCATGTGATCCATGTCACCGTGGCCCATCCCGGTGTTGGCGGGATCGATGCCGACCATCGTCATGTCGTGACGCATCCAGTGCGGCATGACCATCAGCGTGAGCTTGTCATTGGGCGCATACATGATGTCGAGCATGACCATGTCCATGCTCATCTTCGATGCCTTCACAGCGTAGCCTGCGGCCAGCACCTGCGCATCGGTCAGCTTGTCCGTACCCGACTGGTTGGCACCCGAATATTCGCTACGCGTGTACCGCAGGCCAATCATGAACTCGCCACCGTCATGGGTGTGCTCGTTCATCAGCCCTGCAGCGGGATGCAGCGTGACGGGGGTAACGACGATCGCGTCGTCCGGAGCGTCTTCGGTTTCCTGTGCATGGGCAGGATAAGCGGCAAGCAGAGGCAACGACGCCAGTACGGCGCGCACGATTACGTGTTTCATTGAATTTTCCTGTCGTAGAATGAGAAATGCCGTAGTCGCGGCGTTTCCCATGGCGACGGGAAACGCCGGTCAGGCGGCGACAGGTGGCGCGCGGCCGGGTGGCAGGAGAAATGCGGTGCGTTCGAGCAGCAGCGCGGCATGCACGCCGATGGGTTGTTGCGCGGCTGGTGCCGCACGGTCGGCGGTGGCAGACGTTTCGGGAAGCGGCGCATCGCCGGCGAAACCGGCGAACAGGCAGGCGCCGCTTTCATGCGCCGCGGGTTCGTCCGGTGAAGTTTCCCGGTCGAGCGTGATGGTCACCGTGGCGGGGGAATTGCACATCTTGGCGACGATCACATCGGTGCGGTCGGTGTCGGGCATCCATCCCGCGGGCACCAGCGCACGCAGGAAGAGCGTAGCCGCCAGCAGCAGCCAGATCGCCTTGGTCGCGCGCGCCCGTTCCATGCGGTGGGCCCTTATGGGCGCACTATTGTAATGGCAATAGGGCCTGTCAGCTGCAGGCGGTCGACCGCTCGGCGCGAAGTCTCGATGCAACAGTGGTCGTGCGCAGCACCAGCGACGTATTGTCGCACTTTTTGAGCTGGAACCGGACCTTGCGGTCCTTGAAATCGAGCGAGACCCGACGGAAATTTTCCATCAGATCGGTCCCCAGCAGCAGCGATGGCTTGTCCTTGATGCCAAACACTTCGAACGGAGGGATGTCGGCAAAGGCGATCGGGACGTTGCGCAGCAGGATCGGTCCGAGCTTCATCTCCTTCACCAGCATGAAGTCGATTTCCATCTCCTTGCCGGTAACGCCAAAGACCTTGATCTTGCTGAAGTTGCCTGCCCGGCGCAGCGCGAGCTTGTCGCGCAATGCGCGATTGCCGATGGTGATTTCGGAACCGGTGTCGACGACGGCCTCGACCTTCTGCCGATCGGCGCGCACCTCGGTCAGGATCAACTGCCCACGCTGCAGCCTGCCCTTGACCACGATCACACCGTCCATCACGGGCGCCGGGGTAAAACCGTCATCGACGCTGATGTGCCGGTTTTCGAAGTCGAGCAACAGTCGCTGTTCGACCAGCGCGTCGAGACCGATCATGCCATCTCCGCCCAGATCGCGCTCGTCCAGCACCGGCAGTTCGAGATCGGTCGTTGCAGTTGGGCCAAGAACGATCTCGTCGACATGGACCCGGTCGACCATCTTGCTCTCAGTCACGCCGTGAAGCATTGCAGGCGTGCCTTCGGGCATCGCGAGCTTGCCGGCCAGCCGCTCCCCGACGACGGAGGTGTCGGCGCCGCTATCGACAACGAATCTGTGAGGACCGGTGCCGTTGACCATTACGTCGACGGTCATTCGGCTTCGCAGCTTTTCGGTGCCGATTTCCTCCCCGCCGATCGACAGCGTTTCGTCGAATTCGGCGGGGGGAAGGCCGGGCAAGCGCGCATCGCTGGGCTGCGCTGCTTTCGGCTGCTGGGCATTCGCTATGGTGGTCATGCCAAGCAGCGCGGCAAGGGTAATGCTGTTCAGTCCTCTCCTCATGCTTGGGGCGTATAGAACACAATTATGGCGGGCGAGGGGCCTTCGATGAAGGTAACATGCTACGCGACGGACGTGCGGCGTAAGCGGCGAATCGCTTGCAATCGCGGGCGATATCGCTATGTGCGCGCCATCCCAGACCATTCTCGGGAACCCGTGCGGGAGGTCTGCCCCGGCAGACCGCTTGACCGCTTACCATGAGCCGCGGCTGGGAACAGCTTCGGCGACAGTGAGAAAGGAGGCCAACCATGGCCAAGAAGATCGACGGCTATATCAAGCTGCAGGTGCCCGCGGGCACTGCCAATCCCTCCCCGCCCATCGGCCCTGCGCTGGGTCAGCGCGGCGTCAACATCATGGAATTCTGCAAGGCGTTCAACGCGGCCACCGACGGCCTCGAAAAGGGCATGCCGATTCCGACCACGATCACGGTCTATGCCGACCGTTCGTTCAGCTTCACCACCAAGAGCCCGCCGGCCAGCTTCCTGATCAAGAAGGCCGCCAAGCTCAAGTCGGGCTCGAAGGAGCCGGGCAAGGTTTCGGCCGGGTCCATCAAGCGTTCGGCGCTGACCGAAATTGCCGAACAGAAGATGAAGGACCTGAACGCGAACGACATCGAACAGGCCACCAAGATCATCGAAGGCAGCGCGCGTTCGATGGGCCTCGACGTGGTGGAGGGCTAAGATAATGGCTAAGCAGACCAAGAAGCAGCAGCTCGTCGCCAAGCTCGACGGCGAAAAGATCTACACCGTGGACGAAGCTCTCGCCACGCTGCGCGAGCACAAGGCGAAGTTCGACGAGACTGTCGAAGTCGCGATGAACCTCGGCGTCGACCCGCGCCACGCCGACCAGATGGTCCGCGGCATGGTGTCGCTGCCCTCGGGCACCGGTAAGGACGTCAAGGTCGCCGTGTTCGCCAAGGGCGACAATGCCGAGAAGGCCCTGGCCGCCGGTGCGGACAAGGTCGGTGCCGAAGACCTCATGGAAGACATGCAGAACGGCAATCTCGACTACGACCGCGTGATCGCAACGCCCGACATGATGGGCGTCGTCGGCCGCCTCGGCAAGGTGCTGGGCCCCAAGGGCCTGATGCCGAACCCGAAGCTGGGCACCGTCACCCCGAACGTGGAACAGGCCGTGAAGGACGCCAAGGGCGGTCAGGTTGAATTCCGCGTCGAAAAGCAGGGCATCATCCACAGCGGCATCGGCAAGCTGTCGTTCAAGGACGAAGACCTGAAGACCAATTTCAAGGCGCTTACCGACGCCATCGTCAAGGCGAAGCCGTCGGGTGCCAAGGGCAAGTACGTCCGCAAGGTCACGCTGACCTCGTCGATGGGCCCGGGTCTCAAGGTCGATCTCGGCGAAGTCGAGGGCGCCTGACGCTTTTCCCTCCGGGGATTGTCAACCAGGGGGGCCGGAAGGTGCAGACCTTCCGGCCCCTTTGCTTTGTCCGTCGGAAAGATCGGCGCTGCCGACCGTTGAAAGCGAAAGACCACAGGAGAATTTCCATGGAAGCGATCCTTCCTTTCGCCACGGTACTCGGCCCGATCGTCCTCCTCGCAGTGATCGTCTATGCCTGGGCGCGCAATCGCAAGACGCGCAATTCGGTCGACCGCAAGGCCGAGCGCGGCGCGCGTGAATTGCGTGAAGAACTGTCCGAACGTCCGCAGAAGGACGTCGACCTCTAGCGCAGCCGGCGTCTGATCGCAGCATCGATCCCGAAGCGCGATGCCAGGTTTCGCGTCGCTGCGACACCGCGGTCGAACATCTCGAGCGACCTCAACAAAGCGCGGTTCGATCCGCTCGGGCGCAGCATGATATAGCTTGCGCAACGGATGCTGCCCGTGCCGAACAGCGCCTTGTGCGCGCCTTCGCCTTCGGTGAAATCGAAAAAGGCGAAGCGCTTCTCGGCAAACAGGTCTTCCAGCGCAGCCATCTGCAACACCGTCCCGGGGGACAGGTGCGCATGTTCGGCGTCGTAACCCAGATAGGCGTAGATCAGAGTCCTCCCGGATACGGGCAGGTAAAGATAGGCAATGGGTTCGCCCGCCAGAAACAGCAGAAAAGCCCGCATGTCGTCCCTATCCGCAAGCTCGCGCATGGCGTGCTGGGCCGCCTCCCCTTCGGGCAGACCCGCGTCAAGCAGTCGTGATTGGTAGGTCTTGCGCGACAGGGGCAGGGCGAGGGCGAGGAATTCGTCCAGTTCTTCAGGTGTACGATAACATCGCACGTCCAGCGCTCCGCCACCGGCCTCCTCCAACTTGCGGCGCTTGCGCCGCAGGGTGGAACGGGTCTTGCCCGAAAACTGTGCGAGATAATCTTCGTAGCTTCCCGTCATCGCGATGTAGCTGCGCGCGTAATCCTGCCGTGCCCCCACGACAAAGCCGGGCATGGCCGCATGCAGGCGCTCTTCGGCTGCGGGCGGAGCGGACAGGACGCGCAGCCCGTCGGCGCTGCCGAGCGTCGGGACCGCGGGCGGCCGTTCGAGAAGAATATCCTCGAGCGAAAAGGATACGGTGACCAGCTGGCGCTCGATCGCGAACAGGCGTCGCGATCCGATCGTGAATGCGATGGGATGAACCGCCAATGCCATCGAGCTAGCTTTCACGAAGCTCCGTAAAGACGATTGGCGAGCAATTGTTCGGCCACGCGCGCACCACTGCGCAGGACATTGCAGGGCATGGCCGCAGCGCCGGTCGCATCGCCGATCTGCGGCGCGCGGCTGGCGAAGGTCTCCGATCGTGCGCCGCGGGTTTCGGCCACGGTCCGGCAGAAGGAAACGAAGCGATCGCGCACGATCGGGTTGGTGCGCCTGCGCTGGCGGCACATCAGTTCGAAACTGTGGCTCACGATATTCAGCATTGCGCGTTCTTCGCGGATACAAAACCGCAGAGCGGCTGCCATCTCGCCGTGCGACAGGACGGTTACCTGGGCATGACGCTGGCCCCTGAAGCTGCCGATCGATCCGACCGGCACCTCGATGGTGCCCTCATGCCGCACCACGGTACGGTCCTTGTTCGATAACGAAATGCGACAGTCGGATTGGGCAATGCCCGGCACGTGGCTGCTGTCATATCGGATGCCGAGGCGGCGAAGCGCGCGCAACGTCGCATCGTCTGCGCCATAATTGCCAGCGCGAAATGCGATCGGGGCAGGGGCGCCCGCATCCATGAGAGTGGATCGCGCCCAGTCGAGCAGTTCCAACTGCTCGTCTTCCGAAAATTCGTGCAGATTGCGCCCCGTGCGGCGGCCCAGCGGATTGGCGTCTCCAGCCAATTCGAGCCATTCGGGATGCAGGTGCAGTTGCACGTCGTGGCCACGCGCAACGATTGGCTCGACAACATCGGCAATCGCGCCCGTGCCCCAGATCAGCGCGGGCATCGGGTCGACGAAGAACACGCCCTTGATGCCATGATCCGCCATCACGTCCATCTGGAACCCGATCCCGACCGCACCTTCGCGCGTGTGGCCGTCGATCGAGCGCGCAAAGACCTCTTCACGCGCGTGTACGCCGAGCCTTGCGGCCAGCCCGGACGAATATTCAGTATCGATGGTAAGATAGACTGCAGTCATCGCTCCGCCCCCTACCACGTAGAGGTTAATAGTGCGACTACACTTGCAGACTATTCAGATGCCGCCCGGCGTGAAATCGAAGCCTGCTGTCGCCAGCCCGTCGCATAGACTGTCGACACAGCTGCGCAGTTCCTCCCGGCTGGTCGAACGCACCACGAAATTGGCACCGACACGTCCTTCGCGGAAAAAGGGATAGCTGCCGATCTGGCAATTCTCGTGCGCGGTTTCGACCTGCCGCAATATGTCCGCCACTTCGCTTTCCGGGGTCCAGCAGCCGATGGTTTCCGCCAACAGAGGGAGCCCGCCCTCGAGCGTTCCGGTCAACGCGTCGAGCATGCCTGCAGTGATGTGCGGGACACCCGCCATCAGATGGATGTTGCCCAGCTTGATTCCGGGAGCCCCCGACATGCGGTTGGGGATCAGTTCCGCGCCTTCCGGCACGCGCGCCATCCGCAGGCGCGCTTCGTTGAGCCCGCCGGGCTTGTCGGCGTAGTATCTCTCCAGGATAGCGCGCGCGTCGGGGTGGATGACCACCTCCACACCCAGTGCCGCTGCAACCGCATCGACGGTGATGTCGTCATGCGTCGGTCCGATACCGCCGGTGGTAAAGAGATAGTCGTATCCCTCGCACAGCGCATTCACCGCCTCGACGATCCGTTCGATGACATCCGGCACGACGCGCACTTCGGACAGGCGGATACCCTGAACCTGCAGCCAGCTGGCGATCTGCGCGATGTTCTTGTCATGCGTGCGGCCCGACAGGATCTCGTCGCCGATCACGACGAGTCCCGCGGTGTAGATGCGTTCGGTCATGGTGTCTGGCCTAACGCGGTCGCGCGGCGAATGCTACTCCGCAGCTTCGAGCTGCTCGTCCGCGGAGCGCGCGTTCGCCCCGTGCTGCCGGAAGGCGAGCAGGCCGTCGTCGATCGGATCGTCCTGCATACGCTTGCGATCGGCGACATATTCCTGGTTGAGCCTCCACGGATAGGCGACTGCATTCTTGGGCATGATCGATTTGCTGCGCTGGATGTAGCCCGACGAGAAATCGAAAATGTCGTCTTCCTCGATCGCGGCTTCCGCCTGCGGTGTCAGCACCGGTTCCACCACGTCGACGCCGCGGCGCCTGCTTTCTGTCAATACGCGGCAGATATAGTCCGAATTGATGTCCGCGCGCAGCGTCCAGCTGGCGTTGAGATAGCCGAACACCACCGCGAGGTTGGGCACGTTGGAGAACATGCAGCCCTTGTAATAATAATGCTGTGCCAGATCGATCGGCACGCCGTCGCGCGACAGGGCGATCTTGCCCGCGACCGCCAGCTTGAGCCCGGTTGCGGTGACCACGATATCGGCAGGCAGGAAGCTGTCGTCGGTCAGGCGCACGCCGCCCTTCTCGAAGGCCTTGATATGGCCAGTGACGATTTCCGCCTTGCCCGATTTCATCGCTTCGAACAGATCATCGTCGGGCACCAGGCACAGCCGCTGATCCCACGGATTGTACGGCGGGGTGAAAGCAGTCATGTCCCAATCTTCACCCAGCGATTTGCGAATCCGCTTGTGCAGCGCTTCGGCCATCTTCTTGGGCTTGTTGCGCGCGCGCTTGAAGCCGAAATCCTGCAGCGTGATGTTCTTCCAGCGGGTGATCTTGTAGGCGGTTTTTTCGGGCAGGATCTTGCGCAGGAAATTGGCCAGCGCATCCTTGGCGGGGCGACTGAACATCCAGGTCGGCGTGCGCTGCAGCATGGTGACCTTGGCAGCCTTGTCGCTCATCGAAGGGACGATCGTGACGGCAGTGGCACCCGAGCCGATCACCACCACGTTCTTCCCGCTGTAATCGAGGTCCTGCGGCCAGAATTGCGGATGGACGACCTGCCCGGCGAACTCACCGAAATCGAAGCCGGGATCATAGGGCTCATCATAATCGTAATAGCCCGATCCGAGGTACAACCAGTTGGCGGTCAGGTGCTTGCGTTCGCCTTCGCCGGTTTCGAGCGTGACATGCCAGCGCGCATCGCTCTCGCGCCAGTCCGCCGAAATGACCTTGTGACCGAAGCGGATGTGCCGACGAATGTCCCGGTCGTCGACGATCCGGTCGAGATATTCGAGAATCGACGGTCCGTCGGCTATCGATTTCTCGTGCTTCCATGGCTCGAAATCGAAGCCCAACGTATGCATGTCGCTGTCGGAGCGGATGCCGGGATAGCGGAACAGATCCCAGGTGCCGCCCAGATTGTCGCGCCGCTCGACGATCGCAAAACTGTGGCCTGGCGCCTTCTCTTGCATGTGCGCCGCCATGCCGATGCCGGAAATCCCCGCACCCACGATCATGACGTCGAAATCGGTGGCCGTATCTGTCATTTCACTCTCCCAAGTCCGCAGAACCTAACGCAGAGTGGCGTCCGACGCCAGCCTCGGTTGCAGGGCGAAACCTAAATCAAGGGCGCGGCTGTTGTTGGCAGCGCTGGCTTGGCTCTCGCTTTCGCCACGGCGCTGCGTTAGGGCAACGACAAAGGGGAGAGCCTTTCGCGCATGTCCAGCAGTGACAAGACCAGGCCGCGGGCAGTGACATCGATCGATGTCGCCGAGCGGGCGGGGGTCAGCCAATCGACTGTCAGCCGGGCCCTGTCGGGATCCGAAACCATCACGGAAGCGACCCGCCGCCGGGTCGAGCGCGCGGCCGAGGAACTCGGCTATCAGGTCAATGCGCGCGCGGCCGGCCTGCGTCGCGGTGAAACGGGGACCATCGCCATCGTGGTGATCGGCCGCGAGGGCGAAGGCCCGGCAGCGGTGAATCCGTTCTATTACAGCCTGCTGGGCAGCACCTGCGCCGCCGCGGCCGAGCGTGGCTACGAAGCGCTGGTGTCCTTCCAGGCCAAGCCCGACGAATTCTTCGGTCATTATGTCGCGCGGCGTCAGGCCGACGGGGTGGTGGTGATCGGTACGGCGACCAATCGCGCCGCATGGGATTATTTTACCGCCTGCGCCAAGACCGCGGGCGGGATGGCGTTCTGGGGTTCGCCCTTCGACGACAGCGTCTGGGTGCGATCTGACAATCGCGCGGGCGGTCGGCTGGCGGTCGACCGGCTTGTCCGGGGCGGGGCGAAGGAGATCGTCTTCGTCGGCGACCCGGCATCTTCGCAGCGCCAGTTCCGCGAACGCTACGAAGGCTATCGCGAAGCGATGGAGGCGGCCGGGCTCACTCCCGGAGAAGCCGTCGTCAGCGGCGGCGCCGATCGCGTATCGCAGGGGCGCAATGCAATCGGCCAGCTGGTCGAATCCGGCGCCCCGTTCGACGGACTTTTCTTCGCCTGCGACGCCATGGCGCTAGGGGCGCTCGAGGAACTCGCCGCGCGCGACCTCTCCGTTCCCGGCGACGTCGGCGTCATCGGATTCGACGGACTGGGTTCGGGCGAATTCAGCGCTCCGCCGCTGACCACGGTCGAACCCGATTTCGCCCGCGCCGGTCAATTGCTCGTCGAAACCGCGCTTGCCGCCGGGGACGAGCGACCCGAACGACGTGTCGCCGTGCATCTTGTCGAGCGTGCCAGCGTGCGCTGACCCAACGATTTTCCGTACCGGAGTACTCCATGAAGACCAGTATCGCTTCCGTTCTCGCGCTTCTTTTCGCCAGCCAGGCGGCGCATGCACAGGACCCGCAGCCCAGCCCCAATCCGGTCGAGGAACAGGAAGTCGATGCATCGGCCGAAGATGGTCCCGCCGAGGGCAGCGGCATGGCGGTGGAGGCTGCGCCGGCAACCGCCAATCCCGCCGCCGCCGAACCGGAAGAGGAAAAGTGGGACGTCAGCGCACCGCGCGGGGCGAATATCCGGCAGGTTCCAATCCGTACCGACGAAGGCACGTGGATGGATGTCGACGTCTCGCCGGACGGGCGCAGCCTGGCTTTCTCTTTGCTGGGCGACATCTACACGATGCCGATCACGGGCGGTACGCCAACCCGGATCGCCGAGGGGCTGGCCTGGGAAGTGCAGCCGCGCTTCTCGCCCGACGGGACGCGCATCGCGTTCACCAGCGATCGCGGTGGCGGCGACAATATCTGGATCATGAATGCCGACGGGACGGACAAGCGCCAGCTGACCAAGGAAGAGTTCCGCCTGCTCAACCAGGCGAGCTGGTCGCCCGATGGCAATTATATCGTGGCGAAAAAGCATTTCACCACGCAACGCTCGCTCGGCACCGGCGAGATATGGCTCTACCACGTTTCGGGGGGCGGCGGCGTAAAGCTGGTCGCGCGTGCCAGCGAGACACTGCAGAAAGAGCTTGGCGAGCCGGTTTACGCGCCCGACGGCAGCGCGGTCTATTATTCGCGCAACGTCACCCCGGGCCCGATCTTCGAATATGCGCAGGATTCGACGCAGGGCACCTTCGCCATCGAGCGCTACGATCTTGCCACGGGTGAAGTCACCACGGCGGTCAGCGGTTATGGCGGCGCAGTGCGCCCGCAGCCATCGCCCGATGGCAAGCGGCTGGCGTTCATCCGCCGCGACAAGGACCAGACCGAGCTGTGGATCAAGGACCTCGCCACCGGCGAGCAGGAGATGATCTATGGCGATCTCGATATGGACATGCAGGAGACCTGGGCGGTCCACGGCTTTTATCCGCTGATCGACTGGATGCCGGGTGGCGATGCGCTGGTGCTGTGGGCCGGGGGCAAGCTGCGCCGCGTCGCGGCCGACGGCAGCGGGAGCACCGTAATCCCCTTCAGCATCAACGACACGCGCGGCGTGGCCGACGCGCCGCACCCGGTCATCCCGGTCGCACCGGACAGCTTCACTGCGAAGATCCCGCGCTTCGCCAGCGTGTCGCCCGACGGACGCACGGTTGTCTTCGAAAGCCTCGGCAAGCTCTATTCCAAGCCGGTCGCGGGCGGAACGGCCCGGCGGCTGACCTCGGGTAGCGACGATGCGCTCGAACTGTGGCCGTCTTGGTCGCGCGACGGGCGGCAGATCACTTATGTGCGCTGGACCGACGAAGGGCTGGGGCAGATCATGACGGCCAGTGCCAGCGGGTCGGGCGCGCGTGCGGTGACCCGGATGCCGGGCCATTACGCGCATCCGCGATTCTCGCCCGACGGCCGTACGATCGTGTTCGAGAAACGCGAAGGCGGATATCTCACCTCGCCCGAATATTCGGAGAACGCGGGCATCTATCG
>Ga0163108_10002728_pt1 | contig 12712 bp, 8 predicted proteins | sample Fk1155metaG_FD_109644 | JGI IMG/M metagenome (GOLD analysis project Ga0163108, IMG submission 109644) | Marine microbial communities from the Central Pacific Ocean - Fk160115 155m metaG | ecosystem: Environmental > Aquatic > Marine > Oceanic > Photic zone | place: The Central Pacific Ocean...
TCAAAGGGAAAATCTTTCAACAGTGCTTTTATTCAACACGGAACAAATGCGTTGTTACAGTTAATGCATTTTTATCAGCTTGCGTTAGAAAATGGGTTTGAAACAAAACTAAACGGTGTAGAGGCCGGGACTTCTACGCACCAAGTTCCAGACCAAGCATGGGTTGAGTTTTGTTTAACATCACATCAATTTGAAGCATTTAAGATGTTTTTTAGAGAAACTATTAGAAAGGATCTAAGAAATAAATTTTTTGAAATGCAAATTGGAGGGGTGGGGAATTCTGGCGTATCTGTTTTACCTAAGGAGATTTTTCCAGCGTTAATGAATACGATAGAAAGATTAAATGAGTTAACTCAAAGCAAGTTGTGTGGAGAGAGTGCTGGTTTTCAGCAGCCGGGGGCTACCATTAATTATACAAAAATAAAACAAAACAGAAATAAGCTAGAGTTTTATTTCGACATAAGGACTTTGCCAAACTGGTCCGACAAAGAAGTTAAAGGAGTTGTTGCAGATAAGATATTATCCTTGTCACAAAGTTATCCAAACTTGCATTTTAGTATAAATCAATTAAATCACTGCCCCGGCTATTTATTAAAAAGTGATAAAAAAGAGGGGTTTTATAAAGAGTGTCAGGTTGCAGCAAAAAAAGTAGGCTTATCTGATGAGTTTAGAAAAATAGAGTTTTCTACAGAGGCAAGCATACTTGAAAGAGCCGGATTTGATACAATTGTATTTGGTCCTGGTGATGCAAGCACAATATTAAACTGCCCAACAGAGTCAGTTGATTATAATGAAGCGCAACAAGCGATTTCTTTTTATGAAGAAGTAATTGAACAGGTTTGTTTATGATTTTATTAAGGGAAGCAAAAATTACGGATTTATCAGCATTAGAAGATTTTTCTGGGGCACAGGGTTTTTATAACCTTCCAGATGACATGAATATGCTGACTAAAAAAATAGAACTTTCAAAAAAGTCTTTTTTAGAATCACTTAAAGATATAAACAATGCCAAATACCTTTTTATTGCTGAAGACACTGAAACATCAAAAGTGGTTGGGACATCGTTATTGGTTGCAAAACATGGAAGTCAAAGGAGCCCGCATTTTTATTTTCAAGTAGAACAAGAAGAGCGATTTTCACAAATGATAAACACTGGGTTTATACATGGAACGTTAAAGCTTAAAGCGGAAACAGAGGGTCCAACAGAAATTGGTGGACTTATTGTTGCCCCAAGTTTCAGAGATAATGAGGCGAAAGTTGGTCGTCAAATTGCGTTTGTACGTTTTTTGATGATGGCGATGTATCCAAAAAAGTTTCAAAAAAAGGTATTAGCAGAATTATTGCCGCCGTTTTCTGCTGAAGGAAAGTCCCCGCTATGGGAAGCTGTGGGTAAACAATTTACAAATATGGATTACTGGGAAGCCGATCAACTTTGTCAGCAGAATAAAGAGTTTATTTATGAGCTGTTTCCATTAGAAAAAATTTATACAACGTTATTGCCCGCAGAAGCACGCAGTGCGATAGGGGGGGTTGCAAAGGAAACTCGACCCATTTATTACATGCTTAAAAAAATAGGTTTTGAATACCAAAATCAAGTCGATCCATTTGATGGGGGCCCACATTTATGGGCAGATGTTGATAATGTGACTTGTATTCAAAATACATCTACGTATTTGTTTGAGGGAGAAAAAACAGATGTTAAAGAAGTTATAGAGGGATTAGTTTGTAAAAAAGAACAAAAAAAGGGTGAATTTAGAGCGGTTAAGATGTGTGTCACGCTTAAAGATAAGAAGATGTTTTTTATTTCTTCAAATGAGGCACAGCAGGCACAAGATGTACTATGTATTAAAAAAGGTGATCAGTTATGTTTTATGCCTTTTTATTAAAACTTTGGAGTGGACATGAATCAGTATCAATATGAATTTAACATTTTAGGTAACTACATTAATGGAAAGTTTCAAATTCCAGAGGACCCACAGGGTGAGTGGAATATGTCATGTCCAGGTGACCTAGAAGATCAGTTTGGAGCAATTCAATATTCATATAAAAGTGTTGATGATGCAATTTGTGCTGCAAAAGAGGCGTTCCCCGCTTGGAAAAAGAAAAGTAATGAAGAGCGTGCGGGCTATCTCAATAAATATCAATCTATTTTAGAAAAGCGGAAAAAAGAAATTGCAGGCGCAATTTCAAGAGAAACAGGAAAACCGTTATGGGAGTCTCTGAGTGAAGTGACTACGATGATTAATAAGATAAAAATTACTCTAGAAGATAGTATGGATCTTATTAAAGAAGTTGCTGTAACGGGTATAGGTAAAGACACACAAGGTTTTTGTAGACATAAACCGCTAGGGGTTTTGGCGGTTATTGGTCCATTTAACTTTCCTGGGCATTTACCCAATGGTCATATTATTCCTGCATTAGCGTCGGGTAATACGGTTGTTTTTAAACCCGCATCTAAAACCCCATTTACAGGTCAAATATTAGCAGAGTGTTTAGATGAAGCGGAAATTCCTAGAGGCGTTTTTAATTTAATTCAAGGGGAGCAGGAAGTTGGAAGAAGATTGTGTGTACATCAGGATGTACAGGGAATTTTATTTACAGGCTCTTATGAAGTTGGATTAAGAATTAAACAAGATACATTACAGCAGCATTGGAAGTTATTGGCTTTAGAAATGGGCGGAAAAAACTCTGCGATTGTTTGGGATGACTGCCACCTTGAGAGCGCGATCTACGAAACACTTACGGGCGCTTTTTTAACAGCTGGACAGCGCTGTACATCTACAAGTCGAATTATTTTACATAAAAAAATCTTTAATCAATTTTTAGAAGGGTTTCACAAGCTCGCCAAGACATTAAAAGTGGGCCATGCTTTTGATGAGCCCTTTATGGGCCCATTAATTGATGGGACAAGTGTAGATCGCTACTTAAAGTTTCAAGGAACTGCTGTGAGAGAGGGATTTGAACTTGTCATGCGAGGTAAAACTCTAGACCTAGAGAAAAAGGGCCATTATGTTACCCCATCGATTTGCTCCAATAATAACCTTAGTTTAGATCAAGCTAAGAAAAGTGTTTATTATCAAACAGAGCTTTTTAGTCCAAATGTTTTAATGATTGCAACTGATGATATTGATGAAGCTGTTGCTTTTGCAAACTTAAATCAATATGGCTTAGCAAATAGTGTCTTTACACAAAATAAAGATACTTTTAATCAGTGTTTTTTAGATCTAGAGTCCGGAATCATCAATTGGAATAAGACAACAGTTGGTGCGTCATCTAAATTACCGTTTGGCGGGCTTAAAAAAAGCGGAAATCATTTTCCAACAGCGCTTTATTCAACCCGATACTGTACATATCCTGTTGCCTCAATTGAGGCTAAGCAACCGACACGGACAGAGTTTCCAGGTATGGGTAATTAACTATAACTCGGGCGATCTTAAAACATTAGCGGCAAAAGATCCCTTTGGACCTTCCATGACATCAAAAGTCACTTCTTGGCCCTCCGCAAGAGATTTAAATCCGTCACCTTCAATAGAAGTATAATGAACAAAAATATCTTCTGCGTTTTCTTCATTAGTATTTAAAAAGCCAAAGCCTTTACTATCATTGAACCATTTTACAAAACCTTTAGGCATGCAGCACTCCTTATCTTTACTCTTTTAAAATTAATGATGAAGAAAGCTATCGTCAAATAAAAAAAGTAGATTTATTCAAGAATTTTGAATAAATCTACTTTTTTATCTACTTCCACACTATTTTCACAGTTTCAGCTTCTACAACTACGTCAGCATCAGCTTATAAACATTGTTCAAAACGTCTTTTTTGTTAATTATGCCAACCTTGCAGTCCAGTTAGAACGTTTTGTCCTCCTCGTGGTTGATTCGAGAGCATATTTATATGTGCATTACCATGGTATGTTGAGCTACTAGGGGCACCACTTCCCATAGGAGCACCAGGTTGAAAATTTAGCTCTCTTAAAATTTCTTGTTGCATTTTTTGTCGTTGTTGATCTATTTGAAATGCAGACTGAGGAATCATTTTAAGGTTTGTTAGTTTTCTTTTAGCTAGGTTACATTGCTGTAACAATTCAGCTTCACCATGATTTCTAATCGCACTTGAACAAACTTTATTTGTATATTGATAAAAATTCCATGCATTTTTTTGATAGTAAGATCGACAAAGTGGGTTATTTGCAATACCATTTTGACAAACAAATGCAGTTTGAGAAACACCTAGATGTGCAATGTGCTCCTCTAGTCTTGACGCTGCTGCATCACTTAAACCATCAAGCTTAAGAGCTTCTTCTAATGCTTTTTGAGCATTTTCATAACTCTTGGCAGTCTTTTTCTTATCAGAAGTATATTTCTTAGCTATGTTGAAATAAATTCGAGCAATTTCTCCTACAACCTCATCTTGTTTGTCTTCATCGTCATAATCATCATCATCATCACTATCATCATCACTATCTGAAGAGTCTTCACGATCTTCTGCCCAATCTTTTAACTCGGATTGGATGTTATCAAGGTCTTTAATTGGAGACTTTCTTACTAATTCATTAAATAAATGGAGCGCTACTTTTGTGGCTTTATCTTTACTTTTTGGGTTACGCTCAGCCCATTCTTCTAGTTCATCTAAGAATTCATCTAAATCAGATACTTTAACTTTTTTTGCTTTTTTAATGAGCTCATCTAGTTCTTTATCAGAGAGTTTCTCTAACTCTTTATCATATTCTTCCTCATTAATTTCATGAATGTCACGTAATTCAGTAAGCGCTTCACGAGCTGCAGGGTAAGTTTTTAGATTATTCTGACAAGTACTAACTTGATTTTTTAAATCACTAACATAACCGTCATATGAACGTTGCTCAAGTTCTATTGGATTGATATAAACTAAACTATTTGCATGACCAAAGTGTACTGTAGTTTTATCTGTATTTACATTGGTGTTTTTATAAGTAACACCAATTTTTAATTCTTTTGGCACTTTGGCATTTAAGTTTTTTATTTCATGTTTTAAAACGGTACAAGTAGAAGCGTCACAAAGAAAGCTCTCTGTTCTTTTTTGATCTAAACAAGCCTTACCTTCATTTGCTTTTGTGTCCCTAATTCTAAACGAAAGCGTAGTTTTTTGATTGGTTTGATTCGTTTTATCTTTAGCTTCATAGGTGGCAAATTTAAAATGCTCTTTACAGTCATTTGGAATCTTTACTCTTAAGGTTGCAGTACTTTTTTCTAATGTAATATCAAACAAGAAACCTTTAAACGTTTCTTTTGCTTCATCTAACTTTAAATCTATATGAGTATCAGTATTTCCAAAAACTAAAACGGGGGCTAAGCTTAACCCTAATAAAAAATAACTCCAACATTTTCTAACCCATTTCATAAATTCTCTCCCGGCTCTTTTTTTATTCACTTAATTAACTACTCCACTGAAAGAGCTTCTCTCTAAGTAGTGATAAAGCAAGGGGTGGGCCAATTTTGACTCACCAAATAAAATCCTTTTATATCAATAGGTTATCTTATATAAAACAATTGAAAAATTGAAAATGCTGTCACAAAGTACACACCTATGACAAATGTTTAGACAGTAAATCTTATCAAACAGAACGAATCAAAACAGCCACCCCTTGACCGCCACTTACACATAAAGAGGCAATTCCAAGCTGTCCTGGTTTGTTTTTAATTAAGTGAATCAGTGTTACTAACATACGTGTACCCGTTGCTCCAATGGGATGTCCCATAGCAATGGCGCCGCCATTTATATTGAGTTTGTCTTCTGGAATTTTAAGTTGTGTTTGACAAGCTAATACTTGTGCAGCAAAAGCTTCATTAACTTCATAAGCATAAACATCATTTATTTTTAAATGATTTCTTTTAAGTAGATTATTAATCGAATCAACAGGCCCAAGACCCATTAACTTTGGGTCTAATGCGATTGTTTCAAAATCTAATAATTCAGCTTGAGTATGTGAATATTTGGTGTCTGATACATGTAAAAATGCAGCGCCATCAGCAATACCACAAGAGTTTCCAGCTGTAATAGTACCGTTTGAGCTATCAAACACTGGATTTAACTTAGCAAGACTGTCAACACTTGTTTTAACTCTTATGTGTTCATCTTTTTCTAATATAGCAGAATTAAAATTAACAGAACAAATCTCATCATTAAACAACCCATTCGTCCAAGCATGAGCAGATTTTTTATGAGACAAATAGGAATATTCATCTTGTTTTTTTCTTGTAATATTAAATTTCTTAACAAGATAATCTTCTACGGTTTCACCCATTAATTTTTTGGCCATTGGACACATAAAACCATCTTTTATCATTGCGTCTAATAAATTTTGATTTCCAGATTTATACCCCCATCTTATCCCAGGTAATAAAAAAGGAGTATTAGACATAGATTCGACTCCCCCAGCCCAAATGGAATGAGACCTACCGAGTGCAATTTTTTCTGCTGCAGACAAAACAGAAGCTAAGCCTGAGGCACAAGCTTGATTAAAGGTGATTGCAGGAGTTTGGTTGGATAATCCAGATAGAATCGTTGCTTGACGAGCAGTATTTGGGCCACAACCAGCTTGTCTCGCGTGTCCAAGAAAGACCCAATCTGTTTGTGAGACTTCAGGTGCAAGTAAAATAGAATGCTTCAAAGCTAAAAAAGCCAATTGAGGTGCTGTTAAAGGAGATAAGGAGCCCCCAAACCCCCCAATAGGAGTTCTTGTAGCAGCTCCAAGAAAAATTGGTTTTGGAAAAATTGATTTCAGATTATTTTTTTTCATAAGGCGTTATTCTCAGTTTATTTTAGTGTATGTTTGTTAAAAAGGAAAAAAAAAAATGAGAAAATTTATCTCTGATAAAGAAACAAGCCTTATTTTAAGAAACTTCTATAAAAAATTTCCAATAATTTCACATGGAACAGGTGTCTATTTGTATGACACGGAAGGCAAAGAATATATTGATGCGGTCAGTGGGGCATTTGTTGTCTCACTTGGGCATAGTAATCGAGATATAATTAATAATATCTACGAACAAATGAAAAGGGTTTCTTATGTTAACGGGAATCACTTTGTATCAGAATCAGCTCTTGAACTGTCTAAAAGACTAAAAGAATATGGCAAAGTAATTGGTTTAGATAGTTCTTTTTTCTTGTCTTCTGGGTCAGAGGCAGTAGAGGCTGCAGTTAAACTAGCAAGACAAATTTGGTATGAAAAAGGGTTTAAAAAAAAGCACAAGATTATTACAAGGTCTCCAAGTTATCACGGCAATACACTTTATGCATTGTCATTGTCTGGCAGACCACACTATAAAGAATGCTACGAGCCATTATTATCTGAAGTGATAACGTTAACTACACCTTATAAATATAGACCAGTTGGTAATGAGTATAATTACAAAGAATATATTGATGAACTAGAGCGTTTAATTAATAAAAACGGTAGTGATACAATTTCTGCATTAATATTAGAACCTATAGGCGGATCATCGAGTATTGCATCAATACCTCCCGAGGGTTATATGGAGTCACTTCAGGAGATATGTAAAAAAAACAACATTTTAATAATTGCAGATGAAGTATTGTGTGGATCATATAGATGTGGAGAATTTTTTGCTTCTCAGCAAGTTGGATTAAAACCTGATATTTTAACCCTCGGTAAAGGAATAAATGGAGGATATGCCCCACTATCAGTATTAATGACACGATCAGAACATTTAGAGACAATTAAGGACAACGGCAGAAACTTCTTACATGCTCAAACATATGTACATATGCCGATAGCAGTATCAGCTGGTTTAGCAGTAGTTGAAGAATTTAAAAAACAAAATATTATATCTAATGTCTCTGATGTTGGAAATTACTTCTTAAGTAATATTAAAAGCAAGATTTTAAATATGAATCATGTGGGTTGTATTAGTGGAAAAGGAATGCTTTTGGGAGTTGAGATAGTTAAAGACAAAGAAGAAAAAGAACCATTTCCAAGAGCAGAAAAGGTTACAGAAAAAATAATAGAAAATGCATTTGAACGCGGATTAATTTTATGGCCGAATGTTGGGCATGTCAATGGTGTCGATGGAGATGGAATATTGTTAGCCCCTCCTCTCATAACCACAAATGAAGAAATTAATAAAATAATAGTACTCTTAAAAGAAACGCTAGAAAATTATTTCCAAGAAAATCTATGATGGTCACCTAAGGAAAAAGAGTTTACAAAACTAACACCGGTACGATTTTTTATGTCGACTAAAATGCCACCACAAGTCATAGGGGAGTTAGGTTCTTTTGTTTTATTTACAAATACGGAACTTTCTCCGTCGGTAGAGAAAAGACAATTTCCCAAAGATTCAATATCTAAAGGCTCCTCACTTAGCTGAGAGAAAAACTGAGATAATTTATCATATCTAGGAAAAGTAGATTGATTCATTCTATTTTTGTTTTCATGTTCTGAAAGTTCACTTAAGTAGTGGTTTGTATGAAAAATGTTTCCTTCTGTTTGGTAATTGGAAACAACTTCAGTTTTATTACCAGTGGTTTCAACACTCATTGATTGTATTGGTCCACAAATTAAGTAGTTGTGGCCAGATGACGGGATGTTTTTTGTGAGAAACTGATAAGATTCAAGAGCATTTTTTTGGTCAAGCAATCCTCTAACAACAGAGGGCCATGCAAGACCAAAAGAAACGTCGGTGCAAAATAAATTATTTACAAGGATACTCACACCAAACTGATTCACGCCCGCCATTGCTAAGCAGCCGGTAAGAGTTAAAATTTCTTTATTCACCTCTCCTTCAGAGGAGAGGTGAAAAAGGTATGGCTCCGCACTTGCGTGCATATCCCAACTTTGTCCACAAATAGAAGAATGTTTATTTGCTACAGAAAATGTACTACACCCCCCATCATCCAAAGGTAATTTAGAGTCAGCAAAATCTCTCAGGTCAGTATAAGCATTTAAAATAAGTAGATCAGTTTCAGAGACATTTGCAGCTTGAGAAATACCCTTAAATTCTAAGTAATATTCAGGGTAGTTTTTAAGCGTTTTAATATGTTTCATTAAAATCGGATTGATTATACTACCATCCTTGTTGTCAAAATAACCATAGAACAGCTCTCTGCGAAGTGCACAAAGTTCTAATATTTTATCTCGAAAATGCTCACCATGTTGTTGACCTTGTTCAGCGGGAGACCCGGTTACTTTTAAAGTGTTCATAATATATGCTCCATAAATTACAGTAGACCCTTTACAAAGTTGTTCAAGCTATATTCATCTCCATCCCATGTAGAAATCATTTTTAAGGGATCCGAAAAAAACAAGCTTTTTTTAACACAAACAAAACCAAGCTGGCCACCCGGATAAAACAGCATAGCATCTGGTTTAAATATATTTCCGCTAGCGAATAAAAATTTTTGATTATATTTGTATGCACTCACGATTGACTCATGAAAAATAACTGGAATTTTATGAATTTTGCCTAAATTGATAACATCATCTAAAAACCTTTTCGATTTAATGACTCTGGTAATATCATTAATTGGATTAATAAAAATTCCTAATATCTTACTTGGGTTACAATTATTAATAGCACTTATTAATTCAGATATTTCATCATTACCGCAGTTTGATTTATCTTTTACTGGGATAATCGGCCAATCAAAAAACTTACCATTTAAATTACCAAGACTTCTTGCACATGCAGTTGTTTGACCAAAAAAATCACCATCGAAAGACATAGCAAGATTAGCATCAGGCCTTTTCTTAATAAGAAGTTTAATCATTTTGTCGACACATTCAGCTCTTCCAGAAGCAAGGTATATGTGTTGATAGGGTTTTGGGATATAAGACTTTAATTGATATAAATTAGCAATAAAATGATCGCTAACAAAATTAGACAGTGTTGTTTTATTTTTTAATATACCAAAATTAGAATGTGACAAATCAAAATTATTATCAAATTGAATACTTTGATAATAACAGGTTGCACTTCCTTCGTAATCATTATGATTTAAGTCTTGCACAACCGCACCAAAAAGCTGATTAAGTCGGCTCATTTTTGTTGCTTCGGGGATTCTATTTCTACTTTTTATACAACTGGCTTGGTTTTGCTTAGCAGCAATAAATTGCTCGAGTTTTAATCTAAGGCCCAGCCCCTTTCCTTGAGCGCTCGGATGAATTGTAAGGTCAGAAGAATATAAAGCATTTGGATCATTATTTTGTGGATCTGTATCAACTAACTTTAAATGTTTAAAATTGGAAAGACTTGATGCTGCACAAAAACCGATTAGATCATTTTTTTTATTAAAGACAGCGAGTGTAATAGACTTATCTCCCTTGGACTGTTGATAGAACATTTCAGGGTCATCTTGGCGGCTGGGTTCATAAACAGCTTTTTCTAAAGCATCAATTTTATTTCTTATGTTACCAACCTGCGAACTAGACAGTGAGACCACGTTACTTCCAAGTGAACGAGAAGCAAGCCAGAGGAATTCAATGTAGGTGAGCTTTGGATGGTTGATGTAATATTCCCAAAGAGTATTCTGATTAAATTTATTTAAGTCTTCTAGTGTTAGACTGAGACATTCTTTTGAAAAGGAAACTTGTGGGTAATGATATAGAAGATACTTTAAAACTGAATACCACCCCTTAGGGGTCATTTTTAGGTACTGAGATTTATTAATCGGGATTGTATCAATCAAGCTGTTAGAATTGTTTTTTTGATTTTTGCTTGTATTAAATATTTTTGATAATTCTTTATTCCATAGGTTTTCAGAAGTAATTTTAGGAATATGATTTTTTTTAGATAGTTGCAAAAAGCAGTTATAGATCCCATTAAATAAATTTATCAAAATCTCTGGTGATGTTTCAGCTACAAGTCTAAAACGCGCAGTCTTAGTTCCAGCAGGATAAAACATAAGGCCACTGCTGAATCGTACTGATATGAGCTCAGTTAAAAGTTTTGCTGAGGGCAGATCAAAAGAAAAGCATAATCCACAGGCACGGGGTTTGAGGATGATATTATTTCCAATACATTTTTCCAAAGCATCCAGTGCTAATTTTACTTTTTTTTCAACCCACGAGTAATCTATTTCTATCATCTGTTGAGCATGGATATAGCCTCTAAACAGTGAGGCAGCAGAAGTTTCTACACAATAAGGAATTTCAACCGAAGACAAACAGGCACCAACCTGTGCTTTTTTTGCAATACAAATTGCATCTGGGTAATCAGGGTCTTTAGACTTAGTAATAAATTTAAATTTTTTATGCCAAAAAAATTCACCGCCAAGCCCAAACCCTGTTTGCACCTCATCTATAATTAACGGCGTATCGTATGCTCTCGTGAGTAATCGTAACGCTCTATAAAACCGCCCACTTGCATAGCGGTCTCCACCTTCACATTGCATGGGTTCAATTATAACAGCTAATCTGGCTTCTTTTTTTAATAACGAATTTATTTTAAGTAATATGGTTACTTCTTTTATTATAGTTTTGTTGCCACCAACTAAATAGTTCTCTACATTTTTTAAAAAGTTTTGATGCAATGGATTTGACCATGTTTGTATCCATAACTCTGGATCACTTTCATCTACAGAAGCATCTGTAATTTCAGGATAAGGAACAAAATCTACAATATTTTTGAAAATTTCAAATGGCTGCCTTTTCTCTGGGCTATGAGTACTATGTAAAGATAAAAGAGTTCTCCCATGAAAGGAACCCTCAAAAGAGATGATTTTGTTGCGATTAACATATTTTTTTTGAAACACACTCAGGGCAGTTTCTATTGCCTCAGCACCAGAATTAACAAAGTATACATTTTTCAATCCACTTTGTTCCTGCAGAAGCCTTTTATAAGCTAAAGACACGTCCCAAAACTCTAAATTTAAAGCTTTATTGTTAATTTCACCTCTTAATACCATCTGATTTTTAGATGGATGATTCATTCCTACAGCAAGACTTGCTATTTGACCCGCGCCATCAAGTAGAATATTTTCAGGTTTATCAACAGACACTAAATATGGGCCGATTGATTTATTTAAATCAACCACAAAGGGTTTTTTTTCTGCAACTATGTAGTCACTTTGATAAAGAAGATCAAGCTGATGTTTACTTTGACTTTCTTTTTTTGTGTCAAAGGCACGTTGCTTTTTTATATTTAGAACTGAAGAAATTTTATCATTAAAGATATTTTCCTCACATATGGTTTTTACAAAACAATTAATAAAATCACTGATTTTATTAAAATCTGACTTAAGTATATTAGCCGTTATTGTTAGTTTGGAACTGGAAAATTTAATTTTCTCATGGTTTACAAACAAATTTTTCAAAGATGAAGCGGTAATTCTTTTTTGTTTTAATTTAAGTTGATATAAAGGCTTTAAGCCAATAGAAATCCCGTCTTTAGTTGGCCGCGCATCCAGACCAATTTTTTTTAATTGAGTGTTAAGTAAAAGGATTTTTCCGATATCTTTTTTCATATGTTTTCAAGGGTTTGCTCTATTTTAGGTTAATGAATTTCTATTTATATGCAAGAACTCTTTAGATATAATAAGAGTCGTAATATTCATTAATATGCTAATGTATTGACACTGAGTTTATATCAATTTTATAAAAAAGTACTTGAAGAGTCTGTTTTTGAGCGATAGTGATGAGTTAAATAGAAGGGCAAAAATATGATACGAGATCGTTATACTATTAAAGGTGAGACAGAGGGGCTGCAGGTAGAGA
>Ga0163108_10002729_pt1 | contig 12712 bp, 10 predicted proteins | sample Fk1155metaG_FD_109644 | JGI IMG/M metagenome (GOLD analysis project Ga0163108, IMG submission 109644) | Marine microbial communities from the Central Pacific Ocean - Fk160115 155m metaG | ecosystem: Environmental > Aquatic > Marine > Oceanic > Photic zone | place: The Central Pacific Ocean...
AAAAAACGGTCCTAGGAAAGAACACCCGTTGTCACCCCATACTGATTATGGGCTTATTACGTTATTGGCAACCGATGGGGTTCCCGGTTTGGAAATTCTAGGAAAGGATAACAGTTGGTTCCCTGTCGTAGCTCCGGAAAGTTCTTTAGTTGTGAATCTAGGAGATATGCTCGCTCGCTGGACCAACGACCGGTACTGCTCCACTCCACATAGGGCAAGAACTCCTGATGTGAAGTCTCGATATTCAATACCTTTTTTCATTAACCCAGATCCTGAGTCAGTGATAGAGCCAATTGAAAGTTGTGTAACTCGGGAAAACCCAACCCGTTACAAACCAATTACCGCTGGGGTCTACCTTGCTGCGCGAATCGATGGGGATGATGAACCTTACATTGAGTAGAAAATGTTCTGCATAGATTTCAAATTTTATGGAAATTGCTCTGAATAATTCCTTTGCGAGTGGAACATGTGTAGTGGTTGAGATCGTCCTTTGCAGGGTTCCGTATAGCTTCTCCAGAGCGTAAATCAAACCGCCCGTTGTGTTTGGGGCATTCAATAGTTGTACCGTTTAGTACCCCATCAGATAGAAAGGCTTCGCCGTGAGTGCAAAGCCCATCACTTAGGATCACTTCTTCTTTTGAGAGGCGACATAGAAGGTAGGTTCGCGAAGCATGCTCAATTCGTCTCATGGACCCAACAGGCAGGTCTTCTAATTTGGTTAAAGCATGATCGCCCTTAAAGTTCAGTTTTTCTGGGATGAGTATGGAATCTGAGTTTTGGATGCTAGAAGGAACGTTGGGAATATTTCTCGAAGTGATTTCCTCAGTAATGTCTGAACTTTGTTTTCGCATTATTGAAATAATTTCACGATACGCATGCCAGCAAGAAGGGGATGGGGTAGGTAAGTAAGGTGCTAATTCGTCATTCAATAAGGGCAAAGCGTAGTAGGGGACTTCAGGGAATAGATGATGTTCTAAATGATAATTCATGTTTGAGTAAAGGAATCCAAAAATCGGGTTCATTAGGACAGTGCGAGTGTTTTTTCTGTGGTCTAAGGCGTTCTCCTGCAGGCCGGCGTGTTGGGTTAAGCCAAAGAATATAAACAGCCATGCCCCATAAATTGTAGGTAACCCAATAAATACAATTGGGAAGATAGACCAAAAAGTCAAGGAAAGCATTAACGAGCCTAGATTGATGCAAAGGAAAACCCTTGCCTCCCAAAAGACTTTCCGGAATTCTGATTCGGGAACATAACTAGCTACTTGACTGTCAATGTTTCCAAAGGCGTGCCTAATTACCCTGATGAGTAGTTTCGGGCCATTTACCAGATGTGAAAATGTTAGAGGGAGAAACCAGATCTTTGAAGGCCTTTGATAAGCAATTTCATAATCTCGACCAATGATTATTGTGTCAGTGTGGTGCCGGTAGTGAGACCATCTCCAGACAGTCGGTTCTCTCCAAAGCATGAAAGAAGCCAAATAGTAAATAATCGTGTTAAGAAACGGTGAGCGGAATGCGGTTCCGTGACTGCATTCATGCCATCGCGAATCAGAAGCTCCACCATACAAACCACCATAGGTGAGGAGCAGAACCGGAGACCACCATGACAGCCAGGTCTTGTAAAGCAAATATCCCATCAGAACAATAAGGGAAAGCCAGAGGGCGGTATCGCCGAAAGCTCGAGCATTGCTTCGCTTGGTTAATTCTTCAAGTCTTTGTCGCTGGATTGGAGGTCGCCACCAAACAGCGTTCACAAGGCCAGAATCAACGGCTAAAGAACATTCTGGTCCATCAAGACGGTAATTCCGGAAATGCTGTTTATGACCCATGTTCAGATGGGTGAGTTGAGAGGAAATCGATCAGTGCGGCATTGAGTTCCGTTGAAGCCACCTCGGTGACCCAGTGATTGATTCCTTCAAAAACTTCAAAACGGTATTCGCCTGACACGTATTCTGCGGTTAATTCAGCTCCTTGTTTGCCCAGAGCGGTGTCTTCAGTGCTCCACACGTACATAGTCGGAACGTTAATGTCTGGGGTGTCGGTTCGACGTCCAGTATCTTGATTTATTTCCGGATAGAAATCTTTGGCTCGATACCAATTCAATGCTGCTCCTAAAGCTTCGGGGTTTCCAAGAACTTCAAAGTACGGCTCTATTTCGTTTTGCGAAAGATTGGCTGATTCGTAGATGCTTCTGAGTAACTCTCCGTCATTAGCGAGGAACGCATTTTCTGATTCGAGTTCTTTAAAAAAGTCGATATAAGAACTCATTTCTGCTTGGATTCCGGATGGGTCCGCTAACGCAATTGCGAATGCCTCTGGGTGGGGTACCGAGATAGGAGTTAAAGTAATGAGTTTCTCTGGATGGGTTCCCCCGTATGCCCACGCTATTAATGCCCCCCAGTCATGGCCCACTAGATGAAACCGTGACCAGTTCAGCGCACTGGCGATTAGGTCAATATCTTCAACTAGGAGATCTGCTGAATAGTTTTCAATACCGATGGGTCTAGCAAGAGGGGAGTATCCGCGCTGGTTGGGGGCAAAGACGAGAAAACCAGCGTCAGCTAAAGCGATGATTTGTGATCGATACTGGTAATTTGTGGAAGGAAATCCATGTAGCAACATGATAGGCGTTCCATCTTCTGGCCCAGCAAGCAGAGCATTAAATGTCATTTCCCCTATGTCAATAACGACCTGTTGAATCCCAGTCCCTCTCAGTTCTCGTGTAAGGGAGGTTCCGCTTTCATCTAAGAATCTCATATTTTTCATCCAAATTAATTCATCTGAAGACTCCGATGAATCTTCAAGGTGAGTCCCTGCGACGGCACTGCCCATACCTACATTACCTTCACCATCTTGCAGGTGAGATGATTGATCCGATAACTCCTCTGCACCATTTTCAGATACTTCTTGACTGTAGTTGGAACATGATGTGAGCCCGACTGCTAAAACGACGATCAAAACAAAGAATCTAGAGAAAGCCCATTTGAAAGTTGCTAGACGCATTTCCGGTGAGTTATTAAGGGGTTTCCCCAAAGAATTCTTCGATGAGAGGAACGTAATACTCCAAAGAGTTAGATCTATAATTGGTGTCAAATGCAGGGGCATCATAGAGGGCACAGAACTCTTCACAACGCCCGTAAAATTCGTTGTCAGCAAATTCGTCGCGCGCGTTTCGATCGCCACCTAGGTAATGCCAAAAGTAGTAACCCTGAAATATTCCATGATGTTGAACCATCCAATGGTTGGCTTCAGAAACAAATGGTTTTAAGATCGCAGCGGCTAAATCTGGGTGGTTGTGAGGAGTTAAAATATCTCCAATGTCATGAATCAGTGCGCAGATAATGTATTCGTCGTCGCGCCCGTCTTTCTCGGCCCGTGTCGCTGTTTGGAGGCTGTGTTCTAAACGATCAACAGGGAATCCACCATAGTCATCACGCAAATATTCAAGTTGTTGCATGATCTTGCCAGGAAGAGCAGTCGTCAAAGAACCACGTTGGGACATTATGAGAGCCCAATCCTCTTCGGTTGATTCTTGAAAAGATGAAAATGCTGCCCGTTTTACAGTTGATTCCTTACTCATAACTTCCCCTTAAGATAAGAATTTGTCTAGTTTCTAAGACTTTTTCGGATCAGGAACACCAGAGCGCGTACCCTCATGATGTTCCACGAATTCGATTAGATATCCGTCAAAGTCCTTAACGAAAGCGACTGTTACAGGCCACCTTTCTAACTCCTCTGGTTCCATAACCGATTCGCAACCAGCTTCAATGGCTCGATTATATAATCTTTGGCAGTCTGACGTATTTACATAAAGTTTCCACATCGCTGTTCCCATATCTATGGGATCTTTATTATCTAGATGTTGGGCTAACTGAATGCGCGAACCGCCTTCCTTAGCTTGAAGCACAGCTTCAAGAACGCCAGGTATTTCTGTTCTATGTTGAAGCGGCAGTTCGCACACTCCCTCCCAGAATTCAAGCGATTTGTCAATATCGGCTACGTTTATGCAAAATTGTCCAAGAATCTGTGTCATTACCCCTCCACGTCTTTAGATCGTTAACCAACTCTACATTGACAAGACGTTTCGGATCAATCACGAAACAACCCAATTTCCTCAATAATAAATAACGGGAGCAAGCCAACGCTCTATTTCACTTACAGATAACTGCTTCCGAAGAGCGTAATCTTCAACTTGATCTCGATCTATTCGTCGGACACCAAAATATCTGCTCTTTGGGTGAGCAAAATACAGTCCAGATACTGAAGCACTTGGAGACATCATGAATGTTTCACTCAGTTCAATTCCTATAGATTCACGCGCATTCAAAAGTGAGAAGATAGTCCCTTTCTCAGTATGGTCTGGACACGCAGGGTATCCAGGGGCGGGCCTGATGCCCTGATAGCGTTCACGAATCAGTTCCTCATTTGTGAAATCCGCCCTCTCGTAACCCCAGTACCGGGTTCGAACTTCATGATGGAGGTATTCGGCACATGCTTCGGCTAGCCGATCGGCAAGAGCTTGAACCATTATTGAACGATAATCATCCCCATTGGCAACGAATTCTTCACAGTACTGTTCTATCCCATGTCCGGTACTAACAGCGAAAGCCCCTATGTGATCTTTGATTTCGCTATGTTCCGGAGCGATAAAATCTGACAGAGCATAATGAGGTCTACTATCGCTATGGCGAACTTGCTGGCGAAGTGTATGAAACGTGGCTACCTGCTCAGTTTGTTCTTCATCGTTGAAAACAGCGATGTCGTCGCCAAGTGTATAAGCAGGCCAAAACCCAATGACGGCACGAGGCGTAATCCAATTCTTCGAAATAATCTCATCTAACATCTCAAGCCCATCGGCATAGAGATTTTTAGCAGATTCGCCCACTTTTCCGTCTTCTAAAATACGAGGATAACTGCCAGCAATATCCCAAGTTCTAAAAAAAGGAGTCCAATCAATGAAAGGCACTAGTGATTTAGTTTCAATGTCGGTAATAGTTTGTGCTCCCAGAAAAGACGGTGAACGCATCCCCTCATACGGGAAAGTCAATTTCGCAGCATTCTGTCTGGCCTCTTTGATGGCGATCGGTGCAGAAATTTTTCTACGGTCGTGAGCAGAGCGAATGTTTGCGTATTCTTCAGCGACTTCTTCCTTAAAATCTTTCGTTCCGTCTAACAAACGAGAAACAACGCTGACTGCTCGAGAAGCATCACTAACGTGGACGACGCTGTTCTCATAAACGCCGTCAATTTTAAGAGCCGTATGTAGTTGGCTAGTCGTCGCACCCCCAATGAGGAGCGGAATATTCAATTTTGCAGCCTCCATCTTCTCAGCCAAATAGATCATCTCTCCAAGGCTTGGAGTTATAAGCCCAGAAATTCCTACAACATCTACCTTCTCCGCTATTGCCCTGTCAATAATTTCTTCAGCGGGAACCATCACACCAATATCGATAACTTCGTAGTTGTTGCAACGAAGAACCACTCCGACAATATTCTTTCCAATGTCATGAACATCTCCGCGAGCGGTAGCTAAAAGGATTTTCCCAGCATTTCTTCTCTCTCCTCCTTCTAGTTCAATGAACGGTTCAAGGTAAGCCACGGCTTTTTTCATAGCTCGAGCGCTTTTCACCACTTGAGGCAGGAACATCTTTCCTGATCCGAAAAGGTCACCAACAATGTTCATAGCATCCATTAGAGGTTCTTCTATCACCTCCACCGCGGTTGCGAATCTTTGCCTAGCTTCCTCGGTGTCTTCAACGATGAATTCATCAATGCCTTGAACAATAGAATGAGTAAGTCTCTCAAGAATCTCTAAATCACGCCACGAATCTCCACTTTCTTCTACGAGGAAGGAGTCCTGAGAGCTTTGCGCAGCTAGCAATAGGTTAGACGCAGCATCGGTTGAACGGTTGAACAAAACATCTTCAATTGTTTCTCTCAAGCTAATAGGGATGTCTTCAAAGATGGGCAAACGTCCAGCGTTCACTATTGCCATGGTTAACCCGGCCTTAACTGCGTGGAATAAGAAAACCGTATGCATCGCTTCACGAAGTGAATCGTTGCCGCGGAAAGAGAAGGAAAGGTTGCTAATACCGCCGCAGATTTGCGAATCCGGGCAAGAAGTTCGAAGATGCCGAACGGCATCAAGAAAATCTTTCCCATAATTGTCGTGGTCAGTGATCCCTGTAGCAACTGAGAAAATATTGGGATCAAAAATAATATCCTCTGGGGCAAAGTTTCCTACAGCCGTCAAAAGAGAATACGCCCGTTCACAAATAGCTACTTTCCTTTCTAGGCTATCTGCTTGACCGTTTTCATCGAATGCCATGACAATGGCAGCAGCTCCGTACCTCTGCGCTCGTCGAGCTTTAGAAAGGAAAGCCTCTTCGCCATCTTTGAGACTTATTGAATTAACTATTGCCTTCCCTTGAATCTGTTGAAGCCCCGCTTCAATCACAGACCATTCGGAAGAATCAACCATTATTGGAATCTTCGCTATTTCAGGTTCGGTTGCTATGTGACGCAGGAAAGTGGTCATCGTTTTCTCTGAGTCCAACATTGCATCATCCATGTTGACATCAAGAATTTGGGCACCATTTTCAACTTGTTCCCTAGCAACAGTTGCGGCTGCATGGAAGTCACCTGATTTGATAAGGTTCGCAAATCTTTTGGACCCCGTCACATTGGTGCGCTCGCCAACGTTGACTAGCAAACTATTTTCACTAATAGCGAGCGCTTCCAAACCTGAAAGCCGAGTAGCTGCAGGTATTGTCGGGATGTTTCGCGGAGGGAGACCTGCGATACTATCCGCTATGGCCCGAATGTGGGCTGGCGTAGTTCCACAGCAGCCACCAACTATGTTAACTATGCCCTCAATCGCTAATTTGCGAATGACTCCACTCATGTAGTCAGGGCTTTCATCGTATTGGCCATCAACATTTGGAAGACCTGCGTTCGGGTACATGCATATCGGAACATCAGCCACTCGTGCTAGTTCCGTTACAGGGCCTTTGAGATCTTCAACTCCTAAAGAGCAATTGAACCCGACAGCGAGTGGTTTCATGTGTCGGACAGAATTCCAGAACGCTTCAGGGGTTTGTCCAGAGAGGGTTCTTCCGCTGAGATCAGTAATTGTTCCAGAGACTAGAATCCCAATCTCGGCTTTTGATCTATCTCTGTAATCTTCAATAGCGCAATAGGCTGCTTTCGCATTTAACGCATCAAAAACTGTTTCTATGAGAAGAAAGTCAACTCCTCCTTCCATGAGACCTTCAACAGCTTCACTGTACGCTTCTACTAATTCATTGAAAGAGACATCCCTTTTCTCCGGATGGTCTATATCTGGGGACAAGCTCGCAATGGCATTGGTGGGTCCCAATGATCCAGCGACCCATTGGATGCCCGGGTGCCTCTCAACGCAGGAACGAGCAAGTTGGGCAGAAGCTTTGTTGAGTTCGAGTGTGAAATTCTCTAGACCATAATCAGCTTGGGATATGGCATTTGAGTTGAAAGTATTAGTAGTAATGATGTCAGCTCCAGCGCCAAGAAATGAATCATGGATTGAAGTTATCGCCGCTTCAGAAGTGAGACTTAACACGTCGTTATTTCCATTGAGGTCATGACTATGGGTTTTGAATCGCTCGCCGGTGAACGCCGTGGGTGCGAGACCCATTGTTTGGATGCTTGTGCCCATGGCTCCGTCAAATAATAAGATGCGTTCGCTTAGCGCCTTTCGGAAAGCTGATAGTCGTCCCGAAGCCAAGTCAGTCATGAGTTCTTACAGTTCGGAGCTTTCAAAGAACAGAATTCGTTTAATAGCGATTCGCAGGTCCGTGCGGTTAAGTCTAAACGATTCAAAGTGAAGAAATGGAACATTTGAACCCCGTTTTCTATGAGCGTCGTGCATTGTTGTAGGGCAAGTTCTTCCGCTATAGCGTTCGCTGATTCAGATCCGATTTCTGTATCGGTGAAACGATTGGAAATCCAATCGGGAATGTTGGCCCCGCACTTCGCAGCGAAGTTACGGATGCGTGGAAAGTCAGAGATTAGGATAATCCCAGGGACTGCTGGTACATCTATCCTTGATTTGTTTAGGTCCTCTAGAAAGGATAAGAAAATAGTTGGGTCAAAAAAGAATTGACTTAGAATAAGGTCCGCTCCCTCTCCGACTTTAACTTTGAGACTCTCTATATCAGCTTTTTTTGATTTAGCTTTGGGGTGGATTTCTGGGTATCCGGCGACACTGATGTGGAACCGGTTGCCGTCTTGACGGTCTCGGATTCCGCGAACCAACTCTGCTGCATTAGCGTAGCCGTTAGGAGGCGCAGAAGTGCCGCTTGTTTCTTTAGGGTCGCCTCGAAGAGCGACGATATTGCATATGTCCTCTTTGCTATATTGGTCCAGAGTTTTTTGAGTTTCGGACTTAGTATTCGCTACGCAGGTCAAATGAGCTGTTGGGGGGGCGCTCGTGTATTTTTCTAGGTGCTTGATCGTAGAAAATGTTTGGATGTTATCTGTACCTCCTGCACCGGAAGTTACGCAGATAGTTCTTGGATTAATGGTATCCAAAAGTGAAATTTGTGTCTGAAGATTCTGTAGTCCTGCATCAGTTTTCGGAGGCGATAATTCTACGGAAAGCGATAAGGTTCCTTCTCTGACTTCTGTGGTTTTTATGTCCATTCTCACCTGCATTCATTGCCCCTGGCGTTGCCACCGTTCTTAAACAAGTCGGTTGGCGGATAGTCACTGGGCCAGGCCCCTCATATCCTCGCAATGAAATCCTTAGGGTACTAGATTTAAGACGGTATCGTAACTTTTTGACGTATTATTGTTATTGCGATCGGAGAGAAATGTCAACACAATTACGTGTCATCCAATGGGCAACAGGAATAACTGGGAAAGCTTCTCTTAAGAGTATTCTAAGAAACCCTAGACTTGAACTTGTAGGCGTGAAAGTGTATGCGGATGAAAAGAATGGTTGCGATGCGGGTGAATTACTAAGTCAAGAACCGACAGGAGTAATTTGTACTCAAGATAAGAAAGAAGTCATTGAACTAGAAGCTGATTGCGTTATCTATTCCCCAATGCCATGGGATGTAGAAGAGATGTGCGAGATACTTGCATCAGGCAAACACATCGTCACACCATGTCCCTACTGGTTTCCTTTTACACAAGATAAAGAAAGCGCTGAGCGGTTAACAGAGGCATGTGAAAGCGGAGGAGTGAATCTGCACGCATCGGGCATCAACCCAGGAGGCATCGCCGAGATGCTGCCTTTAACGTTGACCGGACTTTGCAACAGAATCGATCGGATAACTATGACCGAATATGGGGATTGCCGTGATTACGGATCAGAGGGAGTTATTCGCGACCTAATGAATTTAGGAAGAACACCCGAAGAAGCAGAGAACAATCCAGTGAAAGACATGCTGACAAGTTTTTGGAATGAACCCATTGACATGATCGCTGAAGGATTGAGAAGTGAAGTGGTGCATTACTCCTCAGAACATAACTATATTCTCGCAAACCAGTCAATTGAAACGGCGTCAGGGACGATTGCAAAGGGGACGATAGCGTTAAATAACTATCGACACATAGGCAAAACGAAAGAAGGAACAGAAATAATCCAAGAACAAATCTGGTTCATGGATGATATAACTCAAGATCGGCTTGAGTCAAAGATGGAGATCCCTCAAGATTCAGGTTGGCGAATACGAATCGAAGGTGATGTCAATCTAGTTGTAGATGTACGGCTAGATGCTCCAAGTCAGCCAGAGCGAACTCAGATGGGGATTAGCCTAACGGGCTTTCATTGTGCGAATGCTGTAGAAGCTACATGCAAAGCCAAGCCAAACGGAATCAAAACTTTCCTTGATTTGCCATTGATTGCGGGAACAATGGGGTCATATTCTATTTTTGACTAAATTAAACCACTCCACTATTGCGAGGGTCGTTCTTATCTGAAGCAGCTAAAGGGGCTCGTTCCCAAAGTGCTTCGCTGTCAAAGCTCAAGGTCCAATCAGGAATAAATTCGATGACTACACGGTCAGGTGAATTAAGGTGGTCAATGTAAGCCTGAACTCCTTCAGGGGTAGACCTTCTATCTGTAGCAAATGCTGGATAGAACCAGTCAAGTGTCTCACGGTCTTTGTGTACTATGCAGTCTCCTTTGTACGTAATCGTCTTTCCGGTCCCGAGTCTGGTTCCAGAGCTAGTTATACAGACGGAGGCGCGAGGGAATCTGCGTATAGCTGAAACTCGAGCTCTACTCTCAGCGCATGTCATCCAAATCTTCCCATCATGGTTGAAATAGGAAACGATGACTCCGACAGCTTCGCCTTTTTTGTTCGTCCAACTAAAGACACATTCGCGTTGCGCATCAAGAAGTTCCTGTTCTCGTTCAGCGCTTAATGCACAATTTTTGAGATCCTCAAAATTATTGTCAGTGGTTGCCATAGGTCCTTCTTCCTAATGTTTTGCTATCACTACGCTACTCCTAGGACTATCACCGTGAAATTTATGAACAAATATTTGAGCAAAAAATTATTGGAGTACTTTTCTTCGCACCGGTTTTTGATAAAGGAGATCTTGGAAGAAGTGGAATAGCACTCTTTATTTTCTCTGTCTGGTTTCTTCAAATATGGTGGTCAAAGTCATGGCTCACGCATTTTCGGTTTGGTCCAGCAGAGTAGATTTGGAGATCAATGACGTACCGCAGCATTCAGCCCTTGCGCCGCGATAAGTCCGTATAATCTTGTCCTACTACACTGCACGTATGGGCGCGTTAAAGAAATTGCGAGAAAAAATCTTCGTTACCGTTTCTCTTAACCTGCTTTTCTTTTTGCCATTCTTGCTATTGGCGGGATTGACGTGGCTTCTTTATTGGCTTCTATAGGGAAGCAGTATCTTAGGGTGAGTCAGTTTGTTAGATTAACCGTAAGCGACGTAGCCGCCGTCAACGTTAAGGCCTATCCCGTTTATGAAACAACTAGCCTCTAAGCAGAGAAACAGGGCGGCATGAGAGATATCCTCTGGGACGGCGAGTCGACCCATCGGACTGAAACTCTCATAATGCGCTTTCAGAGAAGGGTCTTCTTCCATAAGCGGAATCGTCATGCCGCTAAGTATTGTTCCTGGATGTATGCAGTTAGCGGTGATGTTTGGTACCAGTTCTTGAGAAAGGACTCTGGTGAGTCCCTCTAGGGCATGTTTGCTGGCGGTGTAGCCCGCCAACCCGGGAGAGGATCGTAGAGTGACCGCTGAACCGATGTTGACGATTCTTCCAATAGGTCGTTTCTTAAGTTCTGGGATAGCGCGTCGGCAAATACGCATCGCTGCTGTCACATTTAGATCAAGATGCATGTCCCAAATCTCATCGGTAAGTTCATGGACCTCAGAATATATAACTCGTCCAGCGTTATTGACAACAATGTCAACTTGTCCAAAGCTACTCAACGCTGCATCAATGATGACATCTTCAGCTCCGTCTGCGGTTACGTCCTGGGCTAGAGAGGTGACATTGTCTACTCCGTCCATAGCTGTTTCCAAACCTTCCGCGTTTACGTCTACAGCGAGAACTTTCGCTCCACGTTCAGTGAATAGTTTTGCAACCGATTCGCCTACTCCGCTTGCACATCCTGTGACCACCGCTACTTTGTCATCGAGCCTGTACGTTTCAGACATATTCCCCCCTATGTGATTGTTAAACAGTCAACTTGAAATCCGGTCTGTAATCAAATTTTCTCATTGATTTCGATGGCTTAAAGTAGTTCAAACTATTGAAGTAGATGGAGGTAGTAATGACTGACTGACGTAAACTCAGCCGGCGAGCGAAAGAAGGTCGAGAGGCTCATGGGGAAGCCTTCCACTAACGGAGGTTGACTATTCATTCCGGTTTTGCTGGTGTGCCCCCCCGCGACTGGTACCCATACTCCGAACCTCTAGCTTTTTCCTAGGTTCGGAGAGTGAACGTGCGCCCCCTGGGACGGGAGAACGTTCCAAACGTGGTAGAAACTAAGTTCTGCTATTCCTAGCTTTCGTTGATGTCTTTCCATACTCGGGCTCTATGATGCAGGAAATTTCTCTATCGTTCGCTTGGTTCCAGGAAGATATTGTTGGCGTTAGGAAAGCCACGTACCATATAGAAGATTCATAAGAAACCCCTACGTATGATTTGAACCTAGAGATACATTCATTTTCCGCTAAGGATTCTAGGTAAGGTTCCCCTGGCCAGTCATCTTTGTTCACGTTAAACTCTGCAAAGATTTCGCCGTTGTGAGAGGAAGAACAATTTACAATATCAACATTTTCAACCTCGCCGAATATAGAACCATTAAAGCAGTCTCCAACGTTTAATGAAAAAACGTTACCTTTAGTTGAGCAAGAGGAGAGCGCAGGTGTTAGTAGGGCAAGGAGCAATGCGCAAATTAGTAGTTTAATTCTCATGTGAAGATTTTTGCATAAATCAAGTCTAAATACAAATGATGCTTTGTTGACGATTGTTACAATAGGTAAGGAGTGGTGGTCATATTTCCCAGATTATGAGTCCGGTCATCCGCCCCCGAGGCTTGGTACCAGACTCGGAACCTTTAGACTTTTTCTAGTTTCTGTGAGTGTTCGTGCGCCCCCTAGGACTTGCATATTAAGTAAACCTATGCGGCACAATCCCACTATCGACTGACAGGTAGTGATTTGCGAAATTACTATCTTGACA
>Ga0163108_10002731_pt1 | contig 12711 bp, 13 predicted proteins | sample Fk1155metaG_FD_109644 | JGI IMG/M metagenome (GOLD analysis project Ga0163108, IMG submission 109644) | Marine microbial communities from the Central Pacific Ocean - Fk160115 155m metaG | ecosystem: Environmental > Aquatic > Marine > Oceanic > Photic zone | place: The Central Pacific Ocean...
ATGGAGCAGGATCGCGCCCGATTCGAAGACGCGGCGCGGCGGCGTCACGGAATGATCCATCAGGGCGGGGATCTTCGAATTGGGGTTCACCTCGACGAAACCGCTGCCGAACTGGTCGCCATCGCCGATCCTGATCAGCCAGGCGTCGTAGTCGGCGGATTTGCCGGCCTCCAGCAATTCCTCCAGCAGAATCGTGACCTTCTGCCCGTTCGGCGTGGCCAGCGAATAAAGCTGCAGGGGATGCTTGCCGACGGGCAGGGGCTTGTCATGGGTCGGCCCGGCGACCGGTCGGTTGGTGCTGGCGAATTGTCCGCCGTTTTCCTTTTCCCAGGTCCAGACCTTCGGCGGGGTGTAGTCGTCGTTCATCACATCTCCTGTCGGCTGCCGTGGTTGCAGCCAAGATGTGATGCGCGCGGCCGAAGTTCAACGTGAAGGCGTCGCACAGGTCATGTGCGCCCGTCCGAAGGACATCAACCCGCCGAAAGCTGGTTGTGCCTGCGCGCGATGAAGGTCTTGGCGGTTTCCACCGCGACGGCCGCATCCCGGCAATAGGCGTCGGCGCCGATGGCACGGCTGAATTCCTCGTTCAGGGGCGCGCCGCCAACCAGCACGATGTAGTCGTCGCGAATACCCCTTTCCTTCATCGTGTCGATCACGACCTTCATATAGGGCATGGTGGTGGTCAGCAGGGCCGACATGCCCAGAATGTCGGCCTCTTCCCGCGTAATGGCTTCCAGATAATTCTCGACCGGGTTGTTGATGCCCAGATCGACCACCTCGAAGCCGGCGCCCTCCATCATCATCGAGACCAGGTTCTTGCCGATGTCGTGGATGTCGCCCTTGACGGTTCCGATCACCATCTTGCCCATGCGCGGCGCGCCGGTTTCGGCCAGAAGCGGTTTCAGAATGGCCATGCCGCCCTTCATCGCACCCGCCGCCAGCAACACTTCCGGCACGAAAAGGATGCCGTCGCGGAAATCATGGCCGACGATGGTCATGCCCGCGACCAGCGCCTTGGTCAGCACGTCATAGGGCGCCCAGCCACGGTCCAGCAGGATGTGGACGGCTTCCTCGATCTCGTCCTTCAGACCGTCATAGAGGTCGTCCATCATCTGCTGGACAAGCTCGTCGTCATCCAGTTCGGACAGGATGATCTCGTCGTCGTTCTGGGCCATCGGCACGACTCCTGATGCGTTTCACCGCGAAATGGACGCGATTTGACGAAATTGGAAAGCTGCAAAACGACATGGCGGATCCCGCGCGCGACTTGTGTGTCGAATCGCTGGAAAGTGTTGCCATAATGTTCTAGATTTGCCGCATGTTGCCGCCCAGAAATCCCGATGAGCGCCTGAAGGCCCGCGGAGCCGATACCCGGCCCGATGGCCGGTTCGAGGTCCATAGCCGCGCGCGCGAGCATGACGACTGGGAGATCCCCGAGGACGAGACGCTGCTGCGCACCGAAGTCGTGACCGAACAGCCGCGCAGCATCATCACCCGAAACACCTCGCCCGATATCTCGTTCGACCGGTCGATCAATCCCTATCGCGGCTGCGAACACGGCTGCATCTATTGCTATGCGCGGCCGAGCCACGCCTATCTGGGCCTGTCGCCCGGGCTGGATTTCGAAACCAGGATCACCGCCAAGCCCGATGCCGCGCGGCTGCTGGAACGCGAACTGGCCCGCCCATCCTACAGGCCCGCACCGATCGCGCTTGGCACCAATACCGATCCCTATCAGCCGATCGAGGCGAAGCTGGCGATCATGCCCGGTATCCTGCGGGTGCTGCGGGACTGGAATCATCCGGCGACACTGGTGACGCGCGGCCAGACCGTCCTGCGCGACCTGGACTTGTGGGCCGAGATGGCGGCCAGGGATCAGGCGGCCGTCGGCATCAGCATCACCACGCTGCAGCAGGATCTGGCACGCGCGATGGAGCCGCGCGCGCCCGCACCCGCGACCAGGTTGCGGATGATCCGCGAATTGTCGCGGGCGGGCGTGCCGGTGCGGGTCATGGTCGCGCCCGTGATCCCGGTCCTGACCGAACCCGAGATCGAGGCGATCCTGACGGCCGCGCGCGAGGCCGGCGCGACCACCGCCAGCATGATCCCGCTGCGCCTGCCCTACGAGGTCGCGCCGCTGTTCCGCGACTGGCTGGAACGTCACCGTCCCGGCATGGCCGCCCATATCATGAACCGGGTCCAGGCGATGCGGGGCGGACGCGACAACGATCCGCGCTTCGGTCACCGCTTCAAGGGCGAGGGGGTCGAGGCGCAACTGGCCTTGCAACGCTTTCGCCTGGCGCGCAAGCGACTGGGCTATCGCGAGGGCAGCCCGCCGCTGGATTGTTCGCGCTTCGGGCCGCCGCCGCGTGCGGGCGATCAATTGTCCCTGTTCTGACGCGCGCGATCGCGCCAGAGTGACCTGATGCGCCCGTTTCTGGACAATCAGACCGCCCGCCGCCTGTTTCTGGACCGGCATCTGCTGCTGCGCCCGGCATCCGGCCCCGGCCAGGGCGCCGATCTGCAATCGGTGCTGGACGATCTGGGCTTCGTGCAGGTGGACAGCGTCAACACCCTGGCCCGCGCCCATGACCTGATCCTGTGGTCCCGGCGCGGGCAATACCGGCCGCGGGGCCTGTCGCGCCTGGTCTCGCACCGCCGCTCGGCATTCGAACACTGGACCCATGACGCCTCGGTCATCCCGATGCAGTTCTACCCGATGTGGCGGCTGAAATTCGCGCGCGACGAGGCGCGGATGCGCCTGCGCTGGCCGGGGTGGCGCGGCAAGGGTTGGGACGCCGAGATTGACGGGGTTCTGCAACAGGTGGCCGATCACGGGCCGGCCTCGTCCCTGGAGGTGGGCGGCGACGACAAGAAAGCCTCGTCAGGCTGGTGGGAATGGCATCCCTCGAAGACCGCGCTGGAATTCCTGTGGCGGTCGGGTCGGCTGGCGATCTGCCACCGCGCAGGCTTTCGCAAGTATTACGACCTGGCCCAGCGGGTTATCCCGGCCGAGCATCTGAACCGGCGGCTCGATGATGCCGAGATCGTCGATTGGGCCCTGTCTCAGGCGCTGTCGCGGCTGGGCTTTGCCAGCAGCGGCGAACTGGCCGCCTTCTTTGCCATTGCCACCCCCGCCGAGGCGAAATCATGGTGCGCCGGGGCGCTGGCGCGGGGCCGCATCATCGAGGTGGATGTGGAAATGGCCGATGGGTCGCGCCGCCGCAGTCTGACGTCGCCGGCAATGCTGGACGCGGCCCGGTCACTGCCCGAGCCGTCCAATCGCGTGCGGCTGCTGTCGCCCTTCGATCCGGCCCTGCGCGACCGGACCCGCGCCGAGAGGCTGTTCGGTTTCCACTACCGGATCGAGATCTTCGTGCCCGAAACGCAGCGGCGATTCGGCTATTACGTCTTTCCGGTCATGCAGGGTGATCGCCTGATCGGGCGGCTGGATGCGAAACGCGAGGGCAGGACGCTGGCGGTTCGCGCCTTCTGGCCCGAAACCGGGGTGCGGATGGGCAAGGCACGCATGGCCGGGCTGTCGGCGGAACTGGACCGGGTCCGGCATCTGGCTGCGGCAGATGAGGTGACTTTTGCCGCGAACTGGCTGCGCTAGCCGCGCCGGCGGCCGCGCCGCTCGCGCACGGGACCGCCCTCGCCGGTGCCGTCGCTGGACGAACTGAACCCGCCCAGCTGTGACGCAATGGTTTCCAGCGAGGGGCGATCGCCGCGCGGGCGGGTTTCCAGCGCCTCGCGCATGGCGCGCAGGTGATCGGGCATGGTGCCGCAGCAGCCGCCGATGATCCTGACGCCCAGATCGCGGGCGAGGCAGGCGTAATCGGCCATCAAATCCGGCGTGCCGTCGTAATGGATGTGACCCGCCTCGAATCGCGGTATCCCGGCATTGCCCTTGGCGATAAGCGGGCGCTCGTTGCCCGAGGCGGCGAAACCCGTCACCGTCCGCAGCAGATCGGCGGCGCCGACGCCGCAATTCGCGCCATAGGCGACGGGCGGATTGGCCAGCTTTTCGACCGAGGCGGCCAGCTCGGCCGAAGTCACGCCCATCATCGTACGGCCGGCGGTGTCGAAGCTCATCGTGCCGCACCAGGGCATCCCGGCCAGCCTCGCGGCCTCGGCCGCGGCGCCGAATTCCTCGAAGGCGCTGATCGTCTCGACCCAGAGAACGTCCGCACCCCCGTCCTTCAGAGCCTCGGCCTGTTCGTGGAACATCTCGACCGCGGCCTCGCGGGTCAGGGTTCCCATGGGCGCCATGATCTCGCCCGTGGGGCCGATGCTGCCGGCGACGATTACCGCCCGGCCCGCCCTGTCGGCCACCTCGCGCCCCAGTTCGGCCGCTGCGCGGTTCAGTTCGGCCACCCGGCCCTGGGCCTTGTGCAGCTTCAGGCGGCTGGCATTGCCGCCGAAGGAATTGGTCAGGAACAGGTCGGACCCGGCCTCGACCGCGCCGCGATACAGCGTGCGGATCCTGTCGGGCTGATCGACATTCCACAATTCCGGCGGCTCGCCCGATTCCAGTCCCATGTTGAACAGGTTGGTCCCGGTCGCGCCATCGGCCAGCAGCCAGTCGTTTTGGTCCAGAAGTCGGCTCAGCGGATCGGTCATTTCTCTAACCTCGGTCATCGGGGCGAAAACCGTCCGGGGACGGTCACATGTCAACTGGTCCATGCTAGAAGCAGATCCGCCCGGACACAATTTCCGACCGAACGAATGAAAGACCGCGCCGGTTTCCCGACGCGGCTTCGATCTTTGTGTATTCGCGGAGGAAAGATCAGCGATCTTCCGCGTCGTCTTCGTCCGATGCGCCGCCGATATCGTCGAACAGCTCCGAGATCTCGAATTCGGCTTCGGCATCGGCTTCGGCCGCCAGGTCCTGGATCGATTTGCCCTGCGCCTGAAGCTCGGCCTCTTCGGGCGAGCGGGCGACGTTCAGGGTCACGTCGGCGGTGACTTCGGGGTGCAGCACGACGTTGACGACGTGCAGACCCAGATCCTTGATCGGGTTGCCCAGCACGACCTGCTTGCGGTCGATGCTGAAACCCGCCTCGGTCGCGGTGTCGGCCACGTCGCGAGTCGTCACCGACCCGTAAAGCGCCCCGGCATCCGAAGCCGAGCGGATGACCACGAAGGTCTTGCCGTTCAGCGACCTGGCGATCTTTTCGGCCTCGGCCCTGGTTTCGGAATTGCGTGCTTCCAGTTGGATCTTGCGATCCTCGAAGGCAGCGATGTTGGCGTCGGATGCGCGCAGCGCCTTGCCCTGGGGCAGCAGGAAGTTGCGGGCATAACCCTCTTTCACCTTCACCACTTCGCCCATCTGGCCCAGCTTGGCCACGCGTTCCAGCAGGATGACTTGCATGTTCCGGTCTCCTTACTTCACGGCATAGGGAAGCAGGGCAAGAAAGCGGGCGCGCTTGATCGCGCGGGCCAGCTCACGTTGCTTCTTGGCCGAGACGGCGGTGATGCGCGAGGGCACGATCTTGCCGCGTTCGCTGATATAGCGTTGCAGCAGACGGGTATCCTTGTAGTCGATCTTCGGCGCGTTATCGCCCGAGAACGGGCAGACCTTGCGACGACGGAAGAACGGTTTGTTCGCCATTTTTCTGATCTCCTCAGTTCCGGTCGCGACGGTCGCCGCGATCGCCGCCCCGGCGGTCGCCGCGCTCTTCGCGCTTCTGCATCTGGATCGAGGGACCTTCCTCGTGCTGGTCCACGCGGATGGTCATCACGCGCATCACATCGTCATGCAGCCGGGCCAGTCGCTCCATTTCCTGCACGGCGTCCGAGGGGGCGTCGCTGCGCAGGAAGGCGTAATGGCCCTTGCGGTTCTTGTTGATCTTGTAGGCGAGGGTGCGCACACCCCAGTATTCGTTGTCCACGACCTTGCCGCCATTGTCGGCGAGAACGGTCGAGAAATGTTCGATCAGCCCTTCGGCCTGCGTGTTCGACAGGTCCTGACGGGCGATCAGCACATGCTCGTAAAGAGGCATGGCGATCCTTTCGGGTTCGGGCGCACTTCATAGGCGGGCTTCGACCTTCCGCGCCCGCCACGAGAGGTTGCGCGGATTGCATGTCTCGGCGGAAGGATGCGGCCTTATAGCCGGGAATGCTGCGGATGCAAGGCGATTCGGTGCCGCGCGTGTGGGCCAGTCCGCCCCTTGCCGAGCCCGCCGCGCGCCGGCATCGTGGCGGGGACAGCAGACAGGAGGCGGCGGATGGCGCTGGAAGATGCGAAGACCCAGGTCGATCAGGCGTTCACGCGCGACGATGCGCGCGGCCTGTCCTACGAGAATGCCTTTGGCGGCGCGACCAGTTTCCTGCGTCGCCGCTATGCCAAGGATCTGGCGGGCGTCGATCTTGCCGTGACCGGCATCCCCTTCGATCAGGCGGTGACGAATCGTCCCGGCACCCGTTTTGGCCCGCGCGCGATCCGCGAGGCATCGACCCTGCAACCCTATGATCCGCCCTATGGCTGGGGCTATGATCCGCTGAGCCTGCTGAGCGTCGTGGATTACGGTGACATGGCCTTCGATTACGCCAATATCCGCGAGGTGCCGGCCCGGATCGAGGCGCATGTGGGCAAGATCCTGGATGCCGGGGCCGCGCCCGTGACGCTGGGCGGCGATCACTTCATCACCCTGCCGATCCTGCGCGCGGTCGCGGCCCGGCGCGGGCCAGTGGCGCTGATCCAGTTCGACGCCCATTCCGACACCTGGGTCGATGACGATCCGGACCGGATCGACCACGGCACCTTTCTCTACAAGGCAATCCGCGAAGGCGTGGTCGATCCCGCGTCCAGCGTCAGCATCGGCATCCGCACGGAAAATCCCGACACGCTGGGCGTGACCATCCTGGATGCGCCCGGAGTCCATCGCGACGGCATCGACGCCACGCAGATCCGCATCCGCGAGGCGGTAGCAGATCGTCCGGTCTATGTCACCTTCGACATCGATGCGCTGGACCCGGCCTTCGCGCCGGGCACGGGAACCCCGGTCTGGGGCGGGCTGGCCAGTTGGCAGGCGGCGGCGCTGCTGCGCGGCCTGGCGGGTGTGGACCTGATCGGCGGCGACGTGGTCGAAGTCTCACCCCCCTATGACACGACCGGCGCGACGGCGGTGGCCGGCGCCCATGTCGCGATGGAGTTGATCGCGCTTTACGGCTGGACCCGGCGCTGATTGCGTCCCGCGATGGCCGGCGGCCAGCCCACGGACCTGCGGATATTAGAGGACCGAGACAGGACGGGTCGCTTGCCGATACCGTCTGGCTTGGGTAAGCGGTTCGGATGCTTCCCGAAGACCGCCTTGTCCAGATCGTTCAGCGTTTCGAGTTTCTCGAAGCGCGGCTGAACGCGGGGGCCGAGCCTGCCAGGATCGCCGAGATCAGCCGCGAATATGCCGAGCTGAAACCGGTCGTCGACGAGATCGCGGCATGGCGGACGGCGCGCGAGGGCATGGCCGAGGCGCAGGCGATGCTGGCCGATCCCGAAATGCGCGAACTGGCCGAGGACGAAGTGGCCCGACTGCGCGAGGCGCTGCCCGCGCTGGAACAGAAGCTGCGGATCGCGCTGCTGCCGCGAGACGCGGCCGACGCGCGGCCCGCGATCCTCGAAATCCGGCCCGGCACGGGCGGCGACGAGGCCGCGTTGTTCGCGGGCGATCTGCTGGCCATGTATCGCCGCCACGCCGAGGCGCAAGGCTGGGATTTCCAGGTTCTCGAACTGGCCGAAACGGAACTGGGCGGGGTCAAGGAGGCCGTCGCCCGGATCGCCGGCGAAGGCGTGTTCGCCAGGCTCAAATACGAATCCGGCGTTCACCGCGTCCAGCGTGTTCCCGCAACCGAAAGCGGCGGTCGCATCCATACCAGCGCCGCCACCGTGGCCGTCCTGCCCGAAGCCGCCGAGGATGCCGATATCGACATTCCGGCGGGCGATATCCGCATCGACACGATGCGCGCCTCGGGGGCGGGCGGGCAGCATGTCAACACGACCGATTCGGCCGTGCGGATCACCCATCTGCCGACCGGAATCGTCGTCACCAGCAGCGAGAAGTCGCAGCATCAGAACCGCGCCAATGCAATGGCCGTGCTGCGGGCCCGCCTTTATGACATGCAGCGCCAGAAGGCCGATGCCGACCGCGCCGCCGACCGCAAGTCGCAGGTCGGCAGCGGCGATCGAAGCGAGCGTATCCGCACCTACAATTTTCCCCAGGGGCGGATGACCGATCATCGGATCAACCTGACGCTCTATGCACTGGACAGGGTGATGGCCGGTGATCTGGCCGAGATCATCGACGCGCTGACCGCCCATGACCAGGCGGCGCGGCTGGCCGCCGAAGCATGAAACTGTCGCAGGCCCGGCGCGCGGCCGCGGCCGCGCTGCGTGCCGCCGGTATCGAGGGCGGCGCGCGCGATGCCGATCGCATCCTTGCCGCCATCCTGGGATTCGCGCCGCAGCGTTTGCGCCTTGTCGACGACCGCGATCTGAACCCGGTCGAGATCGCGCGTCTTGATCGTGACATCGCCGCCCGCGCCGCGCGGCAACCGGTTGCGCAGATCGTGGGCTTTCGCGACTTCTACGCCCATCGCTTCCGGGTCACCCGCGACACGCTGGACCCACGCCCCGAGACCGAAACCCTGGTTCGGGCGGCGCTGGATCTGCCGTGGCGCAACCTGCTGGACATGGGCACCGGCACCGGCGCGATCCTGATCTCGTTGCTGGCGGCACGGCCCGGCACGGCAGGGACGGGCACCGACATTTCCCAGGCCGCGCTTGACGTGGCGCGGACCAATGCCCAGATGAATGGCGTGCCGGCATCGTTCATGCGGGCCGACTGGTATGACGGCATTGTCGGACGTTTCGACCTGATCGTGTCGAACCCACCCTATCTTGCGCTGCATGAGATGGACGATCTGGCCCCTGATGTCCGGCAGTGGGAGCCGCATTGCGCCCTGACAGATGGCGGCGACGGGCTGGCCGCCTATCGCATCATTGCCGCCGGGGCGGCGGACCGACTGACCGAGGGTGGACATGTTCTGGTCGAAATCGGGCCTGCCCAGGGGCCCGATGTCGCCGGCCTGTTCCGCGAGGCCGGGGCGCAAACCCGCCTGATCCGCGATCTGGATGGGCGGGATCGTGTCGTTCTGGCCGGTTTCCAGCCCTGAAACGGCAGGTTGTCGCGATTTTGCCGGAAATCGGACAAGTTTTCCCTTGTATCGGCCGGTCGCGCATGGTTAGTCGGCATCGTGCCGGGGCCGACAAGCCACCGCACGGGTCAGCCTGACACAGCCGAAACCGACTGGCGCGCGCCGCGTGCCGTCAGGTGCAAGGCCGGGTTGAACGGTATGGCGTCTTTCGCCGCAGATGCCGCCCGCAACGCCGTCCAGACCAAACTGGAACCACTGACAGACAGAGTGATGAGATCATCGAAATCCCGTTCGCGCAACAAGTCGAACCGCCAGCGTTCGCTGGGCAATATCGTAAACCGCGTCTTTGACAGCTCGGGTCCCGAGGGCAAGGTGCGTGGCACGCCCCAGCAGATCATCGAGAAATATCTGACACTGGCGCGCGATGCCCAGCTGTCCAACGACCGCGTGGCCGAGCAGAGCTTTCTGCAACATGCCGAACACTACACGCGGATGCTGGGCGAGGCGCAGCGCGAGATGGCCGAGCGCCAGAATCAGCACCAGCAGAACAATCCGCATCATCAGCAGAACCGCCAGGGCGGCGATGACGAGCAGGGTCGCGATGCGCAGAATCGCGATTCCGGTCGCGGCGAAGCGACGCCGCAGCAGAATGGCCGCGATCATGCCGGCAGGGACCGCGATCAGAATCAGCGCGACGGCCACCCCCCGCGCGATCACGCGCAGTCAGAGAGCGAATCGGTCCCGGATCGGCGCGCCGATGCCCCTGCCACGACCGAAACTTCGGTGGAATCGGTCACGCGTAAATCGCCCGGTCGTAACCGCCGAGCCGCGCCGCCTGAATCCGGCGATGGCCTGCCCGATGCCGTGGGTGCCGGCGAAGACGACAAGACCGGACCGGTCGAGACGCCCGAGGCCGGCGCTGCAAAGCCGGCCCGGTCGCGGGCACCGCGCGGCACCGCCCGCGCACCCGCGACGCGCAGTCGCCGCAAGCCCGCCGCCGAGCCGGACGAAGGCGTCGCGGTTCCCCAGGGCGGCCAGAATGCGGCACCCGAGGAAAACCAGTCCTGATCCACACCCGGAGCCCGTCCGCGCGCGGCGCTGCGGCCCACCGGGGCGGCTGGATCGGCAGGTCGGCGGATCCTCGAGTGTGGCTCGACGGCGCAGCGCCCGCCGTGACCGGATTGCGCGAATAGACCTTGGGTCGACGGCAGGGATGGCTCGATTCTAGCCGCGGGTTTCGGCCAACAGGCGGGCCAGCGCGCAGAAATGGTCGAGGTCGATTTCCTCGGCCCTAGCGGTGGGGGCGATATCCGCCCGTTCCAGCAGCCCTTCGATGGCGGGGTGAAGTCCGCGCAAGGCGGCGCGCAGCATCTTGCGGCGCTGGTTGAAGGCGGCGGCCGTCACCTGCGACAGGATCGCGGGATCGGCCGGGAAGCGCGGCTGCGGCAGCGCGGTCAGCTGGACCACGGCGGAATGAACCTTGGGGGCGGGCACGAAGGCCTCGGGCGGCAGCGTCATCACGATCTGCGCATCGGCCCGCCACTGTGCCAGCAGCGCGAGGCGGCCATAGGCCTTGCTGCCGGGTCGGGCGACGATCCGTTGGGCCACCTCTTTCTGGAACATCAGCGTCAGCGATTGCCAGAAGGGCGGCCATTCGGGCGGGGTCAGCCAGCGGATCAGCAATTCGGTGCCGACGTTATAGGGCAGGTTCGCGGCGATGCGGATCGGCGGTGTCAGAAGCGCCAGCGGGTCGATCTCCAGCGCGTCGCCGTGCAGCACCGTCAGCCGCCCCGGATAGGCCCCGGCGATCTGGGCCAGAGCGGGCAGGGCACGAGCATCCTTTTCGATGGCCAGGACATGACGCGCGCCCTCGGCCAGCAATCCGCGCGTCAGGCCGCCGGGGCCGGGGCCGATTTCCAGCACATCGCATTGGCTGATGTCCCCCGCCTGACGGGCGATCTTCGCGGTCAGATTCAGATCCAGAAGGAAGTTCTGGCCCAACTGCTTCCTGGCCCGCAGATCGTGGCGCGCGATCACCTGCCGCAGGGGCGGCAGATCGTCGATGCCGCTCATGCCGGCGCGGCCGGGGGTTTTGCACCCCCGGACCCCCGCAGGGTATTGGGACAACGAAGAAGCCTCATTCGCGGGCGGCCGCCATGTCGCGGGCCATCTTCAGGGCCGCGATGGTCGAGGCCGGATCGGCGCGGCCGGTGCCGGCGATGTCGAAGGCGGTGCCGTGATCGGGCGAGGTGCGGACGAAGGGCAGGCCCAGTGTGACATTCACGCCGCCCGCGAAATCCAGCGTCTTGATCGGAATCAGCGCCTGATCGTGATAGGCGCAGATCGCCGCGTCCCAGCGGGCGCGGGCCGGAGCGTGGAACATCGTGTCGGCGGGCAGCGGGCCGGTCAGGTCCAGCCCCTCGGCGCGAAGCCGGTCCAGCAGCGGCAGGATGCGCTGACTTTCCTGGCGGCCCATCGCACCGCCCTCGCCGGCATGAGGGTTGAGCCCGGCGACCGCGAGCCGCGGCGCGGGGATGCCGAAATCGCGAATCATCGCGGCGTGGGTGATGCGGATCGCCTGTTCCAGCGCCGCATCGGTCAGCGCCTCGGGCACCTGTTCCAGGGGGATGTGGATCGTCGCGGGCACGACACGGCAGGGCGGCGCCACCGTCGTCGAGGCCAACATCATCGCCACCGGCATGCCGCCCGCCAGATCGGCCAGATATTCGGTATGGCCGGGAAAGGCAAAGCCCGCGCCATCCCTCAGCGCCTGTTTGCTGATCGGCAGGGTGGTGAGCCCCGCCGCCTCGCCGCGCATGACCAGGGCCACGGCCTGCGCGATCACCGCGATCACGCCGGCCGCATTGGCCGGATCGGGGCGGCCGGGACGGGCGAGGGCGGGGAAATCGTGGCGCAGCACCGGCAGATGGCCATCGGGCACCGTGTCGGAGGGGGCGGCGATCTGGGTCCATGCGGTGCCGTCGGGCAGATGGCGCGGATCGCCCATCCAGGCGAAATCGACGCCTGAAGCCAGAGCCAGCGGCGCCAGTTCCGGGCCGATCCCGGCAGGTTCGCCACAGGTCAGGATGATCCGCCCCGGCATCGTCTCAGGGCCGCCGGATCACCGCATCGGCGCGGAGTTCCGCCAGATAGGCCTCGGCGGCCTCGTTGGCCTTGCGGTTGAAAAGATCCTCGCGCAGGGTTTCGCGGCTGGGCAGGCCGCCGAGGGTCGGGACCGCGTTCTCGACCCCGTCGGCGGGTCGCGCGGTGACCGGCACATCGGGTCCGGTGTCTGCCAGAAGCGCGGGCTGGCGCGAACACAGCATGACCAGATCGGCCGCGCCGCCGTAGCTCACCACTGCTGCCTCGTTCGGGTCGAGAGAGGCGAGCCGCGTCGCGATCAGCGTGGGAATCCGGTTCTGCGAAACGGTCTGCCTGGCGATTTGCGCGCGTGCCTGCGGCCCCGCCTGGACGTAGAGATCGTCGCAGGACCGGGTCCGGGCCGCCAGCGTCGCCGCCTCGCTGGCCGAATTCATCCGCAGCGTCATGTAGTCC
>Ga0163108_10002734_pt1 | contig 12707 bp, 10 predicted proteins | sample Fk1155metaG_FD_109644 | JGI IMG/M metagenome (GOLD analysis project Ga0163108, IMG submission 109644) | Marine microbial communities from the Central Pacific Ocean - Fk160115 155m metaG | ecosystem: Environmental > Aquatic > Marine > Oceanic > Photic zone | place: The Central Pacific Ocean...
AGTATATTTAGATTTTTCAGCATACCAATGAGAGGTATGCTCTTTGGTTATCCCTAATCTAAAGCCTATAGGATGAACTTTTTGACCCATAATTAACTTATTTCCTCTAGTATTAATTTAATGTTACAGCTACGTTTTAAGTATCTATCTGCCCTGCCTCTTGCGCGCGGTCTAATTCTTTTCATAGTAAAACTTTCATCAACTAAGATTTTTGAAATAAACAATCTATCAATGTCTAGGCCTTGGTTGTGTTCAGCATTTGCAATGGCAGATTCCAAGACCTTTTTAATAATAGGTGCTGATTTTTGTAGTTCAAAGGACAGAATATCTAAAGCTTCTTCAACTTGTTTTCCACGAATTTGATTAGCTACCAGCCTAGCCTTCTGACTAGATACTCTAGCGCTCCTTAATGTTGCATTTACTTCTGTCATTTTTCTTCTTTAGGTTGACTTTCTATCCCCTGAATGAACCCTGAAAGTCCTCGTTAAAACGAATTCTCCTAATTTATGACCAACCATATCTTCCTGGATAAAGATGGGTACATGCTGTCTTCCATTGTGTACAGCTATGTTAAGGCCCACCATTTGAGGAGTTATGAGAGATCTTCTTGACCAGGTTTTAATTGGCTTTTTATTATTCTCAGCAATTGCTTTATCTACCTTCTTCTGTAAATGTAAATCTATAAAGGGTCCTTTTCTTAATGATCTAGGCATAATTCTTACTGGTATCTACGCCTAACTATTAGGCGATTACTTTGTTGTTTAGTTTTCCTTGTTCTGAACCCTTTTGTAGGTACGCCCCAAGGAGTCACTGGATGTCTGCCCCCAGAAGTTTTTCCTTCTCCTCCACCATGTGGGTGGTCTATAGGGTTCATTGCAACACCTCTTACTTTTGGTCTTCTCCCTAACCATCTTTTTGCTCCAGCCTTCCCCACAGATCTTAAAGCATGCTCAGAATTAGAAACGGCCCCGATAGTGGCCTTGCAATTAGAAAGAACCTTTCTTACTTCTCCACTACGAAGCCTTAAAGTTGTGTATCTTCCTTCAATAGCCAATATCTGGGCAGAAGAACCCGCACTTCTAGCTATTTGGGCTCCTTTTCCAGGAAACATTTCAATACAATGTACTGAGGTCCCTAATGGCATATCTGAAAGGCTTAAACAATTCCCAATCGAAATTGAAGAAGCTGATCCTGACTCTATAACATCTCCATCCTTTAAACCTTCAGGAGCAATTATGTATCTTCTCTCACCATCTTGGTAAAGAACAAGAGCTATATTAGCAGACCTATTCGGGTCATATTCTAATCTTTCAACACGAGCTTTTATTGAATCTTTATCACGTTTAAAATCTATAACACGATAATTCTTCTTATGACCACCCCCTCTATGTCTTGAAGTAATACGGCCTTTATTATTTCTGCCAGATTTTTGCTTTTTACTTTCTAATAATGCTTGAAAGCCCGATCCTTTATGCAGACCTTCTCTAGAAACCCAAGACCTAAATCTTCTTCCAGGTGAAGTAGGTTTAGATTTTTTTATTTGGTTTGCCATCTATTCTATTCCTACATCTATCGATTGTCCTTCTGCAACACTTACATAAGCTTTTTTCCAATTTGGTCTTTGCTTAATTCTGTGTCGAGAACGCTTTGTCTTTCCTTTTACCTTCAAAACTCTGACTTTATTTACCTCAACTGAGAAATATGCTTCCACAGCTTTCTTTATTTCTTTTTTAGTAGAATTAATATCTACTTTAAATGCGTATTGATTACTTTGATTCATAAGATTAGTAACCTTTTCTGTAAGGTGAGGCGCTTTAATGGTTTTATAGATATCTTTTTTCATTATGAAAGTACCTCTGCTAATGAAGTGAGAGCATCTTCTGTAAAAACCACCTTTTCAGCATTTATAAGGTCAACAGGATTTAATGAATTAATAGTTTGTGAACGGATGTTAAATAAATTTTTAGAAGCAATTTCAAAATTTTGATTCTTTTCTTTAAAAACAAATACAGCATTCGAAAAACCTAACTTGGAGAGCAAGTTTTTTATTTCTGAAGTTTTGGGGGGTTCGTTAATTTCTAGGTTATCTATAACAACTAACCTTTCTTCATTAATTAATCTAGAGAGTATAGATCTGAAAGCTGCCCTATACATTTTCCTATTCACCTTTTTCTTCTTTGTTGGTCTAAAGACATGGGCAAAGGTAACCCCTCCTGATCTCCAAATAGGACTTCTTATCGTTCCTGCTCTGGCTCTTCCAGTACCCTTTTGTCTCCAGGGCTTCCTTCCCCCTCCTCTTACAGCAGATCTATTTTTCTGCGCTTTAGTATTTGGATGAGAATTATGAATGTAGGTTGAAACTAGCTGATGAACTAGATCAAAATTATATTTTTGAGCAAAAATAGTCTCTGGGAACTCTATTTCAGATCCTTTTGTTCCATTTTGATCTATAACTTGCATTTTCATTTTTTTATTCTGATTCAGTTTTCTCAGCCTTATTTTTAGGCTTTTTTTCTTCTGGTTGGGTCTCTTCTGGTTGGGTCTCTTCTGGTTGGGTCTCTTCTGGTTGGGTCTCTTCTGGTTGGGTCTCTTCTGGTTGGGTCTCTTCGAATGGGAATTCTACATTTTCACCTCTCGAAGGCCTTAGTATCACCCGAGAGCCTGTTGAGCCAGGGATAGAACCTTGAATAAGTATCAAGCTATTCTCTAAATCTATGGAAATAATTTTTAAATTCTGGACAGTTACCTTTTCTGATCCCATATGACCAGACATCTTTTTTCCTTTCCAAACCCTTCCTGGGGTTTGACATTGGCCTATAGATCCGGGTGCCCTATGAGATAAAGAATTACCATGAGTAGCATCTTGCATCTGAAAATTCCATCTTTTAACAGTTCCAGCAAAGCCTTTTCCTTTTGATACACCCGAAACATCTACTACTTGTCCCTCTTTGAATAATGCCAAAGGTATGGCTTTTCCTATTTCTACTTTCTCAATTTCTGTGTTTTCTATAGGAAATTCCCATAAACCCTCTCCAGGATCTACAGAAGATTTTTTGAAGTGTCCCAATTCTGATTTAGTTAAGTGTTTTTCTTTTTTCCGACCTGTCGTTACTTGAACAGAGCTATAACCATCATTATCTACAGTTTTTATTTGAGTAATGGTATTTGCATCAACACTCACCACAGTTACAGGTAGAGACCCCCCTTCTTCTGTAAAGACTCGGGTCATTCCTTGTTTTTTTCCTATTAATCCTAAAGACATGATTCAAACCTCATCTAGACTGATCTGTACAAGCACCCCAGCAGATAATTCTAATTTAGTTAATGCATCCAAAGTTTTCTCTGATGGCTCTATGATATCTAGTGTTCTTTTGTGGGTTCTTATTTCGTATTGATCGCGGGCGTCTTTATCTTTGTGAGGGGAAGTCAGGATGGTTGTTTTATGTTTTTTAACCGGCAAAGGTATTGGCCCCTTAACTTTAGCGCCCGTGCGTTTTACTGTCTCTACGATTTCTTTCGCAGACTTATCTATGAGCCTATGGTCAAAAGCTTTTAACCTAATTCTTATGCTTTGGTTTTGCACAATCCTGTTCCCACTTCATCTAAGAAGAGTTAAAAAATTTTGCCTAAAAAAAGGGCAAAACTACTATTAAAAAAGGCTCAAATCAGCAAAAATTCATGATTAGAGCCCAACCATCAAAAAAGAGCGCAAATTCTAGGTTTGTGACGCCAAAGTGTCAACATAAATATATAAAAAAACCCTTTAATTAAGGGGTTTTTAGATTAATTAAAACTAGTTATTCGTTCTTATTAATTACAGCTTCAGCAACATTGGGTGGAACTTCTGAATATTTAAGAGGTTCCATAGTAAAAGTGGCCCTCCCTTGCGTTGCTGACCGGAGATCAGTTGCATAGCCAAACATTTCTGCTAAAGGTACCTCTCCAGAAATAACCTTGCCAGAAGGACCGTCATCCATACCACCTATAACTCCTCTCCTTCTGCTTAAATCTCCAACCACATCACCCATATATTCTTCAGGGGTTACTACCTCAAGGCTCATAATGGGCTCCAATAAGACTGGATCTGCATTCAAAGCTCCATCCTTAAAAGCCATTGAGCCCGCTACTTTGAAAGCTATTTCACTAGAATCTACATCATGAAATGAACCGTCATAAAGTGTAACTTTAATTTTAACTAAAGGATATCCTGCTATTACCCCAGCTTCCATTTGTTCCCGACAGCCTTTATCAACAGCAGGAATAAACTCTTTAGGAATAGTGCCTCCTACTATTTTATTTACAAATTCATAATTTTCTTCATCTGATTTTAAGGGCTCCATTTTTATGTATACATGCCCGTATTGACCTCTTCCTCCTGATTGTCTTACAAATTTAGCTTCCTGTTCGACTAATTTTCTAATTGTTTCTCTATAAGCTACTTGGGGTTTTCCCATATTGGCTTCTACGTTAAATTCTCTTCTCATTCTGTCTACTAAAACATCAAGGTGAAGTTCTCCCATTCCAGAAATGATTGTTTGGCCTGACTCTTCATCTGTTCTCATCTTAAAAGAAGGGTCTTCTTGAGCTAATCTTCCTAAGGCTATGCCCATCTTTTCCTGATCTTCTTTAGTCTTTGGCTCTACTGCAACAGAAATTACTGGATCAGGAAAATTCATTTTCTCTAAAATTATCTGATTTTTTTCATCACAAAGAGTCTCTCCTGTAACAGCTTGCTTTAAACCTATAACTGCACAAATATCCCCTGCGCGGACTTCATCTATTTCTTTACGCTTATTTGAATGCATTTGAAGCATTCGCCCAATTCTTTCTTTCTTTCTTTTCAAGGGTAAAAAGACTGAATCCCCTGAGTTTAGAGTTCCAGAATAGACTCTTACAAAAGTTAGAGATCCTACATAAGGATCGGTTGCTATCTTAAAAGCAAGCCCAGAGAAAGGTTCTTTATCATCTGCCTTCCTAGTGCCTTCCGTTCCTTCATCATCCAATACGCCTGTCATGGGTTTAACTTGATTTGGTGCAGGTAGAAAATCTATCACTGCATCTAGAAGTGTTTGCACTCCCTTATTTTTAAAAGCAGCTCCGCATAGAGTTATAACAATTTCAGAAGATAAGTTTCTTTCTCTTAGTCCTGCTTTAATATCCTCTACAGATAGATCTCCCTCTTCTAAGTATTTGTCCATAAGAGTTTCGTTTGCTTCAGCTGCTATCTCGAGCATATTTTCTCGCCATTTATTTGCTTCAGAAACTAACCCTTCAGGTATCTCTTCCAAGGCAAATGAAGTTCCCATGTCTTCTTCGCTCCAATAAATAGCCTTCATATTTATTAGGTCTATTACCCCTTTAAAGTCTTCTTCAGCTCCTATGGGTAACTGAACAGGAACTGGGTTTGCACCCAACCTTATTCTCATTTGATCAACAACTTTTAAGAAATCTGCACCTGCTCTGTCCATTTTGTTTACAAATGCTAATCTCGGAACTTCATATCTATTTGCTTGGCGCCACACAGTTTCAGACTGAGGCTCAACTCCAGAACTAGCGCAAAAGACAACAATGGCCCCATCTAAAACTCTAAGTGATCTTTCCACCTCAATAGTAAAGTCAACGTGACCAGGGGTATCTATGATGTTAATTCTATGTTCAGTAAATTGCTGACTTGTCCCTTTCCAAAAGCAAGTTGTTGCAGCGGAAGTAATAGTAATTCCTCTTTCCTGTTCTTGCTCCATCCAGTCCATTACAGCTGCCCCATCATGAACTTCACCTATCTTATGGGATATTCCTGTATAAAAGAGAACGCGCTCTGTAGTAGTGGTTTTACCAGCATCTACGTGAGCTATAATACCGATATTCCTATAAAGTTCTAATGGAGTAGATCTTGCCATTTTTTAAGTATGTTGTTTAATAATTAAAATCTAAAATGCGAAAAAGCTCTGTTCGCTTCTGCCATTCTGTGGGTATCTTCTTTCTTCTTAATTGCTTCTCCCTTTCCTTCAGAGGCATCAATCAACTCATTGGCTAGTTTTAAAGTCATGGTTTTTTCAGATCTTGATCTAGCACTGCTTACAAGCCAACGCATAGCTAAAGCTTGGCGTCTTGAAGATCTAACTTCCAGGGGTATTTGATAAGTTGCACCCCCTACTCTTCTTGCTTTTACTTCCACCACTGGGCCTACCTCTTCAAGAGCTTTCTCAAAAACTTCTACAGGTTCTTTCTTAGATTTGCTTTCAATCTCTGATAGAGCTCCATAAACAATACCTTCTGCAATGGATTTCTTACCGTCTTTCATAATCTGATTCATGAATTTGGCCAGCTTTAAATTCCCGTATTTAGGGTCAGGTAATATTTTTCTCTTAGGGGCTGCTTTTCTTCTAGACATTATTTTCTCTATTTAGATTTCTTAGCGCCATATTTTGATCTTCTCTGTTTTCTATCATCTACACCAGCAGTATCTAAGGTACCTCTTATAGTGTGATATCTAACTCCGGGCAAATCTTTAACCCTTCCTCCTCTGATAAGAACAACAGAATGCTCTTGAAGATTATGTCCCTCTCCTCCTATGTAAGAAATCACTTCAAAGCCAGAAGTTAATCTAACTTTACAAACTTTTCTTAATGCTGAGTTAGGTTTCTTGGGTGTTGTGGTATAAACCCTAGTACAAACACCTCTCTTTTGAGGAGAGCCTTTTAAAGCCGGCACATCTGTCTTAAGCTTCTTCCTTTTTCTTGGCTTCCTAATAAGTTGATTGACAGTAGACATCTTTTATAAATTGTAGAATTTAAGGTCGCGCATTTTAATTATTGGTATTATCCGAGTCAATCAATTACTCAACTTCTTGTTCACTTAAGGCTTGACTTAGGGCTTCCTCGAGATCAATTGAATCCGGATCATCCACTTCTATCTTTTCTTCTTTCATCATTGCCAGGCCAGTACCCGCAGGTATTAAACGGCCTACTACTACATTTTCTTTAAGACCCCTGAGGTTGTCTTTTCGTCCAGTCGTTGCAGCTTCAGTTAACACTCTAGTTGTTTCCTGAAAAGAAGCAGCTGAAATAAATGAATCAGTAGCAAGAGAAGCTTTAGTTATTCCTAATAATATTCTTTTATATTTAATTTTTGCTTTTTTATCCTTAGAAAGTTCTTTGTTAGTTTCCTTTACCCTAGATAATTCAGCTTGTTCTCCTGTTATGAAGTCTGAATCACCTGCGTCAGTTATTTCAACTTTCCTTAACATTTGCTTCAAGATGACCTCAATATGCTTCTCATTAATAGTTACACCTTGAAGCCTATAAACTTCTTGTATTCCAGTTACGACATATTCTGTAAGCTCTTCAAGACTTCGTAATTCCAAAATGTCATGAGGGCTCAAAGCACCATCCGAAACAATGTCACCCTTTTCTATTCTCTCTCCTTCAAATACATTTATATGTCTGGTCTTAGGAATTAGGCTTGCACACTCATTTCCTGATTCATCAGTAATAATTAATCTTTCTTTGCCTTTAGTAGGTTTACCCCAAGATACTATTCCACTTTCTAGAGCTAGGATTGCTGCCTCTTTAGGTTTTCTAGCTTCAAACAAATCAGCAACTCTAGGTAGACCGCCCGTAATATCTTTAGTTTTTGCTGACTCTTGTGAAACTCTAGCTATTACACTTCCCAACTCAATGTCTTGCCCATCATTTAGGCCAATGAACGCGTTGCCAGGGAGAGTATAAATGGCAGGAGCTTCTGATTCTGGAATAGTTTTCGCTTTTCCTCTGCCATCCACTATATGTATAGAAGGTTTCTTTTCTTGAGCTTCACCTTTAGCCCTTTCAGTTAAATCAATAATTTCTATATTAGAAAGGCCAGTAAGATCATCAGTTTTTAGTCTAGCTGTTATTCCATCATCTATATCAACAAACTTGGCCTTACCTCCTACCTCAGCAATAATAGGTCTAGTCAAGGGGTCCCATTTAGCTAGGATATCTCCTTGTTTAATTTTTGATCCGTTTGCAAAATTAAGAGTTGTTCCGTATGGAATCTTGTATCTTTCAATTGTTCTTCCTTCTTTATCTTCAACGCTTAACTCTGAAGACTGAGATAAAACAACATAGGTATTATCCTTCCTTTTAATCGTTCTACAATCATAGATAATCTTACCATCTATGCCTGCCTCAACATTATCTTCCGATGAGGTTCCAGAAGCTGCTCCACCTATATGAAAAGTTCTCATTGTTAGCTGGGTACCAGGCTCACCTATAGATTGTGCCGCAACTATTCCTACTGCTTCTCCTATATGTGATTCATGGCCTCTTCCAAGGTCCCTTCCGTAACATTTAGAACAAACACCATAAATAGTCTCACAATGGATAGCTGACCTTACTTTTAATTCATAGACACCAAGATCATCAAATTTGTCGATCAAATCTTCATCAATATACGTACCTTTTTTTATTAAGATTTTTTTGTTATCTGGCCCTAAAACATTTTTGGAAACTGTTCTTCCTAAAACTCTATCTCCTAAAGGAACGATTACCTCACCTCCATCAATAATAGGTCTCATAACTATGCCAGTAGAAGTTTTGCAATCATCTTCACTAATAACTAGATCTTGAGCTACGTCAACCAGTCTTCTGGTTAAATACCCAGAGTTTGCTGTTTTAAGTGCCGTATCAGCTAACCCCTTTCTAGCTCCATGAGTTGAAATAAAGTATTGTTGAGCTGTAAGACCTTCTCTAAAATTTGCAGTAATAGGAGTTTCTATAATTGATCCGTCAGGCTTTGCCATTAACCCCCTCATCCCAGCTAGTTGTCTTATCTGAGCTGGAGAACCTCTAGCCCCAGAATCAGCAAACATGTAAACAGAATTATAAGAATCTGAGGTAACAAGATTTCCCTCTGAGTCTTTTATTTCTTCAGTAGAAATATTATCCATCATTGCTTTAGCTATCATCTCGTTTGCTCTTGACCAGATATCAATGACTTTGTTGTATTTTTCTCCTTTGGTGACAAGGCCTGAAGCAAATTGAGCCTCAATATCTTTGACTTCCCTTTCGGCTTCAATTACATATCTTTCTTTCTCTTCAGGAATAACAAAATCATCTATACATAAAGAAGCTCCTGACTTCGTAGAGAACTGATAACCCATGTACATTAATCTATCTGCAAATATTACAGTCTTCTTTAAACCAGATTTTCTATAACAAACATCTATAAGACTTGAGATAGTCTTGCTGTCCAGAGTCTTATTAACTAAATCAAAAGGCATTCCTTCAGGCAACAATTCATATAGTAAGGTTCTTCCAAGGGTTGTTTCTATTATTTCTGTTTTTTCATCAGGAAGATTGTTAGGTTTGAGTCTAACTTTAATTTTTGCATGTAGATCTACAGCATTTAACTGAAAAGCTCTATTTGCCTCTTCAGGAGAAGATAAAACTTGACCTTCTCCTTTTGCGTTTATTTTCTCTCTTGTCATGTAATAAATGCCTAGAACCACATCTTGTGAAGGATCAATTATTGGCTTTCCATTTGCTGGAGAAAGAATATTGTTCGAAGCCATCATAAGTGCTCTACATTCAAGTTGCGCTTCTAATGTAAGCGGCACATGAACTGCCATTTGGTCACCATCAAAATCAGCGTTATAAGCCTTACAGACTAAAGGGTGTAGTTGTATAGCTTTACCTTCAACCAAAACAGGCTCAAAAGCTTGAATTCCCAATCTATGCAGGGTGGGGGCTCTGTTTAATAATACTGGATGTTCTCTAATTACTTCTGCAAGAATATCCCAAACTTCTGGTTCTTCTCTTTCTACCATCTTCTTAGCTAATTTGATGGTACTTGCCAACTCAAGTTGTTGTAGCTTTCCAAATACAAAAGGCTTAAAAAGCTCTAAAGCCATCTTTTTAGGAAGGCCGCATTGATGTAGTTTAAGAGTGGGGCCGACAACTATTACAGATCTTCCTGAGTAGTCTACCCTTTTACCTAAAAGGTTTTGTCTAAATCTTCCTTGTTTTCCTTTAATCATGTCAGCTAAGGATTTAAGCGGCCTTTTATTGGAACCAGTAACCGCCCTACCCCTTCTGCCATTATCAAGAAGAGCATCAACGGATTCTTGCAACATTCTTTTTTCATTTCTAGTGATAATGTCAGGTGCATTAAGATCTAGTAGTCTCTTGAGTCTGTTGTTTCTATTAATTACCCTTCTATAAAGGTCATTTAAATCTGAAGTTGCAAATCTTCCTCCTTCTAAAGGAACTAATGGCCTTAAATCAGGCGGTAGAACTGGTAAGACTTCCATTACCATCCATTCAGGCTTATTGCCTGAATCTTTAAAGGATTTTAATAGTTTTAGTCTTTTAGAAAGTTTCTTTAATTTCGCCTCTGATTTTGTATTTGGAATTTCTTCTTGAAGTCGTAAAGTTTCTGAATCTAAATCAAGGTCTCTCAATAAATTTTGAACAGATTCTGCTCCCATTCCAGCACTAAATTCATCACCCCATTGCTCTAATGATTCATAATATTCTTCATCTGAAAGTAATTGGCATGGTTCCAAGTCTGTCATACCAGGGTCTATCACGATAAAGGACTCGAAATAAAGAACTCTCTCTAAATCTCTTAAGGTTAAATCTAAAGCCAAAGCTATCCTAGAAGGAAGTGATTTCAAGAACCAAATATGTGCTACAGGCGATGCTAATTCTATATGACCCATTCTTTCTCTTCTAACCTTGGATAAAGTGACTTCTACACCACATTTCTCACAAACCACTCCCCTGTGCTTCATCCTTTTGTATTTGCCACAAATACATTCATAGTCTTTTATAGGGCCAAATATTTTGGAACAAAACAACCCGTCTCTTTCAGGTTTGAAAGTTCTGTAGTTTATAGTTTCAGGTTTTTTTACTTCACCATAAGACCAGGATCTAATTTGTTGAGGAGAAGCAAGTCCAGCTTTAATGCTATTGTATTCAATTCCATGACCTTGGTCCCTTAACACATTGATTAAATCTCTCATTTTGCTCTCCTACTTCTTCTCTACTGACTCAAGTTCTAAATCAATACCCAAGGATCTAATTTCCTTGGTTAATACATTAAAAGATTCTGGGATACCAGCATCCATCTCAAAATTTCCATCTACAAGATTCTTATAAACTCTTGTCCTTCCGATTACATCATCAGACTTAACTGTTAACATCTCTTGAAGGGTATGGGCGGCTCCGTAAGCTTCCAAAGCCCATACTTCCATTTCACCAAATCTTTGTCCTCCAAACTGGGCTTTACCACCCAGAGGCTGTTGAGTTACCAAACTATAACTTCCAGTAGATCTAGCATGCATCTTGTCTTCAACAAGATGATTTAACTTAAGTATGTACATGTAGCCTAAGGTTACAGGTCTATCAAACTCCTCTCCTGTTCTACCATCATAGAGTTTACACTGACCACTTAAAGGTAATCCTGCTAACTCAAGCATATCTTTTACTTCAGATTCTTTAGCTCCGTCAAATACAGGAGTAGCCATTGGAACTCCATTTTTTAAATTTCCTGCTAGCTCTTGAATTTCTTTGTCATTAAGGGAATCTAGATTCTTATTGGTGTCGTTTCCATAAATCTTGTTTAATAAAGATCTGATTTCTGAAACTTTACGACCTTCATCAATTAAATCCTTTATTTTTGAGCCAAGTTCTTTAGCAGCCCAACCCAGATGGGTCTCCAAAACTTGGCCAACATTCATTCTAGAAGGCACCCCAAGAGGATTGAGCACTATATCAACTGGCTCACCATTTTCATCATAAGGCATATCTTCCATGGGCATAATTACAGAAATCACTCCTTTATTTCCATGCCTGCCTGCTAACTTATCTCCTGGTTGAATTCTTCTTTTGATTGCTAAATAAACCTTAACTATTTTTAAGACACCTGGAGCTAAGTCATCTCCACCAGATACCTTAGATTTCTCTTGTTTAAAAATCTCTTTAAGATTTTCTCTATACTCATTAAGATTTAATTCAATCTGCTTAAGTTGTTTATTTATAGCCTCATTCTGAAAACGGATCTTGAACCAGTCATTTTTAGACATCGCATCTAAATGATCTTTTTTAATGGCTGAACCCTTAGGAATCCCTTTTGAAGATGCTACTTTTTTCCCGATTATAATATTCTCCAATCTAGAAAAGGTTGCACCTTCAATAATACTCAGTTCTTCATCTACGTCTTTTTTGATCTCTTTCAATTGTGACTCTTCAATATCTAATGCTCTTCCATCTTTTTCTAACCCGTCTCTTGTAAAGACGTGAACATCAATAATAGTTCCATCACCTCCAGAAGGGACTCTTAAAGAGCTATCCTTCACATCTGAAGCCTTTTCACCAAATATAGCTCTTAATAACTTCTCCTCTGGACTTAGTTGAGTTTCTCCTTTTGGAGTCACTTTGCCGACAAGAATATCTCCAGCCTTGACTTCAGCACCTATGTAAACTATTCCAAATTCATCAAGTTTAGATAAGGCAGAGTCACCGACATTTGGAATATCCCCTGAAATTTCTTCTGCTCCTAATTTTGTATCCCTTGCTATGCAAGTAAGTTCTTGTATATGGATGCTAGTGAACTTGTCTTCACTGACAAGCCTGTCTGAAATAAGGATCGAGTCTTCAAAGTTATATCCATGCCAAGGCATGAAGGCAATTCGAACATTCTGACCCAGTGCAAGCTCACCCAAA
>Ga0163108_10002737_pt1 | contig 12702 bp, 15 predicted proteins | sample Fk1155metaG_FD_109644 | JGI IMG/M metagenome (GOLD analysis project Ga0163108, IMG submission 109644) | Marine microbial communities from the Central Pacific Ocean - Fk160115 155m metaG | ecosystem: Environmental > Aquatic > Marine > Oceanic > Photic zone | place: The Central Pacific Ocean...
AATTACAAGAGGGCCACCTTCGTGACCACGAAGAACACCAGTGGACCAAGTCCAAGCAACTTTAAGATCTTTAACATTGCTTTTATTGATTTGTTTCAGCGAACTATATCTGTGCAAGCTGTAATTACCATTTGGGTGTGCCCAATTGTTTGCGTTGTTTATTAACTTTTGAAGACCAGCATTTGCACTTGCTGTAGAAGCAATAGCAATTGCTGAAGAAGCTAATAAAGCAACTTTAAGTGATTGTTTCATATAATAAGATTCCTCCCGAATATGAAATGTATATACAATTGGCAAGGAACATAATAGTTCTTGCCACCTTGTAATTTACTAACTAAGGAAATTTAGTCAATCACTATTTGCCATAATTTTGCCATATTTATGTCTAAATTTTGACATATTTGAAAGAATTAAAAAAAAAGTCTTTTAAATCAATTAATTAACAAAAAACTAATTAACAAGTTATCCACAACTTTTTTCACATATCTGCTTAAATTGACTATGTGTTTTAATTGAAATATATTTATATTTAGTTATGTCTCTTATCCAACATTTTAAAACATTTGCACTGCTGATAATTTTCTCATTTGTTTTTTTTAATTACGCAAAAAGCGAAAGCCCGAAGGAAAGTGATAAAAAATTAAAAGAATGGGAAAAACATTCAGAGAATATAACAATTTTAGATACAAATGATATGCTAAATATTGTTAAAACTAAGAGCGCTGTTTTGTTGGACTTCTGGAAAAAAGATATCAAGCCAAAAAAATTAGATCCTAAAAAATGGATGCCTCCTCATCGATATTCTATATCTGGAGCCAAATGGATTCCAAATGCTGGTTTAGAAGTTTTAACTCCTGAATTAAGAAAGTATTTTCAAGAAACTGTAAAGCGCTTAACAAAAGGAAAAAAAGATGTAAAAATAGTTTGTTTTTGCAGAAGAGGTTATTATGCAAAAATTGCAGCTGAAAGATTGGTGAAAATGGGATATACAAATATTTTTTTGTATCCGGGAACTGACTTGTGGGAAGATGCAGGTAATAGATTGGTAATTCTAAAACCGGAGGCAATGGGTTCAAAAAATTAAATGTTAAAAAATTTTTTTATCTTTATTCTTTTTTTTTTATTTTCCTCATTAATAATTGCTGAAAATAAAATTAAGCCTTTAAATGTTAAAAAAATAGCAGACGGAGTTTATGTTCATTATGGAAAACATGAAAATATATATGAAGGGAGCAATATCGGGGATATTGCAAATTTAGGTTTTATTATAGGAGACGAATCAATAGCTGTAATAGATACAGGAGGTTCTCATCAGGTGGGAGAAGCATTAAAACTTGCAATCAAAAAAATTTCAAAAAAACCAATTAAATATGTGATTAATACTCACGTTCATCAAGATCATATTTTTGGAAATACAGCATTTATATCTGATGAAACTTTAATTTATGGTCATTTTAATTTAAAAAAAGCACTTCAAGAAAGAGGTTCGCAATATATAAGACAAGTTTCTGAGGCAGGTGATAAAGTAAAGGGAACGAGAATTATTTTTCCTCATATAATTATTGCAGAAACTTCACCAGACCAAGTAAAAAAATTGTCTAATGAAATAACAATTGATTTAGGAAACAGAAAATTGTTATTAACTTCTCATGCAACCGCTCACACATATTCTGATGCGTCAGTTTTTGATTTAAAAACAAAAACTTTTTTTGTTGGAGACTTAGTTTCTGATGAAAGGGCTCCAACTATGGATGGTTTAGTAAAAAATTGGATTAAAGTATTAAATGAAATAGAAAAAGTTGATTTTAAAATTATGGTTCCAGGTCACGGGAAAATACAAAAAGATAATACCGCATTAAAAAAAACAAGAACATACCTACAAGTTTTATACGATGACGTTATCGATGCTTTAAAAAAAGATATGCCGGCTGAAAAAGTTATAAAAATTGCAGCACAAACAGAAAAAGATAAATGGATTTTATTTGACAGAGTTAATCCAGGCAATGTTGTTAGAACATTTATGAGATATGAGTGGGAATATTAAAAAACTTTACTTAAATATTGTATTAATTATATAATAAATATATTAGATTTTTTCTAATTAAATAAAAAGATTATGTACCGATACTTATTTTATATTGTTTTTTTACTATTTTCTTTTGTTTCAGTCCTTCAAGCAGAAGAAGAAGCGTATTGCTCTAAAAGTGAAGAATGTATGGAAGGAAGATGGCTAGATCTTAAAGAATCAATTTTTGAAAATAAAGAATTAAAAAATGGGGAAGGAGTAATTGAATTATCTACACCAAAACGAGCTCCTGATGGAGCATTTGTTCCTATAAGTTTTAAAACACAAAAACTTAAAGACAATTCTATATCTAAAGTGCATTTAATTATTGATATGAACCCATCTCCTTATTCCGGAACTTTTAAATTTTCTAACAACTTAGATCAAATTGAATTGGCAACAAGAATTAGACTGGATGCATATTCATATGTAAGAGTTATAGCTGAGACACAAAAAGGAGATTATTTTATGGCTGCAAACTTTGTAAAAGCTTCTGGCGGATGCGCTGCTCCACCATTAGGTGATTTGGCAGGAATGATTGCAAATTCAGGTAAAATGAAAATAAAAGTAAAAAACATTGAAGAAAAAGATGGTACAGCAGAAGCAAAAATAATGATATCACACCCACAATTTAATGGTTTGCAAGCACATCCAGTAACTACAGAAATGATACCAGCTTATTATGTAGAAAATATTGAAGTTACTTATAATGATAAAGTAATTATGGCTTTAGAATCTGATATTTCAATAAGTCAAGATCCTACTTTTAGATTTAATTTTCCAATGGGTAATGGGGGTAATTTAAAGATTACAGCTAAAGATACAGATGGCAATCTATATTCACATTCTGAAAAACTTGCGTTGCAAGGTAACAAGTTAAAAGTAGCTTCTCAACAATAATAAATAATAAAATTTACAAGAAAAAAAGCCCTGAATTAGGGCTTTTTTTTTATAGGGAGAAGGGGGAGGATAAACTTTTTGTTCTTTACAACTACAATGTAATCCTTATATAACAATTAATGAAATTTATTATTAGTATGTACATCATTAATACTGTGAATGATGAATATCGCACTTGTTGATCTTAATTTATTAATTGTTTTTGATGCTGTAATGCGTGAAAAACATGTTACTAGGGCTGCAAAAAGAATTGGCATGACCCAGCCAGCAGTAAGCAATGCATTAAATAGATTAAGATATATTGCAAAAGATGATTTGTTTGTTCGCTCGCCTAATGGAGTTGTTCCAACTGCGAGAGCTCTAGAATTAGCACCTCCTATTCGCCAAGCAATAAATCTGGTTGAGAATGCATTTGACCCAACATCCTTTGATCCAAAAAATTCTTCAGATGCGTTTAATATTGCCATTTCAAATTACACTGCTTCTATATTGTTTCCAAAATTGGCTGAAGTTTTAGAAAAAGAAGCACCAAATATAGACGTTAGATCTAAACAACTTGGAGATGTTGATTTATTAAAAGAACTGGAAGCGGCTAATATAGATTTTATAATTGCTGGCCAGCAATTACAAGAAACAGAAAACTTTATATCACAACATTTATATGATGAAGATTTTGTATGTGTTATGAGAAAAGGACATCCATTATCTAAAAAAAAACAATTAACAATAAAAGAGTTTTCACAATCAAAACATTTAATGGTAGCTACTACCGGTAAAGCTTTTGGTTTTGTTGATTATCTTTTAGAAGCTAAAGGATTAAAAAGAAGAGTGGCAATGTCAGTAAACCAATTTTTAGTAGCTCCAGCAATAATTAGACAATCAAATATGATACTGACTGTAAGCAAAAGAGTTGCAGAGAGATTTAGACTTGATAGCGTAAAAGTTTTTCCTTTACCATTATCGACAAACCCATTACGTTTAAAACTTATTTGGCACAAACGAACTGATAGTAATCCTGGTAATCAATGGATGCGAAATAAAATTATTAATATTTGCAAAAATATATGATCTTACGATTTTTTTTTTAGTTTAGAATCAAGAAAAAGTTAAAGAAACTGGGGAAAACTATGTTATGTAATTGAATATACTGCATTAATTATCAACAGTTGTTTTTATTTTTCTATTAAATATCTATTGACATACACCGGTTAAAGGCGTTATAAGAGGGTTTATTTTATATTTTAACTTCATTTGGAGATAAAATGGAAGAACTTAAATATGATTACACTCTTTTCGCAGGCGATGACGAGGGTGGCGACGACGCTGGAGGCGGCGACGAAGGCGGAGGCGACGAAGGCGGCGGCGATGAAGGCGGCGGTGACGAAGGTGGGAGTGAATAACTCTTCACCTATCACTTGCTTTTAAAAGTAAGTTTTGAGAACGGGTTAAGATAATTTTTTTAAATTTATTAACCCGTTTTCTTTTTTTAAGTTTTATGAAAAATCAAGAAAAATATAGAAAAGTTTTTTTTAGGATTCTAATTAGTTTACTAATCTCAACATTTGGAATATATGCTATAATATTTTCAGCTAAATATTTTGGCGCAGTCTACAATATTAGTGATGGAGAATATTTTATAACTTGGTCACTACTTTCAATTTTGATATTACTATCAATAAATCACGTTTTTAAAAAATAAATTTATCTAGAAAATTAATTATAATAAATATTTATTAATTTTTTTTACCATAGCTGAATTACTAGTATCTGGACTAAAATGGGTAATATAATTTCCCTTTTTGTCCATTAGATAGATTATTGTTGTATGATCCACGCTATAGGCACCATGGTCATGCCCATCATGGTTCATAGATTCTTCAGGATCTTTTTTTTTATACATTACTTTTTTTGAAAAAATTTTATATTTTATTTTTACAAATTCTATTTGTTCCTTTGTTCCTGTAAGACCAATTATTTTCGGATCAAAATTTATAAGATATTTTTTTAATTTTATAACCGTATCTCTTTCTGGATCGACAGTTATAAAAATTGGAACTAATTGGTTTTTTTTATTAATTTGATTAATTATTAAGCCAATATTATTTAATGTGTTAGGACAAAAATCTGGACAATTAGTAAATCCAAAAAAAACTAAACGATAATATCCATTAAAACTATTATTTGTTGTTTTTTGATCTAAGTGATTTGTTAGTTCAAAATCACCGCCAATTTGCGTATCAGATTTGTTATTATATTTGTAAAAAAATAAAAAAACTAAGATTAAAGCAAATATAATTAATAAAAATTTTTTTTTTAAAAACATTCCATTTCAGCTTCAGCTAATATATTTTGCATATTAGTATAAATTTGTATCGCGTTTGGTGTATTTCTAAACATTATGCTTTTTTCACCATAGATTTGCCTTAGACTCATTATTGTTTCTGCTTCAACATATTCTTCATATGTCATCTGTTCATCAATATAATCAATGCTACATGAACATTTTGATATATATGCTTGTGAGTTTTCATTTCCTTGTATACAGGCAAAAACATATTCAACTTTTTCAGATGTCGGTATATTTTCAGTTATAGTTTCTAGATCGGAAGTACTCTGATCTTTTTTTTCTTCACAACTTAAAATAAAAAAAAATAAAAAAATAAAAAAATAATAAAAAATAAATTTAATCATAAAAAAAAAAATAAACTAATTTAAAATTTTATCAAACGTTAATGTTTCTTTCATTAGAGGTTTAGAACCATCTTCCGAAGGCACTATTGTTCCCATTTCATATATCATTCCAGGTACTTTTTCACAAACAGTTACGTAATATCTTTTTTTTGCGTATTTTTTAAATTTTTCTGAATCATAATCTTGTTCAAACGGTATCAGTTCAACAGTTTGACCATCTACTTTTTTTTCATTGATAATACACTCTGCAGGTAAAATTTTAAATTTGTAAGGATCACTCATAGCCCAAGTTATTCTCTTTCTAAAGTATATCCAACTTCCTTTCGTTGCTTTTGTCATAAATATTATATCATGTTCCCAGAAAGCATGAAAAATAGGATTAGTTGTTTTATAACTTGCTGATTTTATATCCTCTTTATTATAAGAACTAAAAAAATCAAATTTTATATTATAAACACCTTTCTCATCTTTTTCAGGAACTATCATTACAACCCTGTCATTAAATTCACGTTGTAGCGAACCTGTTCTTTTAAAACGATATTTAATTTTTGTTGGGGTTTTTAAATTAACAAGATGGTTTTTAGCTACTAAGATTTTATGTGCTTCTGTTAACTCTGGACTTTCTGCTAAACTAATTTCAAAAAAAGAAAGAAAAATAGCAATATACAGGAATATTTTAAATTTATTTAAAAAAGCCATTATTATATTTAATATAAAAATTTACTTAAATATGCAAAAAACATAAAATAAAAAAAAAAATTATTCAATAGTAGAATTTTATTAAATGATAATAAAAGAAAAAACATACACAGTACTAGTTAAAAATTTAATATTAAAAGCATCCGTTGGTATTTATCCAAAGGAAAAAATTAGAAAACAAAAAGTACGATTTAATATATTTATAACAGCAAAGGATAATATAAAAACAAAAAATGATATAAAGGAACTCGTTTCATATGAAGATATTATAAAAAATGTTAAAAAAATTATCAGTAGAGGCCACATTCCTCTAATAGAAAATTTAGCTCAAAATATAGCAAAAAAATGTTTAATAAATAAAAAAATATTAAAAATAGAAATAATGATTGAAAAGTTGGAGATATTCAAGGAATCCGAGAGTGTTGGTATAAAAATTATCAGAATGAATAAAAAATGACATGTGATTCAAAAAATAATAAAAAATTAGGTTGGGTTATTACCGGATCAGGACATTTCTTCGAAGAATGTTTGGATATAATGTCCAATTTAGGAGAATTTGATTTATTTGTTAGTAAAGCGGCAGATGAAGTTATAAGAATGTATAAAAAGAAAAATGCGAGTTTTCCTAAAAACACTAGAGTTTTTCGAGATACAACTGCTAGTTCAGCACCCGTTGGTTTTTTTTATAAAAATATTTATCATACATTAGTTATTGCACCAGCAACATCAAACTCAATTGCTAAATTTGTAGCAGGCATTTCAGATAATTTAGCAACAAATATTTTTGCTCAGGCAGGAAAATGTAAAGTTCCTTGTATAGTCTTGGCATGTGATACAGAGCCAGAGCATGATACTAAGGCACCAAGTAAAATGGTTAAAGTATATCCAAGAAAAATTGATTTAGAAAATACTGAAAAACTAAAATCATTTGAATCTACAGTTGTTGTAAATAGTGTAAGTGATTTAAAGAAAGTTCTTAATAAAATTTAAATGTATAAAGAAGTAATATTATTTTTAACTGGAAAATTAGCAGAAAAACAGCTTGCAAAAATTTTAGAAAACATGTCTATACCTTCACCATGTAAAAAACCACCAGAGTGGAATTATAGAGTTAAACAATTAGGTTTATCTGTTGCAGCTTTAATGACCGGAGATTTGATATTAAGACGTTTGCAAGATGTAAAAGGTATTAATAAAGTGATTTTACCTGGCAGAGTAAGGGTAGATATAGATAAATTATCTAAAAATTATGGAATTCCTTTCGAAAGAGGACCTGAAGAAATAAGAGATATTCCTGAATTTTTTGGCAGATCAGAAAAAAAAAAAAAATTAACTAAATATGATATTAAAATTTTTGCTGAAATTGTTGATGCTCCTCATATGACAGTTGATCAAATTGTTAAAAAAGCTTTAAAATATAAAAAAGAAGGCGCAAACGTAATTGATCTAGGCTGTTTACCTGATACAGAATTTAAACATTTAGAAGAAAGTGTAAAAACACTTAAAAAGAAAAAATTTAAAGTTTCGGTGGATTCGGCTAATGAAAATGAATTATTAAGAGGAGGCAAGGCAGGAGCAGATTACATTTTGAGTTTAAATGAAAAAAACCTTGATATAGCTGATAAAATTAATTCAACACCAGTTCTAATACCTGCTAAATCTGGCGATATTGAAAGTTTATTTAGAGCTATTGAATTGTTTAAAAAGAAAAAAAAACCTTTTCTTACTGATAGTATTTTAGATCCAATCAATTACGGCTTTACTGAATCAATTAATCGATATCGTGCTTTAAGAAAAAAATATCCAGAAGTAGAAATATTGATGGGCACAGGCAATGTAACAGAACTTACAGATGCTGACACAGCAGGAATGAATGCTTTATTAATCGGAATAGCTACAGAATTAAATATAAATAATGTTTTAGTTGTTCAGGTCAGCGATCATGCTATGAAAGTTGTAGAAGAAACTGATCTAGCTAGAAAAATTATGTTTCAGTCAAAGAAAGATAATTCTTTACCAGTTGGATATGATTCTGGTTTAATATCGTTACATGAAAAAAAACCATTTGATGCTGAAAATGAAATAAAAGAAACATCTAAAATGATAAAAGATTCAAATTTTAGAATTCAAGTAAGTGATAAAGGAGTGCATTTGTATAATAGGGACGGGCATTATATAGAGCAAGACCCTTTTGCTTTTTTTCCAAAAATTAAATTAGAAGAAGATGGAGGACACGCTTTCTATATTGGCGTAGAAACAGCGAGGGCACATACAGCTTGGGAATTAGGAAAAAAATATGTTCAAGATGAAGAATTAAACTGGGGATGTGCTAGTAGAATAAAAAAATTTATAGATTTGACAAAATTTAAAGAACCAGGCCCAACGATGGATGCAAGACAAAAAATGAAACATGATTTAAGGAAGAAAAAAAGGAAAGTAAACTTTTAAGAATGATAAGAGAGTCAATAGTAATAACCACTGATTTAAAAAAAAAACCACATGTAGTTCCAATGGGGATTACTTTCAATAAAAAAAAACTATTTATTTCACCATTCATTCCATCTAAAACGTATTTAAATTTAAAAGAAAATCCCTATGCAGTAATTAATTTTACAGATGATGTAAATATTTTTGTAGATTCTTTACTAGGACAAAAGAATTTTAAGATTGAATCTACAAAAAAGATTAAAAGTTTTTATTTAAAGAATGCTCTTTCATATATAGAAGTAAAAGTAATTAAGTTTATAGAAAATAAAACTAGACCTAAGTTTGAATGTAAAATTTTAAAAGAAACTTCAATAGGTTCTTTCAAAGGTTTTAACAGAGCACAATTATCTGTTATTGAAGCAGCAATTTTAGTTAGCAGAATAGACATACTTCCAATGAAAAAAATAAAAAAGGAAATTAATTATTTAAAAATTGCAATAGATAAAACCGCAGGAAAAAATGAGAAAATTGCATGGAAAAAATTAATTAAAGAAATTAATAAAAAAAATGCCTAATTATTATAGAACAAAAATTTTAACAAGTATAAAATCATTAGATGAAATAAGTTTAGTTTTAAAAAAAGGTGTTGATATTATAGATTTTAAAAACCCCTCGCATGGAGCTCTAGGCGAAATACCAACAAACAAAATTAATTTTTTTTTAAAATCAATTCCTTCTAACCAATTAACAAGTGCCACGATAGGGGATGTTAATGATATAAAAACAATAAAAAAGAAAGTTACTAATTTATCAAAGACCGATGTTAATTTTATTAAAGTAGGTTTTTTTTTTGATAATGAAAAGATTAAGACTCTAAAAAATTTAAAAGATATAGTAAAAAATAAAAAAATAATAGCTGTACTTTTTGCTGATAACAAACCTAGTGTTAAAATTATTAGAGAAATAAAACAAGCTAGATTTGACGGAATATTAATAGATACCAAAAATAAAAAAAATGGTAATTTAAGAAATTATTTAAATATAAAGAAATTAGAAAATTTTATTAAAGCTTCAAAAAAAGAAAATTTAAGCATTGGTCTTGCAGGATCATTAAATATAAAAGATATTGACCCGTTATTAGAATTAGAGCCTGATTATTTAGGTTTCAGAGGTGCTCTTTGTATAGAAAAAAAAAGAAAAGAAAACATTAACGAAAATTTATTAAATAAAGTTGTATCAAGATTTAGATTTTTTTCTTTCCAAAAAGCTATTTAATATTAAAGCTACTGAAATAGCAGATTCACAATTAATAACTTTAATTTTTTTTATATGATTTATTTTAGAATAAAAAGAAAAATATTTTTTTTTATTATAAATTCTTTTTACTAAAAATTCACCTATTCCCGCTCCTATAATAGGAACTTTTTTCAAAAAATTCTTTTTTTCTATTTTATTAACAACTTTTTTTAAAATTTTTAAATGCTCATCTTCAATTTGACATGCAGTTCTTTTCCATTTTAAAAAATGATTTTTTTTGTAGTCTTTTCCAAATATTCTTGCAATTCTTCTTGCACTATCATGTTTATTTTTAGTTTTGTTATCTAAAGTTGGTAATAAATCAACAGTTCTTGGTATTTTATTTAGAACTCTATAAACGTCACTCAAATTAGCAAAATTTTCGTTTATTAAATTTTTTTTCTTTTCCACCGCTTGTATTGGGGTTCTTAAAACCCCTAAATAAATTAATTCACTTGATTTAAGTCTTTGATAATCATTTGTACCCTTAGAAATTATTTCTTTATTTTTTATTGGTATAATATCTGTTGTAGTTGAACCTATATCTACCAAAATACAATTAGGAAAAAAATTAGAAATAAAACTAGCAGTAGCATGCCAATTCATAGAATTTAATTCAAAAGTTTTTTTTATAGCTGTTTTTTTTTTTAAAAAGTTTTTTTTACTATAAAAAAAAATATTTTTTTCTCCTAAAATTTTGGAAGATAAATTAACAATATGTTTTACCCCATTTTTCCTATCTGGAAATATATCAGATAATTCAGCTGTCATTGTTATTGCATGATAATTAGTTTTACCGAGTTTTTTTTTTATTAATTTAATTGATTTTTTTAGGTTGTTTATATTCTTCCATATAGGGCTATATATTTGTTCAGTTTTTGATGTTTTTTTTTTAAAATCAATCTTAGCAGCTTTAATATGAGCTCCGCCAATATCCCATCCAATAATTTTCATGATAAATAATTAATCATAATGTATTTAGAATTTTTTTTGCAGCATTAATTTTTAAATTTTTACTTATATTTTCGTAAGAAGTAGTAATTCTGGGATTTATATCTAAAAAAAATATTTTTTTATTAGAAATTATGAAATCTATACCAAAAAAACTATTCAAACCAGCAAGATTTTTATAAATATTTCTTATATTTTCTTTTATTTTTGTTTCGAAAGGAATTCTTTTTATAAATTTAGTTCCTTTAAAAACCATTTTTTTCTTTTCGTAGGAAATTTTTTGTTTGTTAAAATTTAAAATAAATACTTTATTTTTTATTGGAATAACATTTGCACTATAACTAACCCCTTTAACTAGTGGTTGTACAACGAAATTTTTATGAAGATTTAAAAAATTAAATAAATTTTTTTTATTTGAAAAAATATAATTTTCCTCACATCCGGCCCCGTCATCAGGTTTAGCAACCCAATTTTTAGCAATTTTTAAATCATTTTTTTTTAAATTAAAAGTTTTTAAGGTTGGAATAGAATTTTTTTGAAGAAACTTGTAAGTTTTATATTTGCTACTAGAAATTTTTATTGCATTTATCTCATTTGATAACATTTTTTTTTTAAACTTATTTAATCTAATTAATTCAATTAGTTTATTTTCTGTTTCAGGAGCTATTGGAAAAAAAATATCACTTTTTTTTATTATACTATTCCATTTTTTTAAAGGACTTCGTTTTATTTCAAAACATTCAACATTTTTTATTTTTTTTAATTTTTTAAACCTATAATCCCAAGTATAAACTATTTTTAAATCTGGTATTTTGTTGAAATCAATTATCAAAGATTTTAAAATTGATTTAGCTTGTAGAAATAATTTTTTAGAGATTTTTTTATTAATATAACCGCCACCTGTAACATATTCACATATAAATATTGTTTTCATTATGGAATTAATACCTGCAATTGATCTACTAAATAATATTGTAGTTAAGGCTTTTTTAGGTGAAAGAAAAAAATACAAACCTATTAGTACTAAATTAGCAAATTCCTCCAGATTAGAGAACGTAATAATTGGTTTACTTAAAGAGTATAAGTTTAAGATAATTTATATAGCAGATTTAAATGCAATTATGGGCAATAAAAATAATTTTAAGATTATAAAAAAGGTTATAAAAAAATTTCCAAAAATTGATTTTTGGGTTGATTATGGAGTAAAAAATTTTTTAGATTTTAAGAAATATCATGACGATAGATTTAAAACAATCATTGGTTCAGAAACATTAATAAATACAGATGAGCTAGAAAAAATTTATAAACACCAAAAAAGGGAGTTTATTTTATCTTTAGATTTTAAAAATAATTTTTTTTTAGGACCTAAAAAATTAATAAAAAATAATAAACTTTGGCCAAAAAAAACAATTTTTATGATATTAGATTCTGTTGGCACTAAGAAAAGACCTAAATTAATAAAATTACATAATTTAGATCAAAAAAAAGATTATTATTTAGCTGGTGGAATTTCAAATAATAAAGATATAAAGTTTTTTGAAAAAAAAGGTTTTAAAGGCGCGATATTGTCGACTGCAATACATGAAAGAAAAATTATTTATAAAAATTTATAAAAAAAAAGCGAGTTATAAAAACCCGCTTTTTTTTTCTTTTTTAAATATATTTGAAAAAGT
>Ga0163108_10002739_pt1 | contig 12698 bp, 11 predicted proteins | sample Fk1155metaG_FD_109644 | JGI IMG/M metagenome (GOLD analysis project Ga0163108, IMG submission 109644) | Marine microbial communities from the Central Pacific Ocean - Fk160115 155m metaG | ecosystem: Environmental > Aquatic > Marine > Oceanic > Photic zone | place: The Central Pacific Ocean...
GAAGGAAACCTGTTAGTAAAATCTTCTATAAAATCCAATAAAGACCCTTCTCTATTGTAATTTAGTCGTTTAACTTTTTTCTCAGAGATGTATCGATTAGCTTGATATTTAGGCATTTGTTCAGGCAGGTCTCTATAAACACCGCCTGGCCTATAATAAGTGGCATGCATTCTTGCACCAGAAACAGCTTCATAAATATCATAGAGGTCTTCTCGTTCTCTAAAACAGTATAGAAATAGAGCCATCGCTCCAATATCTAAGCCATGACATCCTAGCCAGAGTAGATGATTCATAAGGCGAGTAATTTCATCAAACATTACTCTAATGTATTGAGCACGTCTGGGAGGGTTAATACCTAAAAGTTCTTCAATTGCTAAAACATAGGGATGTTCACAACACATCATGGACACATAGTCCATCCTATCCATATAACCAATAGAATGATTATAAGGTTTTATTTCAGCTAGTTTTTCAGTTCCCCTATGAAGAAGACCAATGTGAGGATCTAGATTTTTAACAACTTCACCGTCCATTTCCATGATTAATCTTAAAACACCATGAGCGGCAGGATGTTGTGGCCCAAAATTTAAAGTTAATTTACTCTCTGTCATTTTTATCCCTGATAACTTTCGGAACGCTTGGACGTGTACTGATGCTAACAGGTCGGTAAATAACTCGTTCCTCGTCTTCATCATAAACAACCTCTAAGTTTCCATTGGTTGGAAAATCTTTTCTAAAGGGGTGTCCAATAAATCCATAGTCTGTGAGAATTCGCCTTAAATCAGGGTGTCCTTTAAAATGGATGCCCATTAAATCAAAGGCTTCACGTTCAAACCAATTTGCTGAGTTCCAAATTTTATTTAAAGATGGAACACTGGGAGGGTTTAATTCAGTCGTGAAGACTTTTAAAGTAAGTCTTTCATTATATGTAAGAGATAATAACTGGTAGAACACAGCAAACCGATCAGTGAAAGTTTCATTAGCTTCTGGAATAATTGTTTGTTTTACAGCTCTAGAATAACCTGAATTTGTGGCATCGTTAGTTGTCCAATCAGCTTCACCATAAGTTAGATAGTCTACCGCGCAGACATCAATCAGCATGGAGTAATCAAGATCTAAATCTGTTTTAAGGATTTTACAGACATTGATAAAATCAACATGATCTATTTGTAAGATCAGGTGTTGATCATTATTTAAAAAAACTAAATTAAATTCCTTGAGCTTATTTTTAATGATATCTATGTTTGAATTCTTATCCATTAGATATAGATTCTTCTACTTTGATTTTCTTCTGTAGTTCAATAATTCCATTTATTAGTGCTTCTGCTGTGGGCGGGCAACCCGGAACATATATGTCAACTGGTATGATTTGATCGCACCCTCTAACTACTGAATAAGAGTGATGATAATAGCCACCACCATTAGCACAAGAGCCCATGGAAATAACCCATTTAGGTTCTGCCATTTGATCATAAATCTTCCTTAGAGCTGGGGCCATTTTATTAACTAATGTGCCAGCAACAATCATTACATCTGATTGTCTAGGGCTGGGACGATAAAACACTCCAAAACGATCGGTGTCATATCTTGCAGCAGCTGAATGCATCATTTCAATACCACAGCAAGCTAACCCTAGAGTGACTGGCCACATTGATCCAGTTCTTGCCCAGTTGACTAATTTATCAACCGAGGTGATAACAAAACCAGGTCCTTGATGATCAATAATTTCATTATCTTTATTGGTTAATCCCATTCTAGTGCACCTTTATTCCATTCATAGATAAAACCAATCACTAGTACCAATAGAAAAATAACCATAGCAATTAAACCAGTAGTTCCAATTTGATTAAGTGCAATTGCCCAGGGAAATAGGAACGCGATTTCTAAGTCAAAAATAATAAAAAGTATTGCAACAAGATAGTACCTAACATCGAAGGGTATTCTGGCGTCTTCAAATTCCTCGAATCCACATTCATATGGTGACAGTTTTGCTTTTGATTTATTCCCTTTTCCAAAAAGGAAGCCGAGGAATAGTAGTAAGAAGCCAAGGAAGGCTGCTACTCCTATAAAGATTATAATTGGCAGATAATTCTCTAACATAGTGTTAATCCGAACAGTACCAAGTTTATTCTTAAAAAACGAGTGTATTGTATCAGCTTTTATTAAAAATAAAATGCCTAATGTATTCAATTACTTAGGAATAAAAAAAAAATGTGTAAATATAATAGATTACTTATCTATGTGAATATCATGTGGATAAATAATAATTGAAAATAATGTTTATATTATTCATGGATTTACACTAATAAAAGATTGACTGTTTTTATAATCATGCCGATGGCCGGACTCGAACCGGCACAGCTTTCGCTACTGCCCCCTCAAGACAGCGTGTCTACCAGATTCCACCACATCGGCTTTTTCTTATCTAATCTTCGGGAATTTGAGGAGTCGCTATATTTGTATCTTCCATGGTTTCTTCATTTGTTACTGGGTTAACATTATCCAAGATACTATTTGTTTCTACGCTACCTTTATTAAGATAGGCAAGTGTTAAGCTTGTAATAAAGAATACTGTGGCTAAAACAGCTGTTGAACGTGACAAGAAATTTGCTGAACCTTTAGAGCCAAATAAAGTACCGGATGCTCCTGCACCAAATGCAGATCCCATGTCAGCTCCTTTACCTTTTTGTAAAAGTATTAAGACAACTATTAAAATAGCTGTAACGACATGGAAACTAAGCAGCAAAGAATTGATGTTATTCATTATTAATTTCCTTAGCAATATTATAAATTTTATTAAACTCTCTTGTGTCTAATGATGCCCCACCTATTAATGCACCATTGATATGACTCATTTTAAATAAATTATAAGCGTTATTACTGTTTACACTTCCGCCATAGATTATAGCTATTTTATTACTTTTCATAGAATCTATTTTATCCAGAGTTTGTTGAATAAAGATATGAACTTCATTTGCAGTTTCAGGGGTAGCAGTTTCTCCAGTACCTATTGCCCATATTGGTTCATATGCAATGATAAAAGAGTGCTTACTTAAGATATCTTTATTGATAACTGATAAGATCTGTTTTTCTATGTGACTAAAGGTTTCGTCATTTTGACGTTGCTTTAAAGATTCGCCAACACATAATATAGGTTTTAAATTATGTAACACAGCTGAATTAAATTTCTTTGCAACCATTTCGTTAGATTCACTGTGATATTCTCGACGTTCAGAATGACCTATAATTACATATTCAACATTAAGATCTTTTAACATTGATGCTGATACTTCACCAGTGTAAGCTCCATCAGAATTAAAAGAAATATTCTGGGCTCCCTTTATTATATTTTTTGGTGCCAGTTTATCGACTTCACTTAAGTAACAATCAGCAGGACAAACGATCATTTTTACATCCTCATCATTGTCCTTATTCATTGAAGCAAAGAAGTTTCTAGTAAACTCCTTAGAACCATTCATTTTCCAATTAGCTGAAATAAAGTATTTATTCATGTTATTTCATTATTTCCTTAATTAGATCCTTAATCTGATTAATTATTTCATCATTGTTAGATTCAATGAGAATTCTTAATAACGGTTCAGTTCCAGATTTTCTAATAATCACACGATCTTCATAAATTAGATTTAATATTTTAGTTTGCAGCTTTTCAATTTTCTCTTGAGCAACATTTTCAATATCGATATTGAAATTAACTTGTCTTACTAAAATAAGATCATTAGTTAGTTCGCTTATAGGAATTTTCTTATTTAAAGATTCTTTAATTACAATAAGGGCTGTTAATAAACCATCACCGGTAGGTAAATATTCAAGATTAATGATATGTCCTGATGTTTCCCCTCCAATAATAGATCCTGACGAATGCATCATTTTATAAACGTTCTTATCACCTACATCAGATCTAACTAGTTCAATATTTCTTTTATTTAATGACTTTTCTAGCCCTGAATTAGTCATTACTGTTCCTACTATTTTTGAGTTAAAAGAAGGGTTATTAAGGTTTGCATTAGTTAAAATGTATAGAATCTGGTCACCATCTAATATTTCTCCTTGCTCATCGATAAGTAATATTCTATCTGCATCACCGTCAAGTGCTATTCCAAGGTCAGAATTTGTTGCCTGAACAGTGTTCTTAATAGTTTCTGGGTGTGTGGAGCCACAATTTTTATTGATATTATATCCGTTAGGTGAACAGGCTATCGGTATTACTTCTGCTCCGAGTTCAAGCAAAAATTGAGGAGCTATTTTATAGGCAGCCCCATTAGATGAATCTACAACTATTTTTAATCCATCAAGAGGTTGGTCTTCGCCATTGAAAACTGTACGAAGAAGTTCTTTGTATTTATCCCTAGAATCTCCAGAACGATAAGCTTTACCTATCATATTCGCTGGTTTGGTTACAGGATTTTCACTAAGTCTAGACTCAATAGTGGTTTCAAGTGATTGTTCTATCTTTTCACCATTTTGATTTATAATTTTAATTCCATTGTATTCATAAGAATTATGCGAAGCACTAATGACGATACCAAAATTAGTATCTGACTCTTTTACATAATGAGATATTGCTGGAGACGGCAATGGTCCTAACAAGACTACTTTTAATCCGTAGGCGACAAATGCAGACTCTAATGCTGATTCAAACATATATCCAGATATTCTAGTGTCTTTACCAATAGCTACTTGCCCACCATGAGGCGTTAATGTAGCAGCAATAGCTGACGCTAGCCGCATAGTGAAATCAATGGTCATAGGGTATTCTCCTACTTTTCCTCTGATCCCATCAGTTCCGAATATTTTGATATTATCATTCATAATTAATTTCTCTAATTAGAGAATCGACTATTCTATAGCTATTAGTGTCTAATTAGCTAATTTTTATGCTATTTGTAAAATAAATGGAGTTTGATTATCTTAGTGTTCTGTAGCTGGTCCACCAATATCAGAAGAAGATGTAGCATTATCAGATGAATCATCATTAGAATCCCAATCCTCAGGTGGTTTTGGTTCTTTATCATTCATAATATCTTTTATTTGATTACTATCAATAGTTTCATATTTGATTAGAGTTTCAGCCATTTTATGCAGTCGGTGAATTTGTTTATTAATAATAGAAGTTGCTTTCTCATAGGTTTCATCAATAATTTTCCGAACTTCTTCGTCTATTAGTTTGGCTGTTACATCTGAAACTTGTTTTGTTTGTGTGACAGATCGGCCAAGGAAAACTTCGCCTTCTTCCTCACTATAAGTTAAAGGTCCTAATTTTTCTGATAAACCCCATTTAGTAACCATGTTTCTGGCAATTTCTGTGGCTCTTTCGATATCATTTGATGCACCAGTGGTGACTGCTTCTTTACCAAAAACAATTTCTTCAGCTACTCTGCCTCCAAATAGGCTGGTGATTTGTCCTAATAAGAGTTTTTTACTGATACTATAGCGATCATCTTCTGGAAGGAACATGGTGACACCCAGTGCCCTGCCTCTAGGAATAATGGTTACTTTATAAACAGGGTCATGTCCATCAATTGATAAGCCAACTATTGCATGTCCTGCTTCATGGTAAGCAGTCAGTTTTCTTTCATCTTCGCTCATTACTAAAGATTTACGTTCTGTTCCCATCATGATTTTGTCTTTTGCTTTATCAAGATCATCCATATTTATATTTTTTTTATCTGCTCTCGCAGCAATAAGTGCTGATTCATTAACTAAATTAGCTAAGTCAGCTCCCGAAAAACCTGGTGTGCCTCTAGCAATAATTGAGGGTTTTACACTTTTATCCAGAGGTACTTTTCTCATATGAACCTTAAGAATTTGTTCTCTCCCTTTTACATCTGGAAGTGGGACAACAACTTGACGATCAAAACGACCAGGTCTAAGGAGTGCAGAATCAAGTACATCAGGTCTATTTGTGGCAGCAATGACTATCACACCAACATTGTCTTCAAAACCATCCATTTCTACCAAAAGCTGGTTTAATGTTTGCTCTCTTTCGTCGTGTCCTCCACCAAGACCTGCTCCTCGTTGTCTCCCAACAGCGTCTATTTCATCAATAAATATGATACAGGGTGAGTGGGTTTTTGCTTCTTGAAACATATCTCTAACTCTTGAAGCGCCAACTCCAACAAACATTTCTACAAAGTCAGATCCTGATATTGTAAAGAAAGGAACCTTCGCTTCTCCAGCAATTGCTCTAGCTAATAGTGTTTTCCCTGTACCTGGTGAGCCAACCATTAAAACACCCTTAGGAATTTTACCGCCTAGTCTTTGAAACTTTGATGGGTCTTTTAAAAACTCAACTATTTCTATCACTTCCTCTTTAGCTTCTTCGATACCTGCTACATCTGCAAAAGTAACATCAATTTGGTTTTCGCCCAGAAGTCTTGCTTTACTTTTACCAAAAGACATAGCACCTTTACCGCCACCTACTCCGCCTTGCATTTGTCGCATAAAATAAATCCATACACCAATTAGAAGGATAACCGGAAAAGAATTGATCAATAGACTAACAAAGATATTCTGACTTTTAGGAGGAGTTGCACTAATTCTCACTCCTGATTTATTTAGCTCACCTATCAGTGCAGTATTGTCAGTTTCAGGATTATACGTTAAAAAACGTTCCCCATTAATTCGTTTGACTTTAATTAAGTCATTTTCAAACACAACTTCACTAATATTCCCAGTTTTTACTAATTCAAGAAAAGATGAGTAATCAATTGTTTTTTGTCTAATAGAATTTGGTGAAAAAGATTGAAACAGGGTTAGCATTACAATCCCTATAACAATCCATACCATTGCATTTTTAAAGAAATTATTCATATATTTTGAGTATACCTAATCTTTGTTCCTATAGCGTACGTTTCTTTACTTTCAGGTCTTGAAGAGTTTGGTTTAAAGATACTAACGTCTTTAAACGTTAGATCCATGTCTTTTTTAAAATCATCAAAACCAAGCCCAATAAATATTTTAATTACCAATACACCATTAGATGTAAGTCCAATTTTCGAAAATTCAAGTACATTTCTAGCAATTTCATAAAAAGTGAACTGGTCGGTTACATTGTTTCCAGTTTTATTGTTCGATACGTCTGATAATATTAGGTCATATTTACTCTTATTAATTTTGAGTATTTCCTTCTGAATAGATTGATTAGTAAAATCACCCAAGACAAACTGAACACTAGGAATTGACTTCATTGGTTTAATATCATTGGCAACAATACACTTAAGCTTTGTTTTTTCTAAAACATAATTTGACCAACCACCAGGTCTCGAACCTAAATCAAGTATAGATTTTGATTTTTTAAGAAGTTTATATTTTCTATCGATTTCATCTAGTTTAAAGACTGATCTTGAACGATAACCTAGTTTTCTAGATTTACTAAAAAATTTATCTTTAGATTGATTCTTTCGCCAGTGTTGACTAGACATTTTGAATAACTTAAATGTACTGGATATTTATAATTTGAAATGATTGTTTTTCATCTCCAATTGATAATTCGATTAGATCGTCTATTGATTTACCAATTATTGATCTTGACAACGGTGCTTTATAAGATATTAGTCCTTCATCAATATTTGTTTCGTCTTCGCCTACAATTTTATATTTATTTTTTTGCTCATTATCTAAGTTAAATATTGTAACTGTTGAACCGAATACAACTTTTCCAGAGATGTCTAATTTAGTTATATCAATTACTTCTGCGTTAGATAATTTTGATTCAATATCGTTAATTCTACCTTCTAAAAAGCTTTGTTTTTCTTTAGCTGCATGGTATTCAGCATTTTCTTTGAGATCACCAAACTCTCTTGCTGTAGCGATAGCTGTAATTATTTCTGGTCGATCTTTTGATTTAAGAGTTTTTAATTCTTCTCTAAGTAATTCTTGACCCTTAACTGTCATTACGTTTTTATCCATTAGACTAATACTAATGGTTCTGTAATTTATTTACAGTAATTGTGTTCAGAAAATCAAATGACTCTATAGTTGCAGCTGCAGCTTCTAAGCTTGTGTAATAAGTGATATTAGCAATAACAGCTTCTGCTCGAATTGAAAATGATTCTTCTATTGATTGTTTACCCTCTGTGGTGTTTATAATTAAGTTGATCTCTTTGTTTTTAATAAGATCGACAATATGAGGCTGACCTTCGTGAACTTTATTGATATAAGAACATTTTATTCCATTGTCTTTTAGAAACTCAGATGTTCCTTTAGTTGCAATTATTTTAAAATTATTTTTAGCTAGAAAATCTGCCACTTGTATTAATTTATTTGTTTGATCAGGTTCTCTTACTGAAATAAAAACATTACCTTTATCAGGAATTATAATTCCAGCCGCATATTGAGATTTAATATATGCTTCGCCAAAAGTTTCTCCTGTGCCCATTACTTCACCAGTAGATTTCATCTCAGGTCCTAGAATAGGGTCAGCATCTGGAAATTTATTGAATGGAAAGACAGGTCCTTTTACTGAAAAGAAATTTGGTATATATGAATTACTAATTTGTTGTTCTTTTAAAGGAATGCCAATCATTGTTCTTGCTGCGATCTTAGCTAATTGGTTCCCTGTTGCTTTAGAAACAAATGGAACAGTTCTTGAAGCTCTAGGATTGACTTCTAAAATAAATATTTTATTTTCTCTTATAGCAAACTGTGCATTAACAAGACCAATAACTTTTAGTTTCTTTGTAAAGTGAATCATTTGGTTAATTATTTCATTTTGCAAAGCTTCAGATAAACTAAATGCTGGTATTGAGCAAGATGAGTCTCCTGAATGAACACCTGCTTGTTCTATGTGTTCCATAATTCCACCAATTAGAACATCATTGCCATCTGACACTGCATCAACATCAACTTCAATGGCTTTATTTAAAAAATGATCCAATAAAACTGGGGATTCATTTGATACTTTGACAGCTTCTTTCATGTAAGTTTCTAACTCAAGATCGTTATAAACTATTTCCATTGCTCTGCCGCCCAGAACATAAGAAGGCCTTACAACTAAAGGGTACCTAACCTTTTTTGCACTGGTTAATGCTTGTTCTAAATTAGTTGCAACTTCATTGGAAGGTTGTCGATAATTTAGTTCGCTAACAAGTTCTTTGAATAATTCTCTATCTTCAGCAATGTCAATAGATGAGGGTTGTGTACCAATGATTGGGGCACCAGCTAATTCAAGTGCTTTTGCAAGCTTTAAAGGTGTTTGTCCGCCAAATTGAATAATAATTCCTTTAGGTTGTTCAACTTCAATGATTGCCATTACGTCTTCAAATGTTAATGGTTCAAAGTAAAGCCTATCTGAAGTGTCATAGTCAGTTGAGACAGTCTCTGGGTTACAATTAATCATGATTGATTCATATCCTGCTTCTGAAACTGCCATTGCAGCATGTACGCAACAATAATCAAATTCAATGCCTTGTCCTATTCTGTTTGGTCCGCCACCAAGAATTATTATTTTCTTGTTATTGGTTGGTCTTGATTCACACTCGTCATCATAAGTTGAATAAAGGTACGCAGTGGATGTGTCAAATTCTGCTGCACAGGTGTCAACTCTTTTAAAGACTGGTTTTAGACCAGCGTTTATTCTTTTCTTATACACATCATGTTCTTCAATTGAACATAGATAAGCGATTCTTGAATCTGAGAATCCTTTTTTTTTCAGTTTTCTTAAAAATTTGTAATCTAAGTTACTAATGTTTCGTTGCTTTGTTTCTTTTTCTAAGTTGATAATGTCTTTAATATATGAAAGAAACCAGGGGTCGATACTCGTAAGATCAAAGACTTGATTAATTGAATAACCTTCCCTGAAGGCTTGCCCTAAGTAAAATAAACGTTCAGGACTTGGTCGTTTAATCATTTGTTCAAAGTCCTTTCCAACATCCATATCTGTAAAACCGTCATGGTTTGATTCCAAACTTCTTATGGCTTTTTGTAAAGACTCTTGGAAATTTCTACCAATCGCCATTACTTCACCAACTGATTTCATTTGTGTGGTTAATGTTGAATTTGCTTTTGGAAACTTTTCAAAGGTAAATTTAGGGATTTTTGTAACAACATAATCAATCGTTGGTTCGAATGATGCAGGTGTAGAACCCCCGGTAATATCATTTTTTAATTCATCCAAGGTAAATCCAATAGCTAATTTCGCTGCAATTTTAGCAATCGGAAATCCAGTTGCTTTGGAAGCTAATGCTGATGATCGAGAAACCCTAGGGTTCATTTCGATTACAATCATTTTTCCATTTTCAGGGTTCACTGCAAATTGGACATTGGATCCTCCCGTATCTACACCAATTTTTCTTAGGATTGCAATTGAGTGATTTCGCATAATCTGGAATTCTTTATCAGTTAGAGTTTGAGCAGGGGCAACGGTTATAGAGTCTCCAGTATGAACGCCCATAGGGTCTACATTTTCAATAGAACAAATGATAATCGCATTATCATTCTTATCTCTGACAACTTCCATTTCATATTCTTTCCATCCCAATAATGATTCTTCTATCAATACCTCGTTTGTCGGTGACAGTCCTAATCCTCTGTTAACAATTGTTGTGAATTCATTTTTATCATTAGCAACACCTCCGCCACTCCCGCCAAGTGTAAATGAAGGTCTAATGATTACTGGATATTTAATTTTTTTTGCTATTTCTAATGCTTCTTTTAGATTATTAGCTAGTCCTGACTTAGCAACATCAATATTTATATCTTGCATTGCTTGCTTAAATAACTCTCTATCTTCTGCTGTGTCAATAGCCTTTTTAGTTGCACCTATAAGTTCTACATTATGTTGTTCTAAAATGCCTCTAGAGGCTAAATCCAAAGCAGTATTAAGACCTGTTTGACCTCCCATTGTGGGCAAAAGAGCATTTGGTTTTTCATTTATTATAATTTTTTCAATGGTTTTCCAATTAATTGGTTCAATATAAATTGAGTCAGCACTATCAGGGTCAGTCATAATTGTTGCTGGGTTAGAATTCACCAGAATCACTCGGTAACCTTCTTCTTTTAAGGCTTTACAAGCTTGAGTCCCTGAGTAATCAAATTCACATGCTTGACCAATAATTATAGGGCCAGCACCGATTATGAGAATTGATTCTATATCTTTACGTTTAGGCATTTTTCATTAACTGTGAAAATTTTTCAAATAAGGGGTTAATATCATGTGGGCCAGGAGACGCCTCTGGATGACCTTGAAAACTAAAAGCGTTTGAGTTTTTTAATGCAATACCCTGAATAGAATCGTCAAATAATGACCGATGAGTAATTAATATTTCATTGGGTAAATCATTTTCATCAACTGTGAAACCATGATTCTGGCTTGTAATAAAAACTTCATTTGTCTTAAGGTCTTGCACCGGATGATTAGCGCCGTGATGACCAAATTTCATTTTTTTAGTTTTGGCGCCTGCAGCTAATGCTAGAAGTTGGTGTCCAAGACATATTCCAAAAATAGGAAGATTCTGATTTAGGATCTTACGAATAGTTTTAATTGCATATAAACACGGTTCTGGGTCACCAGGTCCGTTAGATAAAAAAACACCATCTGGATTTAAATCTTCTATTTCTTGTGCGGTGGTTATAGCTGGTACGACAATAATTTCACAATTTAAATTAGCAAGAAGATTTAGAATATTAGTTTTAATTCCAAAGTCCATTGCAACAACCTTGTGCTTAGACTTTCCAATCTTTTTCTTTCCTGAATGAAAAGAATAGGATTCTTTTACACTAACTTCTTTTGCTAGGTCCAGGCCTGATAATCCTGAAAATGATTTTGCAAGATCAATGCAATTATTAACATTCTTATAATCCGTACTTATGCAACCCTTCATTGATCCGTGTTTACGTAAATGATTAGTTAGTTTTCTGGTGTCGATATCTGCAATTGCAATAACCTTTTCTTTCTGAAGAAAACTTTGTAAATCAGTTTCATTTCTCCAGTTGCTAGAAATCGGCGATGATTCTCTAATAACAAGTCCAGAAAGGTATGTTTTTTTACTTTCAGAATCTTCAAGATTTGTCCCTGTGTTACCTATATGGGGATATGTCAATGTGACAATTTGTTTGTAATATGAAGGGTCTGTAAGGATTTCTTGATAACCAGTCATTGCAGTATTAAATACAACCTCACCAATAGAAGAACCGTCAGAACCAATTGAATTACCTTTAAATATTGTACCGTCTTCTAATGTGAGAACCGCTTGAGTCAATTTATAGTCCTATTTATTTAAAAAAAGGGAAGGAACCATTAAGGCCCTTCCCTGTAATTCATTTCGAACCCAAAACATATTAGGATCAAATTTTTCCTATGTCACGTTTTAATTTATATTTTTGATCTTAAAACAAAAATAAAGAACTAAATTCCTAAGCGATTAAAAAAGCTTTTGACACTTTCTGACCATTTATTTTTATTAGGTCGATGCTCTTTTTTACTAGAATTTATAGATTCTTCAAAAGATTTTAAAATATTCTTTTGTTCATTATTTAAGTTAACAGGTGTTTCGATTTGGATCGAACAAAATAAATCTCCAGTAGTTCGATCACGATAGGATTTTACGCCTTTACCTCTTAACCTAAATACTTTTCCAGATTGAGTTTCAGTTGGAATTGATAAATTTACCGCCCCATCTATTGTTGGAACTTCTATGGTTCCGCCTAAAGCTGCTTTAGAAAAACTTAATGGAACTTCA
>Ga0163108_10002740_pt1 | contig 12697 bp, 13 predicted proteins | sample Fk1155metaG_FD_109644 | JGI IMG/M metagenome (GOLD analysis project Ga0163108, IMG submission 109644) | Marine microbial communities from the Central Pacific Ocean - Fk160115 155m metaG | ecosystem: Environmental > Aquatic > Marine > Oceanic > Photic zone | place: The Central Pacific Ocean...
AAACTGAAGGTGTGTCAATTTTAAATGATCTTGTTCAAGGTAATGTTGAGTTAGAGAATGGCACAATTGAAGATTTTGTTATTTTACGTAACGATGGAACTCCAACATATAATCTTTCAGCATCAGTAGATGATCATAATATGAATATCACGCACGTAATAAGAGGAGATGATCATAAAATTAATACCTTTAAACAAATGCAAATTCATCTTGCAATGAATTGGAATTTGCCTTCTTTTGCACATATACCATTAATACATACTACAGAAGGAAAAAAATTATCAAAAAGAGATAAGGCATCAACATTAGATGATTATTCAAAAATTGGTATAATGCCAGATGCATTAAGAAACTATCTATTAAGATTAGGCTGGTCTCATAAAGATAAAGAAATATTTACTTTAGAAGAAAGTATTCAACATTTTAACCTCGAAGGTATAGGAAAATCTCCATCAAAACTTGATATGAGTAGAATATTATCAATGAACGAACATTATATAAAAAACATAAATGAAAATGATCTATACATGCGTTTTGCTGAATTTTGTGGAATTTACAAAGAAAAAATTAATTCTAATAAAGAAGAAAAAATTAAAAAATCTCTTAATTTCTTAAAAAATAAAGCTAAAACTTTAGAAGATATTTATAATAATTCTAAATATATCCTTAGTGATGATGTTGTTTACAATAAAGAAGATCTTAAATTAATTGACAAAAATGCAAAAAAAATAATTTCAGAATTTTTAAATAAGATAAAATCGATAAACAACTTTAAAAAAGATGTATTGGAAAACATTGTTAATGAGTTAATCAAATCAAATAAAACAAACTTCAAAGGCGTGGGACAACCTCTTAGAATAGCGCTAACTGGTTCAAAATTTGGTCCTGGAATATATGATGTCATTATTTCTTTAGACAAAGACGAAGTACAAAAAAGGTTAGGAAATAAGATAATTAGCTAAAATTGATGATGCTTCGCTAGAAGATGAAGTTTTAGATCTAATCTCATTTAAAGTTTTTTGACAATCTGCAAGTTGTTTTTTTGAAAGTTCTGGATGATTTAAAAAATACGTTACAGATTTAAAAATTTCTTTAGCATTGCATTCATTTTGTAAAAGCTCAGGTATTATTTCTTTATTATTTATAATATTGATAATATTTGCAAATTTTGTTTTTACTAAAAATTTAACAATCAAAAAATTTAAAAAATTCATTTTATAAATAATAATAGATGGAACATTGGAATTACAAATCTCTAATGAAACAGTTCCAGATTTTGAAACTGCAAAAACTGAATTTAACAAAATTTCTGATTTGATATTTTCATCAGAAATGACTTCAATGTTACTTAGATTGGTATTTTTTAACTTTTCATTTATTGTGTTTTTATTTTCCTCAGTTGCATGAAATACGAAAAGGTATTTTTTAAATTTTTCATTCATTAATTTAACAAAATCTATCAAAATTGGTAAAAGTATATTTGTTTCTGAAAACCTACTACCAGGAAATATGGATATAATTTTTTTGTCTTTTGAAAGATATGAAATATCTATTTTTGAATTATTCTTCTCTAATAAAGGGTGACCAACAAATGTATTGTGTATATTTTCTTTATCAAAATATTTTTTTTCAAAATTAAATAATAAAAGAAAATGGTCAACAAAATTTTTAAATTTCTTTACTCTACCCTCTCTCCAAATCCATACTTGTGGAGCAACATAATGAATTGTTTTTATATTGGGATTTATTTTTTTTACTCTTTCAGCTACTCTTAATGTAAAATCAGGACTATCAACACTAAATAATATATCTGGTTTATAATTAATAATTTCATCTACGGCATTATTTATTTTATTTTTGATTTTAAAAATATTTAATAAAACACTAGTAAAACCAATATAAGTTACTTCTTTAATGTCAAAAATCGATTTAATTCCTAAAGATTTTAGATGCTGTCCTCCAACAGACAAGTAATCAACATTTGGATTATCTTCTTTAAATTTAGATATTACAGTTGATGCTAATTTGTCTCCTGAAGGTTCTCCAGTAAGAATAAATATTTTTTTCATTTAGAAATTAAGAACATTTTATTTTTATTAGCAAAGTTTATACATCTGTTTTTATTAAGAATTACATTTTGCCTATTTTTTAATACAATTCCTTTTAAACCTGATCTTTTGCAATCTTTAAATGTATCTATTCCTATAGTTGGTAGATCAATTCTAAGATCTTGCTTTTTTTTGGGAAATTTAATTAAAATTCCAGTTTTAACTTTTATTTTTTTTACTGATTGAATCATTTTTTTTGTTCCTCTAGGACTTTCTTTGGCAATGATTTTATTATTTCTTACGATCATTCCCTGAATATGATTGTGAGAACTTAATTTATTCAATGAAATAATCCCTTTTTTAATATCTTTTTGGTCATCTTTGTTTGGTTTGATTTTTGTATAATTTCCTTTTGTTAAAGTTAATTCAGGATTGAAGGAAACAGAACTAATTACTTTAATTCTTTCCTTTCTTAAAATTTTAATTATTTCTTTTAAAATTGCTGCATCGCCTAATTTTGAAGCTTTAACAATTTTAGGTATATAGTAAATACCTTTAAAATCCAATTTGAGAGATGTAAATTTTGGTTTATTGATTTTTCCTGCAAATAGTAATTTTTTACACTTATTTTCTTTTAAAGTTTTGATTATTTTACCAAATTGACCTATCGATATAGAGTGTGTATTTCTGTCTTTTTTAAACTTTTTTAACTTAGATAAGTCGATAATTAAATATTTAATCTTTTTTTTCTTAATTTTTTTTAAAATTTCTACTGGAAAATCTGTATCGCCAAATATTAAACCTATCATTTTATGTAAATGGTGTACAAATAGATCTTTTTTTATCTTTTGCAATAAACTCAATCACATCTTTAACTAAAGGATTTTCTTTAAACTCTCCATTTAATTTAGATATGTTTTCTGTAAGATTTTTTGTTGCAAAAATTTCTTTGTAAGCCTTGGTTAAAGCCAAAATATCTTTGTTATCAAATTTTGCTCTTCTTAAACCAATTAGATTAATTCCTTGAAGGACGTTTCTATTACCGGTTGATAAACCGTATGGAATTACATCGTTTAGTACTCCAGTCATTCCACCTATCATTGCCATTTTTCCTATTCTTGTAAATTGTTGAACAGCAGAATTTCCTCCTATAACCACATTGTCATCTATTGTAACGTGTCCACCTAATGGAACATTGTTTGCAATAATAACATTATTTCCTACTTGGCAATCGTGAGCAATATGTGATGAAATCATAAATAAACAATTATTTCCTATTTTAGTTATTCCACCACCAGATTCAGTTCCTGGATTAATTGTTACATACTCTCTTATTTTATTATTATTTCCAATTACAAGTTTAGTTCGTTCTCCATTGTATTTTAAATCCTGAGGATCATTTCCTATTGAAACAAATGGATAAATTTTATTATTTTTACCAATTTTTGTATTGCCAGAGATGTTTGTATGAGAATAGATTGTTACATTTTCATCAATCTCAACATTAGCTCCAATTACGCAATAAGGTCCAATATTTGCCGAAGATGCTATTTTGGCTTTATCGTTTATTATTGCAGTTTTGTGTATCATTTGTTTTCCTTTATAAAACTTTTTAAATCTTTTGCGGGATATCCCATGACTTTAGTATTATCAGGTATATCTTTGATTACTCCACTCCCACCACCTATTTTTACATTATTTCCAATTTTTAAATGACCTGAAATTCCAGCCTGACCTCCGATCATTACATGATTTCCTAATGTAGAACTTCCAGCAAAACCTACTTGGCCTGCTATAATACAATTGTCACCAATTTTAACATTGTGAGCAATGTGAATTTGATTGTCTAAATAAGTATTTTTTCCAATTACAGTATTTGACATGGATCCTCTATCTATAGTAGATCCGGATCCAATTTCCGAGTGGTCATTAATTATAACTATACCAATCTGTGGATAACGATAATTTTTTTCATTACTAGGAAAAAATCCAAAACCTTTTTTGCCAATTATACAGCCATCTAAAATATTTACATTATTTTTAATAATTGTATTTCTTATTATTACATTAGATCCTATAGAGCAACTATCTCCAATTATAACATTTTTTTCAATTATAGAGTTGTGTCCAATTAAACAATTTTTTCCAATTTTTACATTTTTACCAATTAAAACATTTTTTCCATAATTCACCTTTTTTTTAAATGAACTTTTAGATATTTCTTTAACACGTGAGTCAAAATGATCTTCGACAGATTCTGGGTAAAATAATTTAGTAATTTTAGCAGTAGCAATAAGCACATTATCAACTACTATTTTATTACAATTTGGTGGCAAATAATTTTTAAGATTTGATGTTGTGATACAAAAAGTTGCTTTTGTTTTAGATGCTATAGACTCATATTTTTTAGAATGAAAAAAACTTATATTATTTTTTGAAGCTGAAGATAGATCTTTTATGTCTTGAATTTTTGATTTTTTAAAATTATTTGGATTATTAATATCAGATAATTTTAAAAGTTTATCTATATTAAAAGGACCCTTGTTTTTAAAAAAAGGATTGTTCATCAATAAAAGTTTTTATCAAAACTTTCATGGAATAGTTATCAAGATTTGTTGCTAATTATTTCCTATCAACAATGGTTGCGGACCATTGAGCGTCAGCCATTTTTTTTTCATTTACGTATGCTTCACCTTTATATTTCCATACTTTACCATGTGATCTTATTGCCTCTATTTTAAGTTCGAGCTTACAATCAGGAACAACTGGGTTCCTAAATCTAGCTTTTTCAACACTCATTAAAAAAACAAGTTTATTTTCATGGGCAGATTTATCTAAACCATGAGCAGTTAGTGCAGCTGCTGCTTGGCCAAATGCTTCTACTATTAATACACCTGGCATTACTGGCTGACCCGGAAAGTGACCTTTTACAAAAAAACTATCCTTTTTAACATTAACAACTGCAGTAGCTGAAAATAATTTTTTTATATTTGATAATGATTCTATTAAAAGCATAGGCTCTCTGTGCGGTAATAAATTTAATATTTGTTCTTTATTTAAAGAATCTGGCATTAATTAATCAATAGTGATTTTTTTAATTTTCTTATCTAATAAATTTAAAATATCATTCGTGATATCAAGTTCTGATTTGCCAATAATAATATTTTTTTTTTGTATAATTAAAGCAACAGAGTTTTTATCTGAATATTCTGCTAATATAGGTTTTAGTTCATTGATAATTTTAGATGTTGCTGATAATCTTTGTTTAGTTAATTTATCGATTTTTTCTTTTCTTAATATTCTATATTCGTTTGCTTTATCCCTTAATTTAGAAATTTCACCTTGAAAGTCTTCCTTACTTAAAACGCTTCTTTTTTTTACAATTTTATCTTCTTCTTCTTTAAGATCATTTTCTATTTTTTGAAAAGAATTAATGTTTTTTTTATGAATTTCCTCAATTTTTTTGTTTATATACTGTCCTACTTTAGAATTAGTCATTATAAAATTTACATCTAAATAAACAACTTTATCACTAGAAAAAACCGGGAAATAAAAAAAGGATAAATAAACTACTAATGTTAAAAAAAACTTTTTTTTCATTAAAAAGTTGTTCCTAAACTGAATTGAAATGTCTGAGTTTTATCAGTAGTAGCTTTTGTAATTGGTTGTGCAAAAGTAAAATTTAATGGTCCTATAGGTGTAAACCAATTAACACCTATCCCTGCTGCTGATCTAATTTTATTAGAATCATCTAATGTGTCAGAGTAGTCAACCCCCCAAACGTTACCGGCATCAATAAAAAATGCAAAATCGGCTGTCTGAACGCTTGGCATAATCATTGGAAGATTAGTTGTAAAATTTAATGATGTTGCATAATTACCTCCGACATAATCACTGCCGTCTTTTGGTCCAACTTTTGAATATTCAAAACCTCTTAATTTAGTTCTGGGTAAAGCTAGTCTTTCAGAAATTCTTACGTCTTTAGAGTCATCTAAAGAATTGATTGCTCTTGTATATAATGAAATTTTTGTTATTAAGTCGTCCCCCCATTTATTATATTTAGAAAATTCATAACCATTAAGAATAGCAGTATCATCAGCTAAGATTGGTATATTTTGTATAAATTTACTCATAAAACCTTCTGTTGTTCTCCATCTACGGTCTCTTTTATCGTACAAAACAGTATATCCTACAGTTGTGTCAAAATAATTTCCTTCTTGTTTTTTTAAAGTTGCAATGGCTGAAGAATTAGTTTCTAATTTTTCTAAATAAGTAGAAATATTTGGACTTATTGATAAATTTTCATATTGCTCAAAAGATGTACCAAAAGTAAAGCCAGTTTTTGATGATTTATAACCATTTTTTGTAAGTTTATCTGTAATCATACTTGAAACATTTACACTTAAAGCTCTATCTGTATAATTATAATTTGGATTAAGTATATTAAATTGACCTTTTATTTTATCTTCGCTCAAATCTAATGATGAAATCAATCTAATTCCTTTTCCTGCGTAGTTATTTTCTGATATTGAAAAACCAAAACTAGTACCATCACTACTAACACCGGCGCCTGCACTTATTTCCCCAGTAGGTTTTTCTTCTACATTGAGAGTTATTATTTTTAAGTCCTCTCGAGAACCGTTTTCAATCTGAGCTTCAACTTTTTTAAATATATTTAATGCTCTTAAATTATTTATAGATTTTGCATGCAACAGTTCATTAAAAGGGTCTCCCTCATCTATTTCTAATCTATTTCTAAGAACAGTTTCCAAAGTGATATTGTTGCCAAAAATATTAATTTTTTCCACGTACTTCTTCTCAGTTTCAGATATAACTATTTTTAAATTTAAAAGATTGTTATCAACTATTTCTTCATTAATGTTTGCTGTAATAAATTCATATTCTCTGCTTAAAGAAATTTTATCTATTTGGTCAACTGCTTTAGATAATTTACTAAATGAATAAATTTCATTTTCCAATTTTTTCAAAATTTTATTAACTTTAGAAAAATTTTTAGGGTTATAATCTTTTGGTAATATTAATTCAGTTTTATTTATTTTAAATATTGGTCCAGCATCAATATTAAAAATTAAATTAAATTCTCCAGAATCTAGAAGTCGTGCTGATGAATCGTTTACATTAACTTGATAATAACCTTTATCCAAATAATAATTATTTAACAATCTTTTATCGAGCTCTACTTGAGAACGATTTAAATATTTTTTTCTTGAAATAAATTTCCAAAATTTATTTTCTTCACTTGTAATTATATTTCTTAATTTTCTATCTTTTATTTTTTTATCTCCAGTAAATTCAATTTTAGAGATTAAAGCTTTTTCACCTAAATCTATGTCGTAAATCAAATTTATTGTGTCATTATTATTTTCTTGAATTGAACTTTTAACTTTTGCAAAATAATATCCTTGTGTGGATAAAGCATTTTTGATTAACGTCAAATCTTGAGAAGCCAAATATTTGTTATAAGGACTTTTGTCTTTAAGTTTAGCTGATTCTAATAAAAGTTTAGTAGTTTTTTTTGCTTTAATTCCATTTATTTTGATTTGTTGAATAATCTTGTTTTCAACCACTGTTAGAATAAGAACATTATTTTTTACTTCAAATTCTATATCTGAAAAAAAATTTGTTTCATATAAATTTTTTAAAATAATATTTAAATCTTTGTCCGAATAATCTGATCCAGTTTTTATATTTCCAAAACTTAGAATAGTACCTTTTGATACACGATTATTATTTTTAATTATTACTTCATTAATTATTTCTGAATTAACCTGATAGATTGAATTAAAATACAATAATAAAGATATGAAAAAAATTCTCAGCATTTTTGTGATAATACACTTAAGGAAAATGTTTTCAATCTAACATATCGATTAAGCTTGTATATTTGTTCATAATTATTGGGCATTATTTGTTTATATTTAAAAAATTCTTTTAATTCTAATATTTTTTTTAATATTTTTGAAATTTCTAAAAAATTAATTTGTCCAGTTAAAAATAAATTAACTAACTCATCATTGGCTGACACTAAGACGGTTTCATACAGTGTAGTTTTATTAGAAAATTTACTTAATAATTTTAGTGAAGGAAATTTTATTTTATCAGGTTTTTGAAAATTTAAATTATTTAAAGTTAAAAAATTTATTTTATTCGTAGCAATAGATTTTTCCGATCTATCATATATGATATTAAAAATTGGAATAATCATATTTGTATCGTGTACTAAAATTTTAGTTAATCCATTAGAAAATTTTATAATTGCATGCACATATGATTTTGGATGAATGAAAATTTCAAATTTATTTAAATCAATATTAAAAATTCTTTGAGCTTCGATTACTTCAAAAACTTTATTAATAAGTGTAGCCGAATCTACAGATATTTTATTACCCATTTTCCAATTGGGATGTTTAATCGCATTTTTTGGTTTAATTTTTTTAAATCTAGACAAAGGCAGATTTAAAAAAGGACCACCTGATGCCGTAATGATTATTTTTTCGATATTATTTTTTTTTCCATTTAGCAAAGATTTTATTGAAAAATGCTCTGAGTCTATTGGAATAAATTGTGTTTTATATCTTTTTAATTTTTTTTGAATTAAATTCCATGCACAAATAATAGATTCTTTATTTGCAATAGCTATTTTTTTACTAAATTTAATTATATCCAGTGTTGGTTTTAAACCTTCTAATCCTGAAATTGCAGATATAGTTAAATCAATTTTATTTTTGAAATTTTTTTCAAACGTATTAAAATTATTGAAAATATTTATTTTTTTATTTTTAAATTTTTTTTTTAAATTTTGGTAATTTTTGTTATTGTTAATAATTATATTTCGAACATTAAATTCATTTGCTTGTTTTAATATTTCTCTATAATTGTTATTTGTAGTAAGTAAAACAATATCAAAATTTTTATGATCTTTTTTTAATATATTTACTGTTGATTTTCCTATCGAACCAGTAGAACCGAGGATAGCTATTTTTTTTTTCATTTAGATAAACTTTTCTAGTATGAATGCAAATGGAAAAGCAAAAATCATTCCATCAATTCTATCTAATATTCCACCATGACCAGGTATAATTTTACCTGTATCTTTAATTTTAGATAATCTTTTATAATAAGAAATAATTATATCTCCTATTTGACTAACTGTTGAAATTAGAAGCACTATGATAAAAGATTCAAGAGAGAAGTCTATGTCATCAAGTCCAAACAGATATGTGTATTTATTAAAAAAAAATTCCACAAATATTATTGATAATAAATATCCACCAATCATTCCAGAATAAGTTTTATTTGGACTTAGTTTAGTTAATTTTGGTCCTTTAAATATTTTTCCAAATATATAACCACCTATATCTGTTGAAACACATATTAATGTAATAAATAAAAATAATGACAAACTTTCATCTCCAGAAATATGCCTTAATTCATAAACAGTATAAAAAGAAAAAATTAAAAAAGCTAAGCCTAAAAAATAATATGATTTTTTTTTACTCATCATGTGCCATTCGTATGATGTAATTAAAAAACAAATTATAACAAAAAAATTAAAGAAAAATGACCCTTTTATTATAAAAAAAAGAGCTATTGGAATTAAAATTATCGAACTTAAAATCCTCTTAAAAGTTTCTTTTTTCATTATATATTACCAAAATTTCTTTTAATTTTTTGAAAGTTTTTCAATACACGATTATAATCGCTTATAGTAAAATCTGGCCATAATTTTTTTTCAAAGAAAACTTCAGCATATGCAAGTTGCCATAACAAAAAATTACTTAATCTTTTTGTGTTTCCTGTTCTAATTAATAAATCTGGATTTGGCGTATTTTTTGTATGTAGATGCTTATCTATATTTTTTTCTGTAAAAGCAATCTTCTTCCTTTTTAATGAATTTATAGCATCTATTAATTCACTTTTTGATCCATAATTCAAGGCAAGATTGATTTGTAGTTTTTTATTATATTTAGTTATTTGCTCAGAGTTTAACAAAATCTTTTTTAATTTTTTAGAAAATATTTTTTTGTTGCCAATAATATTTAATTTTATTTTGTTTTTATTTAATTCATTAGTTTTTTTTATTAAGAATTCTTCTAATAAATTAAATAAAAAATTAATTTCTTTTTTTGGTCTTTTCCAGTTTTCTGTTGAAAAAGCGAAAAGTGTTAAAAATTTAATTTTTTTTTTTACTGTTTGTTCTATTATTTTTTCTACTGTTTTTAAACCTTCTTTATGGCCCAAATTTCTAGATTTTTTATACTTTAAACCCCAACGACCATTACCATCCATTATTATGGCCACATGTTTTATCAGGTTCATATGGTCATTATTTCTTTTTCTTTGGAAATTATTTTTTCGTCAATTTTTTTAACATGATCATCTGTGAAAGATTGAATTTTCTTTTCAAATTTATCTTCATCATCCTCACTGATTTCTTTTTTTTTTAGTAAGTTTTTTAAATCATCATTTGCTTCTCTTCTTATATTTCTTATTGAAACTTTGCATTTTTCACCCATTGTTTTAATCATTTTTTTGATTTCATTTCTTCTTTCCTCACTAAGATCAGGAATAGGTAATCTGATAAGCTGTCCATCAATTTGCGGATTAAGACCTAATTCTGATTTTTTAATAGCGGAATCAATTAAATTTACATTGTTCAAGTCCCAAACCTGAACATTAATCATTCTAGATTCCGGAGTAGTAATTGTACCTAATTGATTTATTGGCATCTTTTGTCCGTAAACATCAACTTTTACTAAATCAAGCATTTTTGAATTTGCTCTACCTGTTCTTAATGAAGATAGTTCATTAGTAAAAACATTAAATGTTTTATCCATTTTTTGATTATAATTTTTATCATCAAACATTTATTCACCTACTTTTAATCTATAAAAATCTGTTATTTTTAAATCAGCAATACTTAGTTCTTTTAAAATATCTCGAACTTTTTTTTTTGGTTCCATTACCCAAGGTTGACTTAGTAGAGCATTATCTTCTTTAAATTTTTTTATTTTTCCTACGCTGATTTTTTTAATAATTTCAGCAGGTTTCCCAGTATTTTTTAATTCTTCAGAGATTAAAGATTCTTCTTTAGATAAAACTTCCTTATCAATTTTTTCACTTTCTAAAGCTAAAGGATTTGATGCAGCTATGTGCATTGACAAATGTTTTCCAAATAATTTTAAGTTATCAGAATTATCTTTAGTTTCCAAGGAAACAACAACAGCAAGTTTTGATAAGTTGTCTTTAACTATTGTGTGTAAATATTTGAAATTTTTAGAACCTTTATGGTTAAAAGTTTTGACTCTACCAATGGTTATTTTTTCACCTATCTTTGAAATTAACGAAATTAAATTTTCGTCTACAGTTTTTGAATTTTTCATTTTTTGTTTTTTTAGTTTTTCAACACTAGAATTTACTGAGTTATTTAATTCACTTAATTCTTTTACAAAATTAATAAAATCATCATTTTTTGCAACAAAATCTGTTTCACAATTTACTTCAATTATTGAAATTTTATTTTGGTCTTCACTTAATGCAATAACTCCTTCTTTTGCAAGACGTGACATTTTTTTGGATGCTTTTGAGATTCCTTTTATTCTTAAAATTTCAATTGCTTTATCTATATCACCTTTTGACTCTTGAATTGCAACACTACAGTCTTTAAATCCAGCACCCGTTGATTGTCTTAATAATTTAATTTTTTCTATGTCACTCATGTAGATTTAATTTTTTTTTTCTTTAACAAAATCTTTTTATCTAATTTTTCTCTATCAAGTTCACCTAATGTTTTGGTTTCTTTTTTCTTAGTTGTGATTTTTTTTTCTACTTTGATTGGTGTTTCAATTGGTTCATTTTGTTTTTCTTTTTTTGCATTTAAAATAGTTTGTTTAATTAATGAACAATATAAATCGATTGATCTTCTTGCATCATCATTTCCAGGAATTGGAAACTCAATACCTTCGGGATCCGAATTTGTGTCCAATATAGCAATTATGGGAATGCCAAGTTTCATGGACTCTTTTATTGCCAGCAATTCATAATTTGTATCAATGATAAAGACTAAATCTGGTATTTTTTTCATTGCAGATATTCCACCTAAAGATCTTTCTAATTTATCTCTTAATACACTCATCTTAAGAAGTTCTTTTTTTGTAAAGCCTCGATTTTCTGAAACTAAATCTATATTTATTCTTTGAAGTTTTTTTATTGAATTAGAAATAGTTCCCCAGTTAGTCAACATTCCGCCAAGCCATCTATGATTAACAAAATATTGATCTGTATCTTTAGCTAGTTCGGCTATTGCCTCAGAAGCTTGTTTTTTTGTAGAAATAAATAAAATTTTTCCGTTGTTAGCTACTGTACTATAAACTTTTTCTAAAGCTTTATTTGTTAATTCTAATGTTTGAGTTAAATCAATTATGTGTATAGAGTCTCTTTTTCCAAAAATATATCTTTTCATTTTTGGATTCCATCTAAGTGTTTTGTGTCCTAAGTGTACGCCCGCTTCTAATAATTGTTGAATTGTTATATTTGGTATGTTCATATTTATTCCCGGTTATGCCACCACAGTTATTTCCACTTAAGGACCGGAGGTATAAAACCACAAACTGTGTGCGTGTTAATTT
>Ga0163108_10002741_pt1 | contig 12696 bp, 10 predicted proteins | sample Fk1155metaG_FD_109644 | JGI IMG/M metagenome (GOLD analysis project Ga0163108, IMG submission 109644) | Marine microbial communities from the Central Pacific Ocean - Fk160115 155m metaG | ecosystem: Environmental > Aquatic > Marine > Oceanic > Photic zone | place: The Central Pacific Ocean...
AGAGTAACGGCGCCACTATCCCAACCATACCCTGTATTTGTCCTTATAAATCCACTTCTCTGTCCGATCCCATAAACAGTGGTATATGTGGTATTGGTGCGATTTGCAGCCACTTTGTGATTACCATCAATATTGGTAGTAACGGTACCCGCAACCTGCAAGCCATTGGTCACCGTGTAGGAGAGTCCATCGGTATTTGATATAGTCATATCATATGACCCAGTTTGCCCGGATGCCGACACCACCAAATCTAAACTCACTGGACTGTTAAATGTTAGTGCGCCAGCTGCGTGCCCGTCTGTGTCAAACTGACTATCAAAGCTAACTGTACTTCCATCTGTAAAGCCATAACCATCTATGTCAATGCTCCCCGTCGTACTCATCAGGCGCTTATAAGTATCAGTGGACCCACTAACCCAAGGATCATGAATTGCAGTTGCCACGCCGCTTAAGCCGCTGCCGTCGCCATAAAAAGCTGAAGCTGAAACGTTCAGGGAAGCTGAAACATTGCCAACAATTGTTAGTTCGTGATCGTCGGTGGAGTCCGGAGCATAGCAGATTCCCACTTTATCGAATTCTGCGCATGTTCTAATAAGATTGGCATTATTTTCCCCACCAACTTTTAAATCAATATCCAGCGTGCCGTGATTAATGATTAGTTTGTCTTGACTTCCTTCATCTAGCTTTATAAAAGTTCTGCCGCCCGCGGCTAGTTCAAGGGTATCGTCAGAGAATTCGATGTATGTATCCGAATCGCCAATGTGCTGAATTTTGCTTGCGACGGCAATATCCGCATCCCCACTACTACCCGAAACCGTTAAGCAAGCGGATGGAAGTGATGTAACTTTGCCAATTCCAACTCGCCCATCACCTCTCACGCGGAAAAGCGTAGTTGATTGAGATTCTAGATCTAAAACGTATGTGCCTGATCCATTCCCATCAGTGGTTACTTTAAGCGCATGCGCGGCAGAGGAGTTATCATTATCGATCAGAGTAAGATAATCACTGGAAACTTCTCCGTATACGTGGAATGCTGTGGAGGGCTGGGACGTACCGACGCCGACGCGACCAGAGCCCGTTGCATATAAAAGAGTGGCGGCATTATCGTGGCCACCTGTAGTGTCCACTCGGAAGATTGCACCGTCATCAGAGGAAGAAAGATGAAGGAGAGCATCTGGGTGATTATTTCCAGCAATACTTGCGCCCGCTCCTAGACCGACATACCCCAACGCTTCATCCATATCTGATATCACTAATCGATACCCAGCGATGCCGCCAGTAGTTGCGTCGTGAACCACAAACCCATAACCATCGGAGCCCACGTTATAAGAACGATAATTGGTAGCATTAAGCTGTATTATCGCGTTGTCGGCGCCTTCAATATCAAGGGCCTTGCTGGGATTGGCTGTTCCAATTCCCAAACGATCGCTGTCGGCGCGCCAGTAAAGACTGGCTGCTCCCCCTGCTGATCCACCGTTGTTATACTGAATCTGCCCATCCGAACCTGCGGGGGAGGCTGTGGCTGTGATGCCTGACAGTCCTGAGCCATCACCATAAAAACCCGATGCCGAAACATTTAGGGAAGAACTTACTGCGCCGGATCCCGAGACTACAAGCCCTTCGGTATTACCAACAATAATTCCAACAGCATCCTCGCTGAAGTCTATGAATGTGTTTCTCTGGGTGTCATCCTCATTATAAATATCACCCCGATAAATCTTGCCTTTTGCGTATTTATATGCCATCTCACAGTAAATAGAAGCTCAAAGACAAAAAGGGTGGGTACCCCGAAAGATACCCACCCCAAGTTTGTATAGCATTGTACGAAACAAATGCTAGTATGTCTATCCTAGAATACGTGCCATGTAGCCGCAGTCGAATCCCAGAAAAGCTGAACGGCTGCGAGTGCACTTTCGAGCACAATTTCGTGATCACCGTCAAGCATTTCAGCATTATCATCAGCAACTGCAACAGTAACGTTATTAGTCATGCCGTAACCACGCTTAATATAAAAGATGGTTCCATCAGTAAGTCCGGAGTTACCCGGGAGCGTAACAGTGATAGCGGATGAGCCACTAACAATGTTATAAAAATCACGTTCTGCAAGAGTATCGTTACTAGTAATGTGCTGCATGTTAGCGCTGGCGCCTTCACCGAAGTCAAGTCGAGCGTTAACATTAACTACATCACTGCCATTACCAAGATCAACGTTTCCGTTAACCGCGAGGTAAGAAGCAGTAACAACCGCAGCAGATGACACACCAATAGTGGCACCATCAATAGTACCGCCGTTAAGGTCTATCGTAGTCACTGTACCGATGTCGGCACAGGTCATACCAGCTACAGTCCAAGTGCTATCACCCTTAATAGTGAGAGCTTTGGAAGCCGCAGCCGTACCAAGCGTTGCAATATCAACATAGTTGAGTTCAGCAGCAGTCGCCGTTACTAAAGTACCAGCCAGCTTAAGACCAATCGAGGACGCATCAGCTTCAACAAGATCCAAGCTGCCAGAACCATCATATGTAAGACCACTATCACCCTTGAATTCACCGTTCTGATTAAACTGAACCTGTTTATCGGAACCATTAGCATCCGCAGTAATGTTACTGAGTCCAGAACCATCACCACTAAAGAACGACGCAGTCAAATTATTGATTCCAGTAACACTCTTGTGTTCGTCCAAAGCAATAAATGCCGAAGCGATGGCAGTGCCTGTGCTCTGTGCCATTCCTTGAGCGAGATTAAGATCGTTCGCAGAAGCACCAACAGCAGTTCCTCCAAGCGTAAGGGCAGAGCCCGAAATGCCAAAGGATGACGAGAGTTGAGTGCCATTGAGATGACCTCCCGCACTATAAACAGGTACCTTGCTATTCACCACAGTACCAGCCGAAGAACCATCAACAAGATTAAGTTCAGCAGCAGTCGACGTAATCAAGGTACCAGCCAACTTAAGACCGTAACTAGCAGCATCTGCAGACGCAATGTCAACAGTCAAGTTGCCATCCTTGAAGACAACTTCAGCAGCGTTAAGCTTGATCATATCAGTAACAGAAGCGTTACCAATATCAAATCCATCAGGACCCTTAAAGTCAGTACCCTGAACAACACCAGCAGCACTATAGATCACAGCTTTGCTGTTCACCACCGTACCTGCCGACGAACCATCAACAAGATTAAGCTCGGCAGCCGTGGAAGTCACAGCAGTGCCAGCCAACGTAAGTGCAGAACCCGTAATACCAAAGGATGACGAGAGTTGTGTAGCATTAACATAACCTCCGGCATCATAGATCACAGCTTTGCTGTTCACCACAGAGCCGGCACCAGAACCATCAACAAGATTAAGTTCTGCAGCGGTTGAAGTAACCAAAGTGCCTCCCAGTTCAAGACCATAGCTCGCTCCATCATGTGATGCAACGTTTACAGCTAAGTTACCGTCTTTAAAAGTAAGCTCACTGGCGCCAAAAGTAACCCAGTCAGTGATTGTAGCACCACCAATTGTAGCATCATCTGGACCAAGAAAGGTCGTACCTTGAACTTTACCAGCAGCACTGTAAACAACAGCCTTGCTGTTTACTACGGTGCCTGCGCTAGCGCCATCAAGGAACTCGAACTCAGCTTCAGAAATGTCAGCTTCGCCGATTTGAATGCCAGGACCATCAAGAATCATCTTGCCGGTCGAGCCATTAATGGTGACTCGTTGAGCCGCCGTATTCATAGTAACAAGACTAACCCCGTCACCACTTGCAGACACTGCCACAAGCTGGTAATTGAGATCACTCGTCGTATTAGCAACATCCACGTTGTCAGACGAGATGCCAGTTAAACCAGATCCGTCGCCCCAAAAGCTAGATCCGGAAATCTGAGCGGACGATGAAAGTACACCAGTAGAGGTGACCGCACCCACACTGGAAATCGAACCAAAACTGGATGCACCAGTAGAAGTGATCGCACCACAACCAACTGTACCGATTGTAGCAATATTCTTGCTGGCGTCAAGGACGACAGCCTTAGAAGCAGCGGCAGTACCATTGGTAATACCGTCAAGTTTTTCCATATCCGTTTCATTCAGATCGGCCGAGCCAATGATGAATGAAGTACCAGCAGTAATAGACGTAGTGCCCGTAATTGCTTCTGTAACAGATAAATCTTCGTCAATAGTAAGAGAGCCACTATAAGTTGCGTCTCCTCTTTGAAATTTATATGCCATTTTTTATTTCCTCCTTTAAATGACTAAATGAGTGAAAAACGTAAAAAATTCGTGAGCATCATCAGGAGGGATGAAAAAGAATAAAATTAGAAATATCCACATTCATTTATGTACCATATAGTAGGCATGACAACATAAAGCATAAAATTTTACAAATTAATAAATAAACCAATTTGCGCCATTAGAATATAATAACAAAGCCCCATAAGCAGATTCTATGGGTATACTCGAAAAGCCATCAATGGTCTGGGATCCGGACGGAGTCAGGGTGATAGGGTCCGACGAAGATGCTGCACCGCTTTCATCCTTTATAACAATCACCTGACCAATGGCAAAATCGGTTGCATCAAACTGAATGGACACAGGGACCGATGTGATCCCTAAAATATAATCGGCGGTCGATGCGGTATAATTTGATGTAACAGCCGTCCTTTTATGAACCAGCCCTCCGGAAAGATGAGAGGCGCCAGCAACTGTCAAAAGATGAGAAGGGAAACCGGTACCTACACCAACTCTATGTGTACTTGCATCAAGATATAATAATTTATTGTTTGCGCCATCAGTTGATCTAAATACAATATCGGTATCAGTATAATCCTCATTGAAAATAAGTTTATTAACATCAGCATCTTTTTGCCATGCATACAGAAAGTTTACACCACCAGCAACGAGATGAATTTTATCGCCCGTTGGAAATCTAATGTAGGTGTCCTCATCTTCCCTATGATAAATGTATTCACTCAGTCCAATATCGCCGTCGACGTCCAGTTCCCAACTAGGGCTCCCTACACCATTAATTCCCACCCTACCGGTGGATGCATCGGTCTTGAATAGCGGGTTCCCTTCATTGGAGCCGTTGCCCTTGACAATAAAGTCAACATTGTTACCACCATCATTGAATGTAATATCGTGTGGAGCAGCACCAGCATCGTTTAAATCTATGTATGATATACCACCAACATTAAATCTAAGTCTATCATTTGTAAAATTAAGATAAGTGTTAGCATCACCATTATGATAAATGTATTGGTCAACTCCGATGTCGCCTGCTACGTCAAGAGTATAGTCGGGGGATGTGGTGCCGATGCCGACGCGGCCAGAACCAGTTGCGAATAAAACATTTCCAGCTGTCGCGCCATCAACTCGGAATAGGTCCTCGTCGTCAGAGGAAGAAACGTGCAAAAGAGCAGATGGGGTGGTATTGTTTCCCAAACCAACGCCTAGCTTATTCCCATATCCAATGTTTACTCTGTCATCGTCTTCGTCTAAGAGAAGCATTTGATTGGAGCCAACAACGAATCTTAGTCTGTCAGCACTATCTGTTTCAATCCAAGTTCCTTTATCTGATTCAAAATATATTCGCTGGTCTTGATCTAGCACCACATCACCACTTGCTGTCATACTTGAAACTGAGATGTCTCCGCCGACTGTTAGGGCGCTACTTGCAGTAGCAAAGGATAGGGCAGCGCTGCCGCTGATGCCACCCGAACCGGTTTGGAACTGAAGTGATCCTACAGGACCTTGAGCATTGGCAGATCCTCCGCCGCTAGTGATACCGGTCAGATTAGATCCATCGCCATAGAAGGCAGAAGCGGACACATTCACCGAAGCTGTGAGATCACCGGTCACGGTCAGACTCGTACCATTAAAGGTAAGATTGGAAGAGCCTGCTAATGCCCCTTCATCATTATACTGCACTTGAGTATCTGCGCCTGCAGGTCCGGTGGTAATACCACTTAAGTTAGATCCATCGCCATAGAAGGCCGAGGCGGACACATTGGCAGAAGCAGATATATCACCTGTAAGCGACAGTGTATCACTACCAGTGAGATATACCAAATTGGCGCTACCACTAAAAGTACCCCCGCCTGTTTGGTACTGGATCGAGCCTGTCATGCCGACAGCGTTCTGACCTGTCGCGTCAATAGTAAGACCCGCCAGGCGACCTCCATCGGTAAAGGTGATACCCGTACCAGCAACCAGATAGCGGCTGTTGGTTACCCTGGGTTGTCGGGTTAACGTAAGATAGTCCGCATCCACAGGAGGATAGGGCGCAGACCGTGGTGCTGCTCGGGTGCTCCCGTCGGCAGGGTCGATAGACGTTTTATCCACAGGTCGGTCGACTGCAGGCATAACCTTAAAGTTGCCTGCCCGTGCCGTAATACAATCCGCGGTGATTTGAAACTTGTGCTGTACTTGTCCGAAGTAATAACGTGTATCATTATACGTTCTTACAATTTCATAGTACTCATCGCCATATTGGATAAAGTCACCAACACGTACATACAGATTTTGATCGTCAACAAGTCGTTTTCGATGAAAGTTAACGGTTAAGGAACTCTTATAATCGTACCCATACTTTTCGTTTGTCTGCTCATTAGCCACCTCGACATACGCAAACACGCGGACGGGTGGGAGCGAGACCTTCTCAATAGCTTCCCCATAGAGATCATTAAAATTAGAGTCTTCAATGCTTATCGGATAATAAGCGATAGTTTGACCAACGACACGTTCAGCCAGTTCGTCATTAACTTGTTTTACTAGGTCACGTTCTTTTTCACCAAAGAACATGGGCGCCGGTGGCGCAACAGGTTGGGACCATTTATTTTTAGGATCAGCCATTTATTGGCCCTCCCAAAAAGCCCTCACATTTATGTAGTCGCGAATCCTCTTTTAAGAATACCTCGTATGCCATTTGTCGCCATAGCCCCAAGCACGGCTCCTCCTAGCCTACGCCTGATGAGCCTGACCAGTTGATATAGGGTGCGCTCGGGGAGACATTAGGATTGTTAATGGATTGCACAGAAATGTAGGTTAACCCAGCAACAATGTCGACGTCGGTAGACCCTGACAAGCTAATTTGGCTCAGCTTTAATTCTAGCGGATGCGAAACGCTTGATGCGGCAACTGTGAAAAAGTTTACTCCGCCGTCTTCAGTAACACCATCTGTTGAAAAGCCTACCCTACAAGCGTTACTTGAATCGTTGTTGACTACTTGTACCCAGCGCGTAACACTAGGAAATGCGATTGACACTGCGGTCCCCGCATTAATACTCCCACTAGCAAATGGTTTTCCTGAAACCTGATAGGATCCTGCGTGCTGCAGCCCTACTTTATAATTTGTAAAAATTTGTCCGGCCATTATCTCTGTCTCCGTCTAATAAATAGCACGCTAATACCTGTTTTATCTAAACAATTTCGCATCCTTTTTCCTTTGTAGTTTTTGTTGTTCGCGAATTGCCTTCTGACGCTTCACTTTTCTCTTCACTGAGGGCTTAACAAAATAGCCCGTTTTTTCGCGGTATATCTCAACAACTTTCTCTTTCTTACATTTCTTAGAAAATCGTCTGATTAATCTCTCGCTTGTTTCGCCGCGGCGTAATTCTACCTTAACATTAGTAGACACTATTCACCTCTACTTTCTTTTAGTTCGTCCATGTGGGCGCCCCAATTTCTTCCCACCGATCCAAATAAATCACTTATATCGACACCCGCGTCGTTAGGAGAAACACCCGCTAAAGGGGCGCTTTGCTGAGAGGGAGCCATCTCGGAAGGGGCCGGGGTTGTCCCCTCAAATAAATCGACGCCGCCGAAAGTATCCCCCCCAATAGCAGCCATTAATTTATTCTTCTGCTCTTTCAGTTTTGTACTTTGCTCAGTGCTGAAGGCATTACGACGCATGCGCTCTACCATCGGTTCCTCTTTGGGGGCGACTGCAGCCACAATAGGAGGGGATGCTGAAACCCCCTTGGTTACCTCCGATATGATTCCCGACAATACGCCGTCCTCAAAAATTACTTCTTTAATACACTCTTTGATAAGAGGTTTTAAAAGCTTTTTTAATTCTGTTTTTTTCATAGTATACCTGCTAATGCTTTCATGCGCCTGGTAGCCCCCTCATCGATTTGCCCTGTGGGGATGGGAGCTTGAATTTCTTTGCCGAGTGGGGCAATGTCGATTCGAACGGGGCGCCGTCGTTCGGGACCCGGGTCCGGTGCGTCCTCGATAGGGGGAGAGGACGGTGATAAGGTTCTTTCTACAAATCGTTTCATACGTTCGAGCGGACTAAGTTCCATTGCAGCTGCGATTTCTCGGCGCAAGATGCCCGTTAAGGTGAATAAAAATTCGGCGTCGCGAGTCTCTATTAATCCTGTTACACGCGCAGTGCGAATCAACAAATCAATTGCGGGACCCGCGACGACCTCATCGGGGATGATATTGACGCCCAACTCATTGTCATATTTATTCAGCGTGGTGATGAAACTTGCACCTGGCAAATCGGTTGCCGCCATATTCAGACCCTGGTCGATTTTCTCTAAAGCCTCGGGAGGGAGCAGAGCCGCAGCCATGGCAACTTGCGTTTCCAGATCGTTGGCACTCGTCGCATCCCGTAGAGTTGAGACAACTTTCTTCACCAATGATGCGTCAAGGGAGATCTCCGAGATATTGTTGATCATTTTTTCTGCTTCGGCAAAGCTGAGATCATCAAAATCTTCTTGTGATACTAGATTTATAATAGCATATACTCTGTTGAAAAAAGCTGCCACTTCTGGATCGTCGGTGCATTTGGGGGGAAGCAGCAACGCTACCATAACAATATCCTTGAAGAGTAGATGTACTTCAGTCATCGCGCCAGGGCTTCCTTCACTCTTTGCGGCGGTTACAATATTTACTATGTCTTCGGTCAAAATTAGAACGGCTTCAAAAATAGCCATTACACACTCACGATTTTTTTCTCCCACCAAGATTTTTAACCAACGCTCAAGTTGGAATTCCTGATCGGCGCTGGCGGCTGATGGAGCACGGGGGAGCGTCGAGTTTCCCTTTCCAAGACGCAACTGCTGCGTCTTCGGACCTAAGGCTTGTGGTACCGGCTGCTCCGCTAATCTGCTCTTGGAAGCGCTCACCGTTTTAGTCTCCAACTATCTCATTTAATAAATTCAGAACCTTGTTGTTCTTCAAAACTTGTTCGTTCATGAGCTTATTTTCGCTAAGTCCCATAAAGGCGCCAGGTGTGGAAGGTTCGGAAACAATGTCAAAACAGATAAGCTGGAAGTCATCCTCTACGATTGTCATTCCCTGTTGTTCGCTTACAGAGCCCATGCCACGAGAGGAGATGCCAATCTTAACACCGGCATCAACGAGTGAGCGAAGAATCTGACCAGAAGGAGTATCTAAAACTTTGCACTTCCCCATGACCGAAGGTCCGTCCATCCAGATATCTATAACCATATGGGAAACATTTGCTAAGTTAATAATAGATGAGTCGGGGTGGTCTAGTTCTCCAAGCGCACGGTTGTCCTTAACCATCTCCGCATATTTCTTTACTTCCCGTTCCATAATCTCTGCTGGGTATTTTCGCATATTACCGTTTACAGTGTCTCCCTCTTGGAGCTTGCCGGTAATGAACATGGCGTTATTTTCACGAACTGCTGTCTTCTCGGCTTCCGTCAGCAAATCCTGACAGACGCCGCCTTCGCATAGTTCATAAAATTCTCGTAGAAGTTGTGCCATTGTTTTATTCCTCTAAAGTAGTCAACTGCCTGAGCAGCATCGTCGAACTGGTTGGATCATCCATTTTTTCATGATTGCTCACCTCCTTTATGGGTCACTCGGATCCCGTAATCCTCTACCAACATACTCAAGAAGTATGAGGTTCCAGCACTAATGCAACCGCACATGAACGCTGTCATTGCACTGTCGCTAAAGCTAAATAGTTCTGTATATGGACTTATGCCCCACAGAAACACCCCAACCCAAAATCCCATGCACAGATGGCAATGGAATAAACGGCCAAAGCCCCACATTGATTTACAAGGTGGGCGGATCTTATTAAAGATGTGTCCGTGTATAATAATAAATGTCATGCCGTAAGCGGCAAGTATAAAATGTAGTAATTCCATTAATTCTTCTTTCTTTCTGACAAGCTCTCCGCCAAACTTGTTATTGCATCCGCGGCGGCGGCGAGCGCTTCGGCAGGATCGGGAGATGTTATCACTTGTGCTATTGACGCGGCAGAGTTACGCAAATTTCCAGCTTCGCCCGGGGACTGCATGAAGATTCCCAGTAGCGCGAGTCCCAATACCGGTCCGCTAACTGTTTTGAGGAGACGTCCGGCTGAGGTCGAGTCCAAGAACTCAGATACTTTCGATGATGCGTCCAGTACTGCACCAGAGGCAGTTGCTGTCATATCATCATAAGCCTGTTCAATGCCTTCTTCAATCTCTTCGCCTTTCAGCTCCTTGAATAACTCCTCCAAAGCATCCATAACCGGAGCAATATCTTTGTCAGATTCTAGTGCCCGGGATACAATTTGTTTCTTTTGCCGATCCTTTTCATTCGCTACTTTGTCTACTAATCCAATTGCATCTTCTTTATCTTCTTTAAATTTTGGACCCTCTTCTTCCTCCAAACGGAAGGCGCGCCAGCTCTCCATAATGAGCTTCATCTCGCTCATGTTCTAGTACCTATTTCTGAGTGGGTAGTAATAGTAACCCGGACGCATTGAGCCCTTCCCAGAATACTGTGGCACTTCGCCGTACTCGGTAGAATTGCGGTCACTAGGCATAGAGTACATATCCTCAAGCTCTTTCTCATATTGGTCGGCAACTTGTTCGTGGCGAGCTTCATTATCCAAATACTCAGCGATTATATAAACCGCAACCTGTAATGAATTTACTTCTTCACTAGAATAAACCTGGGCTTCCAGAGATCTGAAGATATTGCCGCCTTGAACGGATGCCCTATCGACGACCCCTTTGTCTGCCAACAATTCAAAAAGCCTGTTTTGATGATCATATACATCTTCCGTAGCCATCGACTTAGGAAAGGTAACGACCTTCATTTGGTCAGGCATCACAGCAATATCAATCTTGGAGTGATCCATAATCAATAACGATCCGTCGAGGGCTCGGCGTGCATTTAATTCTACCGTGGCTTGAGGTCCCCCGACTCTAATCTTAATCATTGCATTCTAGCTCCCGGACAAGCTCTTGAGTTTTCAGAATCTTTTTAAGATCTCCATCGAAGAAATCCCGTTTCTTAAGCTCATTCAGATAATCTGTCACTTGAACAGTCTTTTGCGAGACAAGGGGCTTAAGATCGGCTTCTGCCGCTTTACTAAGTAAGCCTTTAAGCCTGGATAATTCTTCATTGAGGTAGAGTCGTAACTCAAACCCATCATCTGCAAAGCTTGTAATGAAACGATTCAATAATTCTTTCTGTTCCTGATGGAGATCTCCGTACTTCTCATTGTACTTTTTAATAAAAGACCCGTAGGTTAAAGTATCAATGGATACCATGGTCTGTGGAGTGTCTGAATCTGGGGTAGTACTCATAGTATCGACCGCCAGCTGTTCAAAAAGAACTCTCTTCTTAACTGCGGTCTTGGAACTAAAAATAGAATCCACAGATGCCAATGTTTTGAAATTGGGAATAAAATTTGACCATACGTCTTGCCCCAGTCCCTTATTGATAGCTGCTATCAATTTAGACTGAGCATCAAAAATAGCGCTCTCATCGAGGCGACTATGAGCAGCCTTTGTTTCGGCGAGTAGTCTCTCTGCTAGCTTGGGTTGGATGTGGCGCGTCTTCAATAAAACATTATAAAAACTTAATTGTTCAGCTAAAAGAGTGCCCTGAGTAAAGTGCTCTTTTAAAATTCCCATGATGCTCAGCTTTCTTTCAGCACTCTTATCCACTATCGCTTTGGTAAGCTCTTTGGTCAAGACTTCGTATATAAACGCTGTATTCCGCTTTTTATTGTGTCTCATCTTTATCTGCCTCTTTTTTCTCTAATTGTTCCACAAGTCTACGAACTTTCACGGTATTTTCAATTAACCGTCTCTCACTCTTACTATAAATAGATTCGTGTCGTCGTTTCGAACCATAACCTAATGCACTCAGTGACATATCCTGGTGTGGATTACCGATGCCGGAGCCCTTATTTTTACGATCTGTGTTTAACTCTGGTCCCAAGGAGGATCTTGTTTCGCGGCGAAAGGGACCTCCATAGGTTCTGCCATCACGAGGACCTCTTGGGTTGTCGTCGCGGCGCGCTGGGGCAGTCAAGAGCGCTGAGTCGTCCTCCGCGGCAGGCTCGGGTTCGCCGCCTAGATCGCCGAGGTCTTCGCCGCCTAGGTCGCCAAGGTCTTCGCCGCCTAGGTCGCCTAAGTCGCCCGCGTCTCCCAGTCCGCCCTCTTCGACAGCTGCCTGTTCAGAGACTGCTTCAAGCTCCTGTTGCCATTTCCTATCATAGAACGACTCGCGTTGGTTGCGTAGGAACTCTTCGTCCGAAAGTCCCAACACGTTGCTGGCAACCCAGCGCTTGCTGTATGTACCCTCTGGTACGCTGCCGGCAGTATCGAACTTAGTGCGGAGATATTCTAGTGTTTGTAGCTCTGCGAGACGGGATGGATTGTTCAATGAAAGATCAAAGTTAATCAGATCCTCTCCGCGGAAACCCAAAGTATACAGATGTACCACAGCAA
>Ga0163108_10002744_pt1 | contig 12688 bp, 13 predicted proteins | sample Fk1155metaG_FD_109644 | JGI IMG/M metagenome (GOLD analysis project Ga0163108, IMG submission 109644) | Marine microbial communities from the Central Pacific Ocean - Fk160115 155m metaG | ecosystem: Environmental > Aquatic > Marine > Oceanic > Photic zone | place: The Central Pacific Ocean...
AAAAGTAGTTTATTACAGATTTGTGCTGGACTAATACAGATAACCACTGGTGAAGTATTATGGAATAATATAAATATTAATCAACAGCGTTATGAGTTCCAAAGTAATATTTTATATATTGGTCATGCTAATGCCATAAAAGCAACGTTAACTGTAGAAGAAAATATGACAATTATTCATTCTTTAACAGGATCAAAATCAAAAATTAATTATTCTGCAATTCTTAAAAAAATTGGTATGTCGGGCATGAACAAAATATTTGCATACAATATGTCTGCTGGACAAAAAAGACGTTTAGGACTTATAAGATTATTTATGGCAAAGTCAAAATTATGGTTCCTTGATGAACCGTTTAATGCATTAGATAAAGAAGGAAAAAAAATAATTGAAAATTTAATTATTAGTCATTGCGATAATGGTGGGATAACTATCTTTACTACGCACCAAAGAATGGAAATTAATGGTCGTCCATTACAAAGCATTAATCTAGGAAATAATAATGTCTGAATATATAAATATTTTTAATGTTATTTTAAGGCGTGATCTAATTCTCGCTTTTCGAGATAAAACAGATTTTATTAATTCATTATTTTTTTTTATTATTGTCATTACGCTATTCCCATTATCCTTCGGCACAAAATCAACAATAGTAAATGAAATAATACCTGGAATGATCTGGATTAGCGCTTTATTAGCAACCTGTCTAACGCTTGAAACGATTTTTCGTTCTGATTTTGAAGACGGCAGCATCGAGCAACTAACTTTATCTCGCTATCCTCTTACATTACTTGTGTCGGCAAAAATATTTGCACATTGGATAACATTTGGTATACCTCTAATAATAATTTCATTACTGATGGGTATACTTCTTTCATTATCAAATGAAATAATAATGGCGCTTTTCATTACATTGATTCTTGGAACGCCAATCTTAAGTCTCCTTGGATCTGTTATGGTTGCCTTAACAATTGGTTTACGTGGTGGTATGCTACTTAATCTTTTGATTCTACCTTTATCAATGCCTGTTCTTATTTTTTCTACAGTTGCAATACAAAATGCAGCATCAAACCAATCTATGATTGCCGAGGTCTATTTTCTAGCCGGTATACTTGTACTAACAATCACCTTAGCGCCATTAGCAACCGCTGCTGCTTTGAGAATACGATTAAGTTAATAAAATGTACAAGTGGATTCATCAATTTGGCTCACCTAAATATTTTTATGATATTTCCTTATGCTTATCTAAATGGGTCACTATTGTCTGCATTGTTTGCTTTATAAGTGGGCTTTATGGAGGCCTAGTTTTAGCGCCAGCAGATTATCAACAAGGAGATAGTTTTAGAATTATTTATGTGCATGTGCCTGCTGCATGGATGTCTCTTTTTATATATATAGTCCTTGCCGCTTCAGGCGCAATTAGTCTTATTTGGCACATTAAGATTTCAGATATCATAGCAAGAGTTAGCGCGCCAATTGGCGCATCATATACTTTTTTAGCCTTATCGACAGGCGCTATCTGGGGAAAGCCTATGTGGGGTACCTACTGGGTATGGGATGCAAGATTAACGTCAGAACTAATATTGTTATTTTTATATCTAGGCTATATGGCACTACAATCAGCTTTTGATGATAAAAGAATTGCGGCACGCGCAGGAGCAGTGCTTGCATTAATAGGTATAATAAATATACCGATAATTCATTATTCGGTCGAATGGTGGAGCACACTACATCAGGGCCCAACAATTACAAAGTTAGACAAACCCTCAATTCATTTCACCATGTTAATCCCTTTAATATTAATGGTAATAGCATTTAAAACTTTTTACATTACGACAGTTCTGATTAAGACAAGAAGTGAAATACTTAAATATGAATGTAATTCTTCATGGGTAAAAAAAATATTAGGTAATTAAAATATATGATATTAAATAATTTTTTCTCAATGGGCGGTTACGCAGCTTATGTTTGGTCGGCATACGGTATTAGCTTCATTGTTCTATTTCTAAATATTTTTCTGGCCATTAGAAATGAACGCAAAACAATAGATGAATTAAAAAAGATTAAAGAGTAAGCATAAATAACAATGACTTCGAGAAAAAAACGTATACTTATTGTTAGTTTCATTCTAATTGGTATAAGTATTGCTGCAACATTAATTTTGACAGCGTTTGAAGAAAATTTAATGTACTTTTATAGCCCAACAGAAATTGCTAATGGCGAAGCGCCAAAAGTCCGTGCATTTCGTATTGGCGGACTAGTATTAACCAATAGTGTTAAACGAAATCCTAATGATCTTAAAGTTACTTTTGTACTAACTGATACAGTTAATGAAATTAAAGTAATATATGATGGAATTCTTCCTGACCTATTTCGCGAGGGTCAAGGTATAGTTGCTAATGGAAAAATGAAGTCTGACAATATCTTCGTTGCTGATGAAGTATTAGCTAAGCATGATGAAAATTATATGCCACCGGAAGTAGCAAAAGCTCTTGAAGATGCAGGCGCTCTAAATCCCTATCAAGAAAATAAAGTAGCTAAATGATAGCAGAATTAGGACACTTCTCATTAGTTTTAGCTTTGGCGATGGCAATCATACAAAGTACCTTTCCAATTATGGGTGCAGCCATGGGAAATCTAACATACATGTCGTTAGCCCGGCCTGCGGCACGTCTACAATTTCTATTTGTGTCTATTTCTTTTGGAATTTTAGTTTATTCATTTCTAATTAATGATTTTTCTATATCTTATGTCGCTAATAACTCAAATACACTCCTTCCCTGGATATATCGATTTTCAGCTGTGTGGGGCGCACATGAAGGCTCTTTATTATTATGGATATTAATTTTGAGTATTTGGACAATAGCTGTGACTTATTTTAGTCATCGCTTACCTGAATATTTTTTATCTCGTGTTATTGGGGTGATGGGATTGGTAAGTATTGGTTTTCTACTTTTTATGCTATTCACTTCTAATCCCTTTGAGCGCATCTTCCCTATTCCATTAGATGGTGCAGATTTAAATCCACTATTACAAGACCCCGGATTGATTATTCACCCGCCAATATTATATATGGGGTATGTGGGGTTTTCTGTGGCCTTTGGCTTTGCTATAGCTGCTTTATTGGGGGGTAATTTAGATACAACCTGGGCTAGATGGTCTCGGCCATGGACATTACTTGCCTGGATATTCCTAACAATAGGGATCGCACTAGGTAGTTGGTGGGCTTACTATGAATTAGGTTGGGGTGGTTGGTGGTTTTGGGACCCTGTTGAAAATGCATCGTTTATGCCCTGGCTAATTGGAACCGCATTAATTCATTCGCTTGCCGCAACAGACAAAAGAGAAATTTTTAAAAATTGGACGATTCTTCTCGCTATTTGTGCATTTGCGCTTAGTTTATTAGGCACGTTCTTGGTGCGTTCAGGTGTGATAACTTCAGTTCATGCATTTGCGACAGATCCAACACGTGGAATTTTTATTCTTGCCTTATTAGCAATCTTTGTTGGTGGTTCACTAGTGCTTTATGCATTTCGTGCGCCATCAACCAAAAGCGGAGGCAAGTTCAAATTATTATCTCGTGAAACATTTCTGCTATTTAATAGTATTTTATTTCTAGTGGCAATGTTAACAGTACTGCTTGGAACTATTTATCCTTTGATTATAGAAGCACTTAATCTTGGTAAATTATCTGTAGGTGCCCCCTACTTTAATGCGGTATTTGTTCCAATAATGGCCCCACTCATAATATTCCTTGGGTTGGGAGTTCTTACAAAATGGAAACAAGACGACTTTTCATTATTACTAAAACAATTACGTAATTTATTAATTGCAAGCTTATTCATTGGTATCAGTATAGGATTAATATTCTTTGAGAATAATCAATTAAAAAGCATTGCGGGAATCGTTGCTGCCTTATGGATAAGTACTACTAGTCTTTATTCATTATTCGTTAAGATAAAAAATAAAAAAAATAAACTCGCAGCAATGCGAATTATTTCCCGTAGTTTCTATGGAATGTTAGTTGCTCATATAGGTTTTGCGGTTTGTATTGTGGGAATAACTATAACGAGTCAACATAGTGTCGATATTCATCAACGTATGAAAATTGGTGATGTTATTGAATTCTCTAATTACCAATTTCATCTTAAAGACTTAAAGGCAGTATCGGGACCAAACTATGAAGCAACTGAAGCAATCGTTGATGTAATAAAAAACGAAAGTCTTATTACCACGCTTCGCTCGCAAAAAAGAACCTATACTGTTCGTAACATGCCTATGACGGAAGCAGGAATAGACGCGGGATTTACTAGAGATATTTATATGGCTTTAGGTGAGCCGCTAGATAATGAATCTTGGAGCGTGAGACTTTACCACAAACCCTTTGTGCGCTGGATATGGCTTGGTGCAATATTAATGGCAATTGGAGGTTTGTTAGCTGTTTTAGATAAGCGTTATCGCCTAAGAATATTAAAAAAGAAAATAATTACTATCAATAATGAAGCTATCCCATAAATTAAATGATCCGTTATCTATTTCCGCTTACAATTTTCATTGGACTCACAGTACTATTTATTTATGGACTACAAAATGATCCGAGATATGTTCCCTCACCACTAATAAATAAAATAGCTCCTAAATTTACTCTACCGAACCTTCATAATCCAGAATCTAGTATTAGTGTAGATGATATCAAAGGCACAGTATCACTAATAAATGTATGGGCTTCCTGGTGTGTAGCATGCCGGCTTGAACACCCCATACTTAATGAAGCAGTAAAAAAATATCATCTAAGTCTGTATGGACTTAACTATAAAGATAAAAGAACTAATGCGCTCATATGGCTTGAGAACTTAGGAAATCCATATATAGAAAGTGCATACGATGAATATGGAAATGTTGGGATAGATTATGGTGTATATGGTGTGCCGGAAACATTCCTTCTTGATAAAAAAGGAGTTATTCGTTACAAACACATTGGTCCAATTGATAAAAGACAGTTTAATGATATTATTATGCCGCTCATAAAAGAATTAGAACAAGAAAACTAATTATGAAAACATTATATCAATCTATAGTGTTCGTATTAATCATATTTACTACTCATAAAAGTTTTTCAAATGATGAGCCTGTATATTTTACCGATAAAAATCAAGAACAACGTTACTATTCACTAATTGAAGAAGTTAGATGTTTAGTTTGTCAAAACCAATCACTTGCTGATTCTAATGCTCCGCTAGCTCAAGATTTAAGGAATGAAATTTTTAAAATGATTAAATCAGAAAAGAGTAATAATCAGATTACAGAATTCCTAGTAGAGCGGTATGGTGACTTTGTTCTGTACCGCCCTCCCTTAAAAGATAATACTTGGTTACTCTGGTTTGGCCCTTTTCTATTTTTAATAATAGCCATAACCACGGCAATCATTTTTATAAAAAAACAATCTCAAAATAATACTATTGATAATTAATCACTAAGATAGAATTATTTCAAATAATTATAAATAAATATAAAAAAACCAATGACTTTATTCTTGCTATCGGCATCATCTTTATTATTAATATCTATTATTGTAATAATAAGAATATTATTGAATAAAAATAATGAAAAAATAAATTCTAATCAAAATAGCATGGATATCTATAATCAAAAATTAAACGAGATTAATTTCGATATTGAAAATCGCTTAATTACAAGAAGTGAGGCCAATAATGCTATCAAGGAATTAGAATATTCATTAATAAAAGATAACAAAAATACAGATATACTGGACTCAAAACTATATTTCTCAAATCTAAAATCAAAAAAAACTATTTCGGTAATTCTTTTATTGGTTATCCCTGTTTTTGTTATATCTGTATATAGTTTTATTGGTGATCCTAATTCAATAGAAAAATTAGTCCTAGTTTCAGACTTAAAAAATACAAAAAACAATAGCGAAAAACTTGTTTCTGTAGAACAAATGCTTAACCGCGTCGAAAGACGATTGCTAGATGATCCGAATAATACCGATGATTGGTTAATGCTTGCTAATTCTTATGTTGTACTTAAACGCTATCCTGAAGCAATTAGAGCGTTTGAAAATCTATACCGTCTAAAAGGTGATGATCCGTCACTTTTATTTCGATATGCAGATGTTTTAGCCATGGCAAATTCTGGAATTTTTACTGGTAAACCCTCAGAGCTAATCAAAAAAGCACTACAGTTAGATCCTCAAAATACAATGGGCCTTTGGCTAGCGGGTCTAGTAGCCTATGAAGAAGGCGAAATAAAAAAAGCTATTAGCTATTGGCAAAATGTGCTGCCTAAATTAGAAGAAGGATCAGAAGAACAAAAGAATATAAAAAAATATATACAGTTTGCTAGTGAAAACAACAATATTCCAGTACAAGAAAATAACTTAACGTCATTAGAAGGAAAAGAATACACATTAAAATTAAGTATTGAATTATCTCCTGATTTTAATGAGGTAGATGAAAAAGAAGCAGTATTTATTTATGCGAAAGCAAAAGATAGTTTAAATAATATGCCAATTATTGTCTTACGCAAAGAAGTCGGCGACTTACCACTAATAGTAGAACTTGATGATTCAATGTCTATGCTTCCCTCTAATAAACTTTCTGATCATCAATCTGTTCAGATTTTCGCAAGAGTCTCAAAAAGTGGAAATGCAAAGGCGGAAAGAGGTGATCTAATAGGCGTAGCTGACTCTGTTTCAACTACCTCTAAAAATACAACTAAATTAATCATAAACACAAAAGTAAAATAAACTACTTAAAATTTATTGATTTAGGTTTCAATCCATGGATTAGATTTATTTGTGCTTTTATTTTTTGAGAGATTTTAATGTTTTTAAATAATAAGAAGAATATCTGTGCATTATTCCTATTGTTTTTCTGGATTAATGTTCTTGCTGATGAAAACCATAATAACATTGGTCTTAATTTAGAAAACGGTAAATTAAAACCGATAAATGGCAGTGGGCACGTACCTATTGGTGGTATGGGTGAACATATGCATCACAAAGAAGGATGGATGCTATCTTACCGTTTTCAACATATGAATATGGAAGGTAATCGAATCGGAACAACCGAAGTATCACCAGAATTTATTGTAAGTAATATTGTCAACCGATTTTCACCACCAGCAACATTACGCGTTGTTCCGACTAAAATGACAATGAATATGCATATGCTTAGCACAATGTATGCGCCTTCTGACTGGCTGACGCTAATGTTCATGGGTATGTATATGGAAAAATCTATGGATCACATAACCTTTCAAGGTGGGTCGGGTACTACTCGAAGAGGTACATTTACAACAACATCAAGCGGTATGGGAGATACAAAGATCGCTGGCAAGTTTCGCTTGTCAAAAAAGAATATGCATAAAATATATATTAATGCGGGGATAAGTTTACCTACTGGTGATACCGATAAACGCGATACTATTCTTACACCTGCTGGCGCAAGATCAAATGTAGTTTTACCTTATGAGATGCAATTAGGTTCTGGAACTTTTGATTTGTTGCCTGGAGTTACCTATACCGGGGCACTAAAAAAGGTAAGTTGGGAAGCTCAATACATGGGAACATTTCGTATCGGTGACCATAAAGGATATAGTTTGGGCGATATCCATGAAGCAACATCACGGCTAAGTTATCAATGGGAACCATCATTAAGTACGTCAATAAAACTGGCTTATAAACACGAAGGCAAGATAGATGGTATTGATGGGCGAATTTCCCTTCCTGTTCAAACTGCCGACCCAGATAAATACGGAGGAGATACGGTAAATCTCTATTTCGGATTAAATTTAGCGGGGCAAACAGGCATATTACAAGGTCATCGAGTTACTCTTGAAGCAGCTATCCCAATACATCAGGACCTAAATGGTCCGCAAATGGAAAGTGATTACGTTGTCACGATTGGCTGGCAATATTCATGGCATTGATATTTTAAAAAGCGAACTAAATATATAGCATTATAATCAGATACTTAAATTAAATACCTAATGTAAATAATTAATATTAATATAGAATAAATTTATTCATTTAACAGGTTTAATTCTTAGTATTTTACCGTTTGCATCATCTATAAGAATGTAGAGCAGTCCATCAGGGCCTTCTTTCACCTCTCTAATTCGGCCAACAGCGCCATTTATCAGTCTTTCCTCTTTCGTTACCTTATTGCTAGTCATTTCAAGCCTGGCCAGTTGACCAAATTTTAGAGAACTGACAAAAACATTCCCTTCCCAGTTGGGAAATTTTTTACCGCTATAAAATAATAGGCTTGATGTCGCAATAGAAGGCACCCAATGATAAGCAGGTTGCGCCATTCCATCCTTATGAGTTCCTTCGCCAATCTGGGTACCAGTGCCATAATTAACACCGTATGTGATAACTGGCCAACCATAATTGATACCAGGCTTCATTAAATTAAGCTCATCTCCGCCTTGCGGGCCATGCTCAACTGTCCAAATATCATATGTCACTGGATTTAATGCAATGCCTTGAATATTTCGATTCCCATAAGTATAGATTTCTGCTTTTGCATCTGAGCGTTTAATAAAAGGATTATCTTTAGGAATTTCGCCATCTTTATTAATTCGAATCAGAGAGCCTGCATGATCATTAATATTTTGAGCACGTTTCATTTCACCCCGATCGCCTAAAGTTATATAAAGGCTATTATCATTTGTTAACAGAAGACGTGAACCAAAGTGACGGCCGTCTCTTGATTTCGGTAGAGCCTTAAACAAAAGCTTAAGTTCATTTAATTCATCATTAACTAATTTGGCTGAAGATACCTCTGTACCAATTCCTAATAAATTTCCAGCCGAATATGAAAAAAACAGAATTTTGTTATTAATAAAATCACTATCAAGTGCAATATCTAGCAACCCCCCCTGTCCTTCGACCTTGATCTCGGGTAACCCTTTTATTGGGGCTGACAATTCACCATTCTCAAAGATTCGTAATCTACCAGGACGTTCTGTAATCAATATTTTTCCGTCAGAAGTAAATTCCATTGACCATGGGTATTCTAATTCATCAACTACTGTCTCGATTGAAAATGAATGATTTTCCGACTTAAAAATCTCATCAGCAATAACAAAATTAAAAATAGGAAATAAAACAATTAATGTAATTATTTTTTTATTCATTAATAAATTTCCATTTGAATCTAGTGATGCACTGTATAAGAAAGCAATTTATTATCCTTCATTAGGGGTATGAGAATTAGGCTTTTCCTCATGATAAATTCGTGATCAGCACTTCCCTGAGGCAAATCTAATAAAACCGATACTTCTCCTGAATGTTCTATGTGTAGTAATTTTCCGGTCATCCAGTCGGTAACATAGAAATCACCATCGCTATCAATTTCTACTCCATCGAGATTTCCAACCGAAGAGCCATCGCCAATAGATTCAATAGTTTTATCTTTAATTGAAATTCGTTTTAAATGGCCTGGAACTTCAGTAGCAAATCCATCAGTCATTTTACCCCAACTGCCAAGAATAATGTCATCCTCCAAGGCCAGTAAACCATTAGGAGATTCTAATTTTTCATTTTCAATCCATACACTAAAACTATCTTCAGTCAAAACATGAATTCTGTTAAGCACCATATCCGAAACATAAACATCACCATTTCCACTAACTGCTACATCATTTAAAAATTTTGCGTCATTAACTTTGAATTTATAAGTAATACGGCCACTATCAATATCAATAGCTACTAATTCATCAATATCTGACGTGTATAACGTTCGACCAAAAATCGCGAGCCCTTTTGGTGCGTTCAACCCAATCACCCACTTTTCTTGAATCATTTTTCCATCTAAGGAAATAATTGAAATGAAGCCATTACCATCTTTTTCAACGCCTGAACCATTAATATTTGATACATAAAGATGGTTAAGTTTATCATCATATATAACTGATTCTGGATTACTGAGGCCTTCAAGTTCCCAATTTAACTCAAGACTACTTGGATCTGGCTTAGCCGAATGAATTAAAATGACAGATAAAAGTAAAGAATAAATACCGTGTTTCATTTTTTTTAATAACATCAACTAAACTCCTAATTAACTAAATATTTTAAGGTTTTTCAGATATAACTATTGTACGTACTGGGGCAGGATAACCTTCAATTGTCTTATTGCTATCATGCTGATTTAAAAAATTAGCAAGAGACTCAAATTTCATCCATTCTGTTATGCGTTGTTCTTTTATTGTTGTTTGAGTTGTATCAATAATTTTTATATTTTTAAAACCAGCGTCATTGATCCACTTAACTAACAATTTAACGCTTGGAATAGACCAAACATTTTTCATTTTTGCATAACGTTCTTTTGGTATCAATACATCGAGATTATCAGAATCGATTACAAGAGATTCAATAATTATCTCGCCACCAGATTTAAGACATTTTGATAATTGCCTTAAATGCTCTATTGGCTCACGGCGATGATATATGACACCCATAGAAAAGACAGTATCAAAATATAAACCTTTATCAGGTAATGATTCAATTCCAAAGGGTATCAAATCAATATTACAATTTGGTGAATATTTTTTAATTGCCCTAAATTGAGAATAAAATAAGAGTGATGGGTCAATACCGACAACATATTTCGCTTTTTTCCCTAACATCCGCCAACAGTAGTAACCGTTACCGCAACCAACATCCAGTACTAATTTATCTTTAAGCGGCTTAATTTGTCCCTCTAGTCGTGCCCACTTCATATTAGACTGCCATTCAGCATCTAAAACTAAACCAAATAAATTATAGGGCCCTTTCCGCCAGGGCATTAGATGTTTTAATTGTCTTTTTATATACCCACGTTCTTCATCACTACAATCAATTTTATTGCCAATAGTGATACTCTCTAAATCTAAATGAATTTCAGAGGCAGAAACAAAAGGTAAATCGTGAATAACATTTAACCATTTAGAAAAATCACCATGATTAATGTTACTAAAAAAATCAGGGATTTGTTTTTTGAGTAAGTTAGACCAATTACCCATTGAATTTTCATTAAGGATTTCTAATAGCTTCTGGTATTGCATGAAGTTAAAAATTTATTTAAAGGCAATCATTGAAACGAAATTAAAACATTTTAACCAAATCAATGTATTTTCGAAGCCAGCTTTCTTTAATCGGCCAAGATGTGATTCAATTTTTTCAGGTATAAGTACATCCTCCAGTGACTTTCTTTTACCTGCAATTTCGAGTTTTTCATATCCATTTAATTCCTTCATATGGTGGTGTAACTTAATCATTGCTTCATCTTCATTCTTATTATTAAAAAAAACTTTTTCTGATAAAATAAGTACACCACCGGGCAACAGTCCTTCATATATTTCTTTTATTAGTCGTTTACGATCTTCTAATGGAATAAATTGTAAGGTAAAATTCATAACAACAACTGATGCATTAATAATTTTTATATTTAATAGATCATTCAAAACAAAATCAATTTCAATGCTTTCTTTCTTATGAATATTATTTTTACAACATTCGTTGATCATTGCTTCTGAATTATCAACAGCTATGATTCTGCATTTTTTATTCTGGATTGCCTGCTGAATCGCAAAGCTTACTGTTCCGAGCGAACACCCAAGATCATAAATATTGCTACTGGCTTGAACGAATTTGTCACCCATTACACTAATCATAGAAATTGTAAGTGAATATCCGGGAATAGAGCGCTCTATCATGTCCTGAAAAACACCCACAACTCGTTCATTGAATTCAAACGGTTGGATAGAAGTATTATTTGATCGGTATATAGTGTCTTTCATTACTACTTTAAACGTTCAATTAGTAAAAATCTTATTAATTTATTCTAACGCCAATATGTTTTTCATTACGCTTTTCGGCTAACTCAACCTGTTGCTGACGTTCACGAAAACTGGCGCGTTGAGCATCGCTTGTCTCATTTATGCAATACGGACAAGAAATACCTTTTTGATATAAATTCGACTGCAGGTCTTTTTCGGATAATGGTCGTCGACAAGCATAGCACTGCTCATAGTTTCCTTCCGCTAGTTCAGAATCTACTGACACACGAGAATCAAAAACAAAGCATTCGCCTTCCCAAAGACTTTTATCCGTTTCAATTTCATCCATATATTTTAAAATACCGCCATTTAACTGATACACATTTTCAAATCCTTTACTAAGCATGTAGGAGCTAGCTTTCTCGCAACGAATACCACCCGTGCAAAAGATAGCAATCTTTTTATTTTTCTTTGTATTTAGTTTTTCTTTAATAAAAGCGGGAAATTCACGAAAATTTGTAGTTTTTGGCGAAATCGCATTCTTAAATGTTCCTATTTGATATTCATAGTCATTCCGTACATCAACTAGCACTACGTCTGGGTCGGCTAATAAAATATTCCAGTTTTTGGGATCGACACGAATTCCTGAACGATTGCTTAGATTTATATTTGGCCGCCCTAAACTCACAATCTCTTTTTTCAATTTCACCCTCATACGATGAAAAGGAATCTCTTCTGAGTATGATTCTTTATGTGTAATATCAGAAAATCTATTATCAATTTTCAGAAAGTTTAGTAATTCATAAATATTTTTCTTTGTGCCCGCAACAGCACCATTGATCCCCTCTTCTGCCAGCAATATTGTTCCTTTTATATTTCTCTCAACGCAAAAATTTAATATTTT
>Ga0163108_10002745_pt1 | contig 12686 bp, 9 predicted proteins | sample Fk1155metaG_FD_109644 | JGI IMG/M metagenome (GOLD analysis project Ga0163108, IMG submission 109644) | Marine microbial communities from the Central Pacific Ocean - Fk160115 155m metaG | ecosystem: Environmental > Aquatic > Marine > Oceanic > Photic zone | place: The Central Pacific Ocean...
ATTTCACCATCGAAGTCGAAAGAGCCATGCGGGTTCTCGATGGTGCGGTGATCGTCATGGACGGTGTCCGGGGGGTAGAGCCACAAACCGAAACTGTTTGGCGGCAGGCCAGTCGCTTCGACATTCCTCGGCTGATTTTTGTAAACAAGATGGACCGGCCCGGAGCCGATTATGAGCGCGCCTTGGAAACATTGGCCAAGCGACTGAAAGGAAACCCGATCCCTGTGTGCATCCCGCTGGAAGACAATCGGGTGGTCGACTTGGTCGAGCAACAGGTCTGGTCCTTTTCTGGCGACCGTGGCGAGAATGTCCACGTTGAGGCACTGGATGATGCCCTCATCGAAAGCACCGAGGCACACCGGGAAACCATGCTTTTGAGTGCCGCCGAATTTGATCCCGAACTCGAAGACTTGGTTTTGGGCGGTGAAAACCCAGAACCTGCACAGGTGTGGGCCGCTCTACGCATAGGCACAATTGCAGGCGCAATACACCCTTGCTTTGGTGGCTCAGCCCTCCGCAATTGGGGTGTACAACCGTTGCTGGATGGTGTCATCTCTCTGCTTCCTGCGCCCAAAGACCGTCCACCCACCACAGCGATCGACATCGAGAATGAAAGCACTGAGCTTGTGGAAATGGAAGACAAAGGACCCCTAGCGGCACTCGCATTCAAGGTTCAATTGTGGGACGGGCGCCGCCATGTGTTTGCACGGATCTACCGCGGAACCTTGTCCGCTGGTGACAAAGTTCGGGTCGCGGGTACAACTGTAAACGAACGTGTAGCCCGTATTTTTGACGTCAACGCTGGGTCGAAAAAACGAATCGACACCGCGCGTGCTGGGCAAATTGTTCTTCTGGCAGGATTAAAACATGCGACCACCGGTGACACCATTTGCGGTGCCGACCATCCCGTATTGCTGGAGCGGATCGATACGCGAGACCCCGTATTGGGTCTGGCCATCGAACCCGAAAGTTCTAAGGACGAGGAAAAACTCCTCGACGTCATCCAAAAGGTCTGTGAAGAGGACCCCACCCTTCGCTTCATTGAAGATGAAGAAACGGGTCAAAGCATTTTGTCCGGCATGGGTGAATTGCACCTCATGATTGTTTTTGAACGAATCGAACGCGAGTTTGGCGTAAAGATTCGAGCCGGAAAACCAAGGGTGGTCAGCCGCGAGACAGTCCTCGCGGATGGAACGGCCAATGTCACTCTCGATCGCATGATCCGACTCAGCGCAGACGAAACAGCAAACCTCAAGGCCAGGGTGGTCGCGAGTTGCAAGCCCCTCGAAAGAGGTTCCACCGTGGTCTGTAAAACCAAAAGTGTCGAAGTCCTGCCCGTCGGCTCTGCACTGACCCGGGTACAACAAGAGGCGCTCGACCTCGGCGCAGAGGATGGGCTGGGGGCCGGCCCCATAGAAGGTGCTGCGCTCCAAGACGTTTCGGTCCGCATCGAAACCATCGAGTTGTTTGGAGAAGAGTCATCTCCACAAGCCATCCGTATCGCCGTCGCGCAAGCTGTCCGGGAAGCCATCAAGAATGCGGGCGGCGCTGTCATGCGTCCCCTGATGACTGTATCCGTGGTCGTTCCGCATGAACAGATGGGGAGTGTTCTGGGAGACCTTCAATCCAGACATGCCGTCATCTCAGGGACAGACCTTGAACAAGACACAGCAACGATCCATGGCGTCTGCGCCCTCGAAAAATTGCTGGGCTACACCACAGAACTGCGTTCGATGACCCAAGGACGGGGCCAATTCACAATGGAATTCTCCCGATTCGATATCGGGTGAAGCGGGTTCAAGGACATCGCACCAAGGTTTCTTCCAAACAGCGGGCCAAACAGGTCATCTGAATCAAGGGAGCAGAAGTACGGTGTGCCTTTTCCACTTGGGCACACATTCGGTCGCGGCCCTTCTCCATCATCTTCCAAGCGGGACCTTTGACCTGAAATGCATCCACCGCCACACACTCTGAAGCGGTAAAGCTGACATAGCAGGTCTTTGATTCAGCCAATTCTTCAGCAGGAGCACAGGTCTGCCGGCCGTGGCGAATAGATTCCGCCGCACATGATTCAACGTTCATGGGGCGGGATGGATATTGAATTTCCTGGAGCTGTGCAGCCGTCACCACAAGCGTCGACAACCGCGTCATCGCAGCCTCTTGGGCTGCGATGGTGTTCTTGCCAGTCCCGGTAGCAGCCAACGGCTTCTGCAATGGACAACTTTTGGACGGCATCAACCAAACAGCATCACACCGTACAGGAGGCTCATCCGCCCAAGCCAATGCTGCCCACAGGAGGATCAACACCCGTCAATAACCTTGCCAAAGCCACGGCCTCACCGTTGGACGGGGCGGTGCCGTATCGCTGAGGGACAACTGTATTTTGTGGTTGCGATCCACATTTAGATCCCCACGAAACAAAACCCGATTGTCGATACCACTTCGGATTTCTATCTCCCGTCGGCCAACTTCCAGTTTGGTCGCAACATGACCCTCGCCCTCAGCCAGTCGCGCGACCAGCATTCCACCGTCATAAATGTGGATGGGTCCGCCACCGGTCTTGACCAAGTCGACATGGCCATACACCACCGTCGCATGAACGATCTTTTGACGGTACTCGGGGGCTTCACCAAAGCTGGTCCCGGCTTGGGCACCATAGGTCAAGGAGCGAACCCCAGAAACAGCCGCACCCGTAGCAAGTGCTGTCGGACTGCCCGATGTCACGGCCCGCTGCAGCATCGAGGCCCGACCCGTATTCACACCATTGCCCTGGATCACGTCGCTGACACGGGGCCCACTGGCGCGACCAAGACTTCCAGTACTCTGGGACTCCGCGGGCCCGCGAACTGCCACGCCCGACGGCGTATCGGCACCAAAATCTGTCGTGCCCGCACCCGTCGCGGCACCCTGTACAGCAGTCTCCGGACCCGACCCTGTTGGGGTGTCACCTGTGACGATAAATGCGGCGCCTGGGCTCCACTGAACCCGAACATCTGCACCTGCCGGAACATTGACCTTTTCCCGATGGAGCAGTGTCCCCCGAAGATCATGAACCGAAAGCGTATGTGTTCCAGGTTGAACATGTGGAATGGCACTTCGGACCGTGCCAACGGAAGTGGGAATCAACATCCCATCCATGAACAGCTGAACGGGTTCAGAGGTAACCACCACCACCCGCGCTGAAGCCAAGGCCGTTCCTGACCAACACAGCAAAAGCAATAATTGAATCCACCTCATCAAGTCACAGCCTCCGCTTGACCGAGAAGTTGTTGCCAAACCGAACATTCAAATCCACAACAACCTCCTTGCCGCCCCAGCCATTTTTCTTGTCATGCGCACGGATCGTGATCTTGTCTACCCCTTCCGGCAGGATGACTCCCTTTTGTGTACGTGTGAATGGCTGCTCCTCAACATGGGGATGCCGCAAGGCGCGCGTAAACATGGAAAAGGGATCTGGCTTCACTGTACTTCCATCCGGTAGCACGACATCCCAGCCATCCGCGTAGTCATACCAATTGACATCTTCATGGGTGACACTGACATGGAAAGTCCATGATCCATCGGCTTCTTCCTTTGCGTACACCTCTGTGACGTTCGCATCGCCCGGTTCATTCGCAACCTTGGCGGGCTTTGAATCCGTTTCTTCAGCCACCTCTTCGGTGCAGCCGAGGGAGAGGGGCAGGATCATGAGTAAAGAGTACAGCATGTTCAAATGCTACCTCATCGGCCGCCGTTTCGCCTTCGAACCCACCAGCCGAGGGACGCAAAGAGTCCGAACAACAAGGCCGCGAAGGGAATCGAAGAGAGGGAAGTCTGGCGTTGCTCTGCAATCACCCTTTCCGCATCTGCATCCATCAAGGGCGGTGAATCATCACCCGGTTCTCGGTACGAACCATTGGCGCCATAGGAACTTGCAAGACGCTGAAGAAACAATGCATCCGGCGCAATGTCGGCGAGTTCCGGATCGCGCGTGGTGACGGAAAAAACAGTCTCGGCTTCTCCACCATCTGTCGTCGACACCCGAACACGATGAGCGCCGGCCACCGTTGGCGTATACACGGTTGCCGCTTCACCCGACGCCAAAGTCTGTGTGTCAAACGGGGTCCGCTTTCCATTGGGCGCCTCGACCCACCCCTTCAACTTGACCCCCTCCGTCGGCCGGTATCCAGCGTCGCGCACCAGGGCCGTCAGGCGAACATCCTCCCCAAGGAGCAGGTTGTCCGTGGAGGGCCGCACAATCACACGTCGCTCGTCCGGATCCGCAACCAGCCAGCGCAATGCCCCCTTCCAGAATCGAAGGTACGCCTGGTTGCCCCGACCCGTTGCAGCTTCTGAAAAGGACCACCGCCAACTCGCATCGACCGTGAGTGCCATCGTACGCCCTCTACCGACTTCTCGAACCGCGAGTACCGGCATCTGCTCATCCGCAGCGCGCAATGAAGGATGCCCCACCAACATGGCTGCATCCGGCGCGAGCCCCTTGGTTCGATTCAAACCATCCAACAGTGGCAAACGCTCCCATGCAGCCTCATTGTCTTGGGCATTGCCAAGCAGCCGGGTCACTGGATGCTGTCGACCTGCATCCGTCAGGATCGGGCGAAACTTATTTTCATCCGCTTTGGCAGCGACAACACCCAACTCAAGCGGCAACACAGCTTCGATGGGTGTATTGGCGTACTCCCCCAAATCAAAGCTGCGGTCACCACCCACCATGACCAGCGCGCCCCCTTCTCGGACAAAGCGAGCAATGTTTTCAAGGAGGATGTTGGGCGAACGTTCAAAGTATGGCTTGTAGTCGAAGTTCTGAAGAATCACGACGTCGAAACTCTTCAGCTGATCCGTGAAGAGGTGCTCGTAGGGAAATGCAATCAAGGACAGTTCTTCGGGGTACCAGCCAGCGGAGAAGTCTTCATGGGTCCGCAAGATAAAGAAGCTCACCAAGTCAATGCTCGGGTCTTCCTTCAAGAACAAGCGCAAAAACTTTTGGTCGTAGCTCGGAGACCCACAAACCTGAAGTACGCGGGTTCGGTCCCGCACGACACGAACCACAACAGGAAAACTGTTGTTTCCAGGGACGCCATCATTGGCCAGAAGCGGAACACTTACTTCCCAAATGAATCGACCCACCTCGTTGGGTGTGACTTCAAAACGGGCTTGGCCCACACCTGCATCATCCAAGTCCACGGCCAAGGTATCGACCAATCTCCCCTCGCGCCGAAGCGTCACATCCATCGACCCACCGGGCGGTCCAACGACATCCGCAGCAATAAAGAATGCTGTTCGTAGGAATGCAAAACCACCCGTTTGCACCCCTTTCACCGCATGGTCCACCAACTCCGTATTGTGGCCCACTTGATAGACCGTCAGCGGCCCTGGCAAGCTTGGAACCGAAGCGGTAGGCGATGCCAACAGCGCTTCCCGCAAACCGCCCCTATCAATGCCATCGGTAATGACCGAAATGGAGCGCAGAGATTGACCCAGGTACCGGTCTGCAACCGTAGATAGTGCGCGACCCAGATCTGTATTCTTCCCGGTCCACCCCTCTGGCATCCCGGATTTCAGTTCATCCGAAAACCGAAAGATTTCGACATCGGGGTCCAAGACCTCGATAATTTTCGCAGACTGGGACCCGCGTTGAGCCCCATTTTCTGTCACCGACATGGAGCGACTTTCATCGATCAATACGACCGAACGACCGGTCTCGGTCCGACCCGCATCCTCATTCCAGTATGGATCAGCAATCGCCCACACAAGAACGGAGATGGACACGAACCAACACGCCAACTCCAACCCTTTACGTTTGCCTTCTCTCCTATAGACCAACAGCAAGGAGATGACAGCCAAGAAAACAGCAAAAACCACCACGAGAGGCTCTGTTCCCCATGTCAATGTGCCGTCGGAACCGAGTTCCTCTCCAAACCACCAGCGCATCATTCGAGACGTCCTTCTCGCATCAACTCCACGACATGAGCAATGTCGTGTTTGTAGTTCGACGTCAGCGAATACAAGGCCAGGTTGATGGCCAATTTGACGGCCTCACGGCGCTGCAACTCGCCCTGAGGCAGCATGTTCCGGTTTCGACCATCCGCGGTTCTGTCCAAGGCACCGGAGAGGTCACAGGTGCAAAACATCAACGGTGCGGTGGGACCCAATTGTACCGCCTCCACCACACCCGTCCCATGGGTTCGGCCCACCGGTTTATCCAACAAGAAAAAACTTCGGTACAAGGCGTGGTCTTTGGGCAGGGGAGCCAATGCTTTTGTGGGGAAAATCCTGCGGACCATCCTTCGCGCGGACTTTGCGAAGGCACCCGTACCTGTTCCACTGGCATCATCTATCAACAAAAAACCGCCATAGGAGAGATACCGCCGAAGCTGACGAATGGCCTCTTCACTCAGAGGCTCAAACCCTGAAGTTCCAGCCAACACACAAAATGGGTGTTCAAATAATTTGGGGTCATCGGGAGCCACCCGAACCACCGTCGGTTCGGCTTCGACACTGGTGGCCTGAATGATTTCGTGAAGCATCCGCTTCCAGGCCTCGGGACGATGGATAGAGCCCGTCCCTATGTTCAATTCCGCCACATGAAATCGAACCGCTGAGCCAAAGCACCAGGCAGGAGCGGGCAGAAAGCCCACCATGCCAAGGCCCAGAACAAATCCACGACGAGAAAGTTCATCCGACACGGCGAGCCTCCTCCGGACGTTGCTTCCACAGCGCATACGCTGCCTGAATACACGCGATCATCAAAGCGAGCCACAGCGCCCAGGGACCCAACTTCACACGTTTCATAAAGCGATCTGGGTCCACCTCCGCAGCAGTCTGAGACAAGGAAGTATGCCTTCGTACATCCGACTCTGTGGTGTCCACATTGACCGCAATCTCAGAGATTGCTGGGCCAGAAGCGCCCATTACACGATGGGCACCCGGCTCCATGGGCGTGAAGAGTACCGTTCCGCCATCGGTCGTGGCACCCAGTGAGCCCGACGGCCCCTCAACGCGAACCTCCGCCATTGACCCAGATACGGGCACCGATATGGCTTGCCCAACCACACCCGTCAGGCGGGTATTGGCCTCTTCCGTGGGCACACCCAATTCCCGAACCATCGACTGAATCATGGGCATGAACACCGCTTGAATCGGCAGGTTCCCCCAATCGGCATCAAAGGTACCTGTGAAGAGTATGACGCGGCCAAGTCCAACGGTTCGTTCAATCATCAAGGGAAGACCGTTCTCGAGACGAAGCAAAGTGCGAACCGAGTCCGAGTCTTCATACGGATCGACGGTATACAGCTGCTGCCACCGAATCCGTTGAAAACCAGCCAGCCCACCCCGCGCAAAGGGCGCAAAAATGGCCAAGTCCACATCCGGAATTTGCGTGGGCACGCCTGCTTCACCGGGTCCAGCAATCGCACGCGGACGGCGAAGTTGCACAGGAAGAAGAGATGCCAAAACCCCATTCGTCCTGTCGACTGAAACGTTGTCACCGAGGCTGATCACAAGATTCCCACCTTGGTTCACAAAATCGACCAACTTGTTCGCCCATGGAGTCGGGTCCGCCACGTTCGCCAAAAATGCAACCCGGTGTACGTCCGGATCGAGAATATTCACACCAGAAGGCGAGGTAATGTCCGGCAAGACCCCGCCGGTCAAGGATGCTGTACGCCCCCAAGGAGCCAGTGCTCTTTCGAGGTAATACACCTCCGATGCAATGGGTGTGAGGCCCGGATCACCGTCCACAACAAGGACACGACTGGCACCCATGGTCGGCAAATGAAAGCTGCCCATGTTGTCTGCTGCAAGCTGACCATCTTCAATCTGTACCGATCCGATCCCACCCTGCCCGACACGTGGCACCGTGAATCGCTTTTCCGCATGGGCGCCGGCTTCGACCTCAATAAATGCGGTGATCTCCGTACCATCTGGAAGCGAAAGGGTGCTGGGAACTTCTTTCTTTGTCGACGAGAAATTCGCGACTTGAACGGTGACTGTCCCTCCCTCGGGACCGCTGCCGTACACCGCGCCCATCACAGCCACATTGCCAGGCTCCACAGCATGCACCGGACGTGGCACCAATGCGCCCCCTTGGGAAGTGAGCAACGCAATCTCAGGAAGTGCGCTCTCCATCACACCGAATCCAGCCTCATCGGTAAACACCAGCACTTCGCCACCCGCACCAGCCAACATGCGCCGCGCATGGCGAATTGCGCCCGATAGATCCGTCCCCGACAATGTCTGTGTGACAGCCTCGATCCGCGCGACCACCACATCGGGGTCCGCCACCAATTCTGGCGTCAACCGCTCTGCAGTACCACCCACACGTACCGCGCCCACCAAGGTTCCCGGGGGCAAGTTGCGCACGATCGCGACAGCCTCGTCGCGGGCACGGGCCAACAAAGTACCCTTGGCAGACTCTCTGAGATCCATCGACATGCTGTCATCGATGACGACCACCACAGCGCCCGTTCCACCAAATTCAGGCACTGCACCAGGCCATTGAAGTTCAGGTCTTGCCACAGCCAATACGAAGGCAGCAATCATCAACATGCGGAGCGAGAGAAGACCCCGATCTTCCACATGCCGGCGGCGGCGAAGTTCCTGCGGCAACCGATTCAACAACAACATGGCACCGAAGGCCCGACGCAATTGAGGAGTTCGTCGAATCAGGTGGGCCAACAAGGGACCACCCACCAATACGCCAAGCGCCAAACCCAGCGGCAAACCCCAAACCAATGTCACGCCCGACCCCCGAGCACCCCGCGCAAGACACCATCAAGCGGAGCATCATGCGCAATCAGAAAATGTTGTCCTCTTTGACGCCCAAGGTAGCCACGAACTTCCTGCACGTATTCTTCGACCACCGCCGCCATCGCTGGACGGGCCGCAACCGGGTCCAGGGGCAGTTCATCGCCTCCTTCGGGAGAATACAAACGACTGGGTTCGGAAAGCCGCAACGCCCATTCTGCTGGGTCATGGAGGTGAATCACACGAAGATCGATGCCACGCCGTACAAGCGCAGCAACTTGGGGGCCCCACTCACTGGGCTCCTCCATCAAATCGCTGATCAAAATCAGCACGCTTTTTCGCGGAAGCCGATTGCCCATCGCATGGAAGGCATCCGATAGACCCGCAACACCACCAGGCTCAACCTCGGCCAGTGAACGCAGGATGGAAGGCAAGGTCCGGCTCCCGGCCGGGATGGTGCGGTGCTTCACACCACGACCACCCAGAACTTCCAAGCCGACGGGGTCTCCATGTCTCCGTAGAAAAACAGCCAAGGAGGCCGCCAGCACGGTTGCGGTGCTCAACTTGCTGCCGCTGCCATCCTCACCACCACGGGTTTGCAGATCACCACTAAAGTCCACTGCGAGCGTGACAGGAACTTCCCTCTCCGCTGCATGACGACGAATCACCAACCGATCGGTGCGCGCAGCAACCTTCCAGTCCACGTGTCGGATCGGGTCACCCGGGGCGTACTCTTGGTGGTCCACAAATTCAATCGCGGATGTGGTTCGCAGGCTGCGATGTCCACCCTGCCTCCATCCTTCCACGACATTGCGGGCCTGGAGATGCAAATGCGCTATGCGAGCCAATAAGGCCGCATCCCACGGTGTCGAACTCACGAGGCGCTCACCTCATCGAGGATGGAGTCCACGATGCTGTGGCTATCGATACCAGCCGCTTCTGCCTGAAAATTGCGCACCACCCGATGACCAAGCACGCCATGGGCAACCGCCCGCACATCCTCCACACTGGGAACCTCATGACCATACAAGGCGGCACGAACACGGGCACCCAATGCAAGGTATTGGCTGGCACGTGGACCGGCGCCCCATGACACGAATTGATTGACTTGGTCCACACTGGACGCTCCCGGCCGGCTGGCACGGGCCAATCGCACCGCGTACCGGTGAACGGCCTGGCTGGTGGGCAAACGCCGAACCAGCCCCTGCAAACGAATCAGCGTGTCTTTGTCCAACACAGGCTCCACCTTCGCCAAGCTACCCGTCGTCGTCCGCTCTACGATTTCAATCTCCTCATCTTCCGAGGGATAGCCAACATTGATGGAGAACATAAAACGGTCCAGCTGCGCTTCGGGCAACGGGTAGGTCCCTTCCTGTTCAATCGGATTCTGCGTCGCAAACACCATGAATGGCCCATCCAAAACATGGGTCGCACCTCCAGCCGTCACAGTCCCCTCCTGCATGGCTTGTAGGAGTGCTGCTTGGGTCTTGGCTGGAGCACGGTTGATTTCATCCGCGAGCAGTAAATTCGTAAAAACGGGGCCTTGCAAAAACCGCATTTCACGCCGACCCGTTGTGCGGTTTTCTTCCAAGATTTCTGTCCCGGTAATGTCGGCCGGCATCAGGTCCGGCGTGAATTGCACCCGACCAAAATCCAGACCCAGCGCATCCGCCATGGTCTGGACCAACAAGGTCTTTGCCAGGCCCGGAACCCCGATGAAAATGCTGTGTCCTTCAGCAAAAAGGCTGATCAACATTTGCTCGACCACATCCTCTTGCCCCACAATTCGAGAGCCTATCGCTGAAAGCAGCCTCTCGCGTGCACCTGCAAGGGTGTCGAACAATGTGCCGTCGTCTTCGTTGGTGTTGTCCATGGTTTCCTCGATAACCCGCGGAATGCTGGGCTACTCCTTGAACAGGGCACTGACCCCGCCAGTTTCGATAATCCGCAGAAGTTCTGCGTGCTTGGTGGCCTCATCCGCTTGGCCCAACAAAGTGTAATTCCGAACCAATGCACGTTGGGTGTCTGGATCGAAAGGGTTCAACGCATGGGCCGCCTTCCAGGCTTCAATGGCCGATTTCGGACGTTCGATGGAATCCAGCAGTTTCCCACGGGTCGTGCGAAGCGGCGTGAACTCCGGGTACAACTGCACCCCTTCGGCCGTCAGCGCGAGGGCTTCATCGTGCCGGTCCAAGGCGGCCAAACAACGTGCTTCTCGCTCGATCAGAAGCGGCGACTTGGGCCCCTCACCATCCGCCACTTTCCGGTATTCGATCAAAGCGGCCAATGGACGCTCGCGCTCCAACAGCAAATCTCCCAGGCGAGCGGACCGAGCGGGTGCACTATCCGAGGCCAGCAATGGATCGATGTCGTAATCATCGGCATCGGCATCCAAGACCACGGGAAGGGATGCGACTTCTTTCACAGACAGATCCTGGCCGCGAAGCCAGACTTCCCAACCCGCCATCAAGGATGAAAAATCAGTGTGCCCTGCGGCCTCAGCCACCACCAATTCTGGAACCTCTCCATTGCGGATGCGGTCCAAAATACCGGGCAACACACTGTCTCCACCAATGGACAAAACATATTCAAGCAATGTGGCGACCTGCGCATACGCGAGCGAGGCTTCGTCGCCACTGTCCAGGTAGGCCATCGAGTGCCGGAACTTCTCAAAAGGAACAAACTCCCGGTTCTCCAGGGCCTCCCGCAAAAGTGTTTCTTGGTGGATGCTGAGGGCCTTGTTCTTGTTCGTCAGCCACCGCTCTTCCAACAACTTGGCCAAGCCTTCTTGAAGCCAAACAGGGGCGCGATCTTCGCTCCGCCAAGACACCACCAGGTGAATAAACTCATGGGCTACCGCGGTTTTCCATTGGTACCCCGTCGACAATGCGCGGGGGCTGGTGATCAACAACCGGCTCCACTTGCTGAGCGCAATCACACCCGTCTTTCTCACCGCCGAAGGAGGGAGTCCACTGGCCAAGATGAAACGATGCGCTGTGGGGTAGATGTCGAGCAGAACGTCGTGATTGAGTTCCGCCCCAAACAATCGATCGTAGGTCCGCCGACTTCGACTCAAGACATCCAGCGCGTCCTCTTGAAGAATCGTCTCGAGGCCTGGCGCATGCCGAACCCGGACCCCAGCACCACGCGCCTCCACCAAACCCCGGGCCGCTGTTTCGGTGGGTCTGTATGGGTTCTTGTCCTTCTCCAGCCACTCCGCACCTTCGAGGGTGTCCAATATGGCAACGGCTTCTGAATAGCGTCCTTCTCGAAACAAGGTCCGCATGGCCAGGACCTTCGCCGCATCGGATGTGTCCGAATCTCTTGCAAGTGCATCGCGCACCTCGATAGCACAGGCCAGATCTCCTACGGCCAAACAAGCCAGACCCTCTTGGGCCCGCGCCGCCAACACCTGTGTTGGCCAGCAGAGCACCACGATCAGACTACTGACGAACAAGGTCTTCATAAAACCGCCGTTTAAGGGACTGAAATTCTTCTGGTACAGAGCCCGCCATTCCTTCCAGCAAGGCCTCACGATAGGCCTCAGGAGTCTTGAACAATTCGGGGGCAGGAATGTCCGTGGTGACCATATTGTTGGACGATTTTGACCCGTCGTCGCTTTGCTGGCCCTTCATTCTCTGCATCATCTGCTGCATCTGTTCTTGCTTGTCCGAAGCTTGTTGGAGATGTTCCTTGGTCTCACGCACCAAGGCCGCCGCGTGCCGCTGTTGGCCTTCTCCCTGCATGGGCATCCCAGCATCCAGAGAGGTGCGGGCCCGTTCCATCGCCTCACCCGCCTTGCCCATCGCCTCAGATGCTGCGCCCGTTGCCGTCGGCATGGAACTCTCAATGGTACGAACCTCATCCGACAGTGTCGCTTGTCTCTCCTCCAGAGTGGCCTGCACTTTCGACATTTCTTCGGCAATCGCCAACAACTCAGG
>Ga0163108_10002746_pt1 | contig 12685 bp, 10 predicted proteins | sample Fk1155metaG_FD_109644 | JGI IMG/M metagenome (GOLD analysis project Ga0163108, IMG submission 109644) | Marine microbial communities from the Central Pacific Ocean - Fk160115 155m metaG | ecosystem: Environmental > Aquatic > Marine > Oceanic > Photic zone | place: The Central Pacific Ocean...
AAAACCATTAATTACAATGCTACTTCCTTCTTGCAGACCACCAATATTCTGATAAATTGAATATATTACTTTATTATTATCAAAAAGATTACTCCCTTTCAAATAATTTACCCCCCAAACAAGTGCTACAATAGATATAATAACCAATAATCCAATCTTTATTTCCTTTGATAATTTATTCATAATATTTATTTATTTTTCTGCAAACTTAATGCTTCTTTTACATTTATTCTTATTCCGTCTTTAAAAGCAATAACAAAAGCGCCATTAAACCCTTTTTCTACCATAGTTCCTCTCAATTTATCCGCTTCTATTTTACTAGATGTATTCCCGACAAAATATTTGTAGGTTCCATTTAATATTTTTTCTTCTATTTGAAGACCACTAAATTTTTCACTATTTTTCATGTCTTTCAAATAAGTTCCTATTTGAACTTTAAAAATAATGTTTGCTTTTAGTTCTTTTTTCTCTATTACTTTCTTATTTAATTCTTTTTCATTCTTTTCTTGCTTCTTCTTTTTCTTATCTCCTACTTGATCACTTACTTTATCAACATTCTCCTTATAACTTCTAAAAGCCCTAAAAATTGCAGATGCTAAATACTCTTTTCCCCTCTGGGAATTTAAATAATCTTCTTCTTTTGGATTGGTTAAAAAACCACATTCTATTAAAATAGAAGGCATATTTGCTCTACTAATTACATAAAAAGGAGCTTGTTTTACTCCCCTGCTTTTTCTATTTGCTCTTGTAGAGAACTGTTTTTCAACCTCTTCTGCTATGTGCAAACTCTGTCCTAAATACGTATTCTGTGTTAAGCTAAAAACAATATAGCTTTCAGGAGTATTTGGATCAAATCCTTCATAATTTTGTTGATAGTCATCTTCCAAATAAATTACTGCATTCTCCTTCATAGCAATATCCATGTTAGCTTTTAGCTTACTCATTCCCATTACGAAAACACCAGCACCATAAGCATTTGGATTTGTAAAAGCATCACAATGAATTGAAATAAATAAGTCAGCATTATTATTATTTGCTAATTCTGTTCTCTCCCTTAATTCCAAAAATTTATCATTGGTCTTTCGAGTATATATTATCTCAATATCTGGATAAGCCTCATTTACATACCTCCCAAAAAGTAATGAAATATCCAATGCAATGTGTTTCTCAGTTTTTTTGTATCTTCCAGTACCCAAGTTTCCAGGATCCTTTCCGCCATGTCCTGGATCAATTACTATTTTTTTTATGCCGTTATTTGCATTTTGAGATTTGCATGGAAAAACAACAATCATAATTAAAAGAAAAGATGCAATTATACGTTTAAAGCTTAACAAGTTAAAATGGTAGATTTTATTTAAGTTTGACGCAATAAACATTCAAAGTATTTGACACACAAAAATAACATTATTCATTTGTATTTAAAAAGAAGAAACTTGATTCTCTCTCTTATCTTTTTAACATCATTTTCTAACAACTCTTTTGGATTTATTTCTATTAAAGATACTTTAGTTACAAATGATTCCATAGAAAAAAAATTTATTAATAATATTTTCTATGATGCCTCTGATTCTATGCATTTTGATATTCTCAATCAAAGAGTCTTACTTTATGGTGGGGCTTTTATTAAATATGAAAAAACGGAGATAAAAGCTGATTTTATTGAAATTAATTGGGAAAATAATCAGATTTATGCAAGAGGAAGGATTGATTCTACTGGAAAAACAATTGGAGATCCTCAATTTACAGAAAGTGGAAAAGCCTTCAAAGCAAAAGAAATAACCTATAATTATAAAAGCAAAAAAGGAATTATTAAAGAATTAGTTACACAAGAAGGAGAAGGTTTTATTCATGGGAGAAAAGTTAAGAAAAGTGAGTCAGAAGTCATGTATTTAAAAAAAGGAGAATATACGACATGTAATGCTGAAAAACCTCATTTTACTATTCGAGCAAATAAAATAAAAGTAATTCCTGGTAAAAAAATAGTTTCTGGCCCAGCTTATCTCAGAGTCTTAAATATTCCAACCCCCCTATTTCTTCCTTTTGGATTTTTCCCAAATACTAATAAAGAAAGCTCTGGTATACTAATTCCTTCTTATGGCGAATCAGTTAATCTGGGATTTTTTCTTAAAAATGGTGGATATTATTTTGTGCTGAACAAACAAATAGATTTAACAATAAGAGGCGATATTTATACCAAAGGAAGTTGGGCAACACGCTCGCTTTTTCGCTACAAAAAACGATATAAATATAACGGTAATCTAAATCTGAGCTATGGAAGAATGATCAATAGCGAAAAAGATTTACCTAATTATAGTTTAAAAAAAGATTTTTTTATTCGGTGGAACCATAAACAAGATCCAAAAGCTAATCCTTCTTTACTTTTCTCAGCAAACGTAAATGCAGGAAGTAGTACCTACCACAAGAACAATTCTTATAATACCAATGATTATTTGAGCAATACATTTACTTCAAGCATAAATTTGAATAAAAGATGGGAAGGAACTCCTTTTAATTTATCAACAAACTTAAAGCATAGCCAAAATACAACAACAAAAAAAGTCAATCTTACACTTCCATCAGTTAATTTTAGTATGAATAGAATCTTTCCTTTCAAAAACATGGGAGAATCAAATAAAATACACTGGTACGACAAAATTGGAATTAGTTATGATTTGAATGCTAAGAATGAGATTACGATTGCTGATTCTTTACTTTTTAAAACAAATACCTTATCTAAGTTCAGGAATGGTATAAAACACTCAGTTCCTATTAGTACATCTATAAAAATATTCAAGTATTTTACTTTCTCCCCAAGATTTAATCTTACAGAAAGATGGTATTTATCGCAAATTAAAAAAAGCTGGAATGGTAGTTCAATAATTACCGACACTTTGCAGAAATTTACAAGAGCACATGATTATAGTATGTCCGCATCGTTGAATACTAAATTATATGGGATTACTGAATTTAAGAAAGGAAAAATTGCAGCATTTCGTCATGTGCTTACGCCAAATGTAAGCTTCTCTTATCATCCTGATTTTAGCAAAGCAAACTTTGGATATTACAAAAATGTGCAATCAGACACCTTAGGTAATATACAGAATTATTCCATCATGCAAAATAGTATTTATGGCGGTCCTGGAGAGGGAGAGAATGGTAGCATAAATTTTAATTTAGGAAATTTAGTTGATATGAAAGTTAGAAGTAAAAAAGATACCACTGAAACCTTAAAAAAAATAACGATCCTACAAAGTATGGGAATTGCTTCTTCTTATAATATTTTTTCGGACTCACTTAATCTTTCTAATATAACTTTGAATGCTAGAACAAAACTCTTAGGGCTTTTGGATCTAACTTTTTCTAGTAGATACGACCCTTATATGCTAAATAAAGATGGGAGTAGAATAAATCAATTTGAAATTAAAAATGGACGGCTAGCACGATTTACAAATGCGAATGCAGCATTAGGATTTAACATTACTGAAAGTTTTTTTAATAACGAAGTAAATAAGGAAGAGGAAGAGAAAGAGAAAAAGGATTTTTATAAAATTCCTTGGAATTTAAATATGAACTATACAATTACTTACAACAAAGGAAATCTTCCTTCATCTGAGATAGATCCTATTCAATCTTTAAACTTCTCGGGAAATATAAAAATTACACCTAAATGGAAAATTGGCTTTCGCTCTGGTTATGATTTTAAAGAGAAAGAACTCACCTATTCTTCTGTAGATATATATCGTGATTTACATTGCTGGGAAATGCTTTTCCATTGGATTCCTATTGGTTTTCATAAAAGTTATACACTTACTATTCGTGTAAAAGCATCCGTTTTAAAAGATTTAAAATTAGAAAAAAAGAAGGACTGGATTGATATGAATTATTAAGAAGAAACCCAGTTGCTTATCATTAAGAGCCCATATTCTGTTAGAATTGATTCTGGATGAAATTGCAGACCTTTTAAATCATATTCCTTATGAGAAATAGACATAATAATTCCATCTTCATTTTTAGAAGTAACTTCCAAACAGTTAGGTAAAGTTTCCTTATCAATTACCCAAGAATGATAATGCCCTACCTTTATTTGATTAGGAATTTGATTAAAGATCCTATCTTCTTTTATAAATAGAATCTCTGAAGAGATACCATGTAGAACATCCTCTAAATTTTTAAGACTTGCTCCAAAAAATTCTGCAATAGCCTGATGTCCCAAACAAATCCCTAAAATACTTTTTGTCGAGGAAAATTGCTCGATAATCTTTTTTAAATTTTTATGCTCATCAGGTAATCCAGGGCCCGGAGAAAGAATGATTTTATCATATTGTTCAACTTCTGTTAAAGAAATCTTATCATTCTTTACCACCTCAACATTATCTTCGAATTGGGAGACATAATGATATAAATTATGTGTGAAAGAGTCGTAATTATCAATTATTAGAACTCTCAAGTCTTACTAAATTTTTTGAAGTTCTTCTTCTAAAATAGCAATCATTTTATCGATACCTTCTGTAAAAGATATTTTATGTTTCCAGCCTAGACTATGAATCTTTGTAACATCCATTAATTTTCTAGGTGTTCCGTTTGGATAAGAAGTATTGTACCTAATTCTTCCTTCAAACGCAATCTTTTGCTTTATCATCTCGACTACATCTTTGATGCTTTTTTCGTCCCCACTTCCTATATTTATAAATTGCTTATCATTGTAATTCTTCATTATAAACACACAAGCATCTGCGCAATCATCTACATGCAAAAAATCTCTTAAAGGAGAGCCATCTCCCCATACTTCCACTTCTAATAGATTCTTCGTGATAGCTTCATAAAACTTTCTTAATAGTGCAGGAATAATATGAGAATCTTTTAAATTGTAATTGTCATTTGGTCCATATAAATTAGTTGGCATCGCAGATATAAAATTACATCCATATTGCTCATAGTAGGTTTCGCAAAGTTTAATTCCAGTAATTTTTGCAATGGCGTATGGTTCATTTGTAGTTTCAAGATATCCAGATAATAAAGCGTCTTCATTCATTGGCTGTTTTGCCATCTTTGGATAAATACAGGAGCTTCCTAAGAATAATAACTTCTTTACCTTATTTTGAAAAGCAGCATGTATAACATTAGTCTCAATCATCAAGTTGTCATATAAGAATTCTGCTCTGAAAGTATTATTTGCTAAAATTCCACCAACTTTTGCAGCTGTCAAAAAGACAAAATCTAGCTTCTCATTTTTAAAGAATTGATTAACAGTATTCTGATCTCTTAAATCTAATTCATTTGAATCCTTAATAATTAAATTCTTATAACCCTCCGATTTAAGTTTTCGCATAATGGCCGAACCAACCATTCCATTATGCCCAGCAATATAAATTCTATCGGTTTTATTCATTTTTTAACCCTTTTAAAGATTGCTTTACTTTCATCATTGCTTCTAAAACAAAAGGTGGGATGAAGCAACATACTTCAATTCTATATTATTATAAGCTTAATTCTTTGATGCCAATATTTTTTCCGCCAGTTCCCTAACTACACCATCCCCGCCTTTCTTTTTTAGATGAATGATATTTGGAATAGCTTTAACTTTTGAGACTGCATTACTCGGACAAGCAGCAATACCAACATTAGATAGTAAATCAAAACAATTTACATCATCACCAATATATGAAACCTCATCTAAAGAAATATTCTCTTTTTTACATAAATCTTTAACTAACTGAAGTTTATTTTTCAAGCCATGAAAATCAAAATCCAATCCAAGCTTTTTAGCTCTTCTTCTATTTAGTTCTCTATCTTCAGTAGTTAGAATACCTACTTTTATGCCTTTTTTTTGCAAAAGTTGAAAGCCCATACCGTCATAAGTACAGAATCTTTTAAATTCATCACCATTTTCTGTATAATACATTCCTGAATCAGTAAGCACACCATCAACATCTGATAAAAACAACTTAATCTTAGAAAAGTTATATTTCTTACCTTTTAAAATAAATCTCTTAATCAAATTATTTAACTCCAATTTGATAATATTCATATCCATACTTTTTTAACATCTCTTTATCATATTGATTTCTTCCATCAAAAATAACACTTTGATTCAAAAGAGTTTTTATTCTAGTAAAATCAGGGCTTCTAAATTCCTTCCATTCAGTGATTAAAATAAGAGCATCTGCTCCATCAATAGCTTTATATTTGTTTTCACAATAAGAAATGTTATGTTCATTTTTGAAATAATGCTCTTTTGCCTCTTTCATAGCTTTTGGATCATAGGCCTGTATTTTTGCCCCTTTCTCTATTAATCCTTTAATAATAATAATGGAAGCAGCCTCACGCATATCATCTGTTCCTGGTTTGAAACTAAGCCCCCAAACAGCAAAACATTTTCCACTCAAATCTTCAGAAAATTTATCTGTTATTTTTCTTATAATTACTTTCTTCTGTTCTACATTAACTTTTTCGACAGCACTCAAAATATTTGCAGTATAACCAGAATCCTTAGCAGTCTTTTCTAATGCTTTAATATCTTTTGGGAAGCAACTCCCACCATATCCACATCCAGGATAAATGAATTTATAGCCAATTCTATTATCACTTCCAATGCCCATTCGAACCATATTTACATCAGCCCCAACTCTCTCACAAATATTAGACATTTCATTCATAAAACTAATTTTAGTAGCTAAAAAAGCATTGGCTGCATATTTTGTCATTTCCGCACTTCTTATATCCATTTGAATAAATCGCTCTCTGTTTATTGTGAAAGGGCGATAAAGCGATTTTAGGACATTGGTGCTACTTTCATTTTCAGAACCAATAACCACTCTATCTGGCTGCATAAAATCCTTAATTGCACTTCCCTCTTTCAAAAATTCAGGATTGGAAACAACATCAAAGTCAATATTTTCTTTTCTGCTGTTTAATTCGGCCTGAATACTTTCTCTCACTTTCTCAGCAGTTCCAACAGGAACAGTAGATTTATCTACTACAATTACAGAATGATTCATTTCTTTACCTATTTCTTTTGCTACATTTATCACATGTGTAAGATCAGCACTTCCATCTTCATTTTGTGGAGTACCTACCGCAATAAAAACAATATCTGATTCATTTATAGCTTCTTTTAAAGAAGTTGTAAAAATCAATGATCCTTTCTGATAACTTTCATTTATCATAGGCTTTAAACCTGGTTCAAAAATTGGAATAATCCCATTCTTTAACCCTTCAATTTTTGCGCTATCCTTATCTACACAACTTACTTTATTCCCCATAGCAGCAAAACAAGCTCCTGTAACCAAGCCAACATATCCTGTTCCAATTATTGTAATTCGCATTTTCCTTGTTCTTATAAAAATGCAAATATCGTGATTTTTTCTCAGATTAGCATCTGATAAAAGTAAATGATAGAATTAATACGCTAGCAATTCCTTTAGCTGAGTATCAAATCTTGATTTTGCTAAGAATTCATTTTCTAAATCAGAAGCAAAAGGAATAGGAGTATCAATTGATGCTGATCGCTTTACAGGAGCATCTAAGTATTCAAAGCACTCATCAGAAATCAGAGAAGCAATATCAGATCCAAAACCACCAATCATACAATCTTCATGTAGTACAATTGCTTTTCCTGTTTTCTTAACAGAATCTATAATTATATCCTTATCTAATGGAACTAGTGTTCTCAGATCAATCAAATCAGCAGAGATATCTGGATTATTCTCTAAAACTTCTAAAGCCCAGTGCACTCCCATTCCATAAGAAATGATACTTACCGAACTACCTTCTTTAATTAAACTTGCTTTTCCAATCTCAGTAGTAAAATAATCATTCGAAACATTTCCAGATAAACTTCTATAAAGTGCCTTATGCTCAAAAAACATCACTGGATTTGGATCATTAATTGATGCATTTAAAAGTCCCTTTGCATCCTCAGGGAAAGCAGGATAAACTACTTTTAATCCTGGAGTATGCGTAAACCAAGCTTCATTGGATTGAGAATGAAAAGGACCTGCTCCTACTCCAGCACCAGTAGGCATACGTACTACAACATCTACATTTTCACCCCACCTATAATGAGTTTTTGCAAGATTATTTACTATAGGATTAAATCCTGAACTTACAAAATCAGCAAATTGCATTTCCATAACTGCTTTTTGCCCATTAATCGATAATCCTAAAGCCGCACTAACAATAGCAGATTCGCAGATTGGAGTATTTCGTACTCTATCTTTCCCAAATTCCTTTAAGAAACCATCCGTAATTTTAAAAACACCTCCATACTCTGCAATATCCTGTCCCATAATTATAAGATTGTCATGTTTTCGCATTGACTCTCTTAAACCATCAGATAATGCATCAATCAATCTTTTTTCTGACTTATCTTCTGAAGGAAAAATAACTTCTGGGTTATATTCCTTATAAATATCAGCCAATTCCATCTCAGGAGAGGATTTTATTTTAGGCTCATTCTCAGTAGATTCCCATACAGTATTAATTTCAGATCTAATTTCCTTTTTAAAGTTATTAATATCAGTATCAGAGATTACTTTATCTTTTAAAAGAAAAGCTTCAAAATTTTCAATAGGATCAAGCCTTGACCATTTCTCCATTAATTCTTTAGGAACATATTTTGTTCCTGATGCTTCCTCATGCCCTCTCATTCTAAAAGTCATACATTCTAAAATAACAGGTTTAGGATTCTTAGCAATTTGTTTCTTTATATCTTTTACAGCCGTATATACTTCCAAAATATTATTTCCATCAATAGTATAAGCGTCAATACCATAACCAATTCCTTTATCTGCAAATTGCTTGCATTTAAATTGTTCCTTACTAAGAGTTGAAAGTCCATATCCGTTATTTTCTATCACAAAAATTACTGGTAAATCCCATACAGCAGCTACATTCAGTGCTTCATGAAAATCACCCTCACTAGTACCACCATCTCCAGTAAAAACAGCAGTAGTTTTTTCATTATTTTTTAATTTATTTGCAAGTGCAATACCATCAGCTACCCCTAACTGAGGTCCTAAATGCGAAATCATACCAACTATATGGTGTTCTTTTGTGCCAAAATGAAACGATCGATCTCTCCCTTTTGTAAATCCATTGGCTTTGCCTTGAAACTGAGAAAACAACCTATCTAAAGGAACATTCTTAGATGTAAAAACCCCAAGATTTCTATGCATTGGCAAGATATATTCATCTAAATCCAAAGCTAAAGTAACCCCTACTGAAATAGCTTCTTGTCCAATACCAGAAAACCATTTTGAAATTTTTCCTTGCCTGAGTAAGATTACCATCTTCTCTTCTATCAATCTTGGTAATAATAAAGCCTTGTAAAGCCCTACTAATCTTTCGTCTTCTATCCCTTTTCGATTATATTGCATTTGTATAAAGAATTGAAGGCAAAATTACCATAATAATTATTTACTTTGTAAAAAAATTGACAATTATGGACTGGCAAGAAATAGCAATTGTTTTAGTATTAGGATTTTCAATTTATTATTTGATAAAAAGATATCGAAAACCAGAAGATAATTGCGATGATAGTAATTGCGGATGTAAATAAGTATCGGTAGTGGATTACTTAAAAATCTTTTTAACACGAATTATATATCTTCTTGGGTTTTATACTCTAAGCAGATTATTTCTGTTTGTAAATAATGTAGATAGTTTTTTAATCGTTTCTATTTTTGAGTTCTTTGAAGGTATTCGCTTTGATATCTCTGCACTTCTTTATATCAATATTCCATTCTTAATACTGCTACTTCTCCCAACTAATTTTAGAAAAAGAGATGGGTATCAACGATTCTCCAATACCCTTTTCTATGTCGTAAATATTCCTTTTATTATCCTCAATAATATAGATATTGAGTATTTCCGATTTACTCAAAAAAGAAGTACGATTGATTTTTTTCAACTTCTACAATTAGGAGAAGACGCAAAAAATATTCTTCCACAATATTTAAAAGATTATTGGCCAATAACCCTATTTACTATCATACAAGTTTGGTTGCTACTTAAAATAAAACACATTCCAAAAAAAACTATCTCAATAAATACTAAAAGTATTTTAAGTGGGATTATTGTTTTTATAATTGGAATAGGAATTTTTATTGTAGGAGTAAGGGGTGGATTTCAGCTTAAACCTATAAAGCCTATCAATGCCGGAGAGTTTTCATCGTCACAAAATACCGCATTAATACTAAATACTCCTTTTTGCGTCTTTCACTCTTTTAGAACACAACAACTCACCAAAAAAAGATACTTCTCTGATGATAAAATCAGCTCTATTTATTCTCCATTACATCATTTTAAGGATAAAACATTCCAGAATAAAAATGTAATTCTTTTAATTATGGAAAGTTTGTCGAGAGAATTTGTGGGTTACTACAACAATGGAAATGGCTATACTCCATTTCTAGATAGTTTAATACAGTATAGTTTGGTGTTTGAAAACGCTTTTGCCTCTGGAATAAAATCAATTGAAGGACTTCCTGCAATTACCGCCTCTATCCCTATGCTTATGGAAAATCCTTTAATTACATCTTCTTACGCACAAAACAATTTTGAAAGTTTGGCTTCTTTGCTAGCAAAAGAAGATTACAAAACCTCCTTTTATCATGGCGGACTCAGAGGCACAATGGGTTTTGATAGCTTTTGTAGAAAAGCAGGATTTCAGAAATATGTTGGCTTAGGAGAATACAATAACTTATCCGACTATGACGGAAGTTGGGGTATATATGATGAGGAATTTTTTGGGTTTTATGCCGATTATCTACAAAATGAAAAAGAGCCATTCTTCAGCACTTTCTTTTCAGTAACGCTTCACCCTCCTTTTGTAATTCCTGACAAACACAAAAACAAATTCAAACAAGAAAAAGATGTGCATAAAGTAGTTGCGTATTCTGACTATGCCATGCAAACTTTTTTTAAAAAAATAAAAAATGAAGATTGGTTTGAAAATACTATCTTCATCATCACTGCTGACCACACTTGTGGAAGTAGATTTGAAGAAAAATACAAAAATAAAATTGGCAGATATGCTATTCCTTTACTAATCTTTAATGGAGATAGTAGTTTGCAAGGAAAAGAAGAGACAATCGTACAACAGATAGATATTATGCCAACCGCTTTAGAGTTATTAGGCTATAATAAGCCGTTCTTTGCCTTTGGAAAACCAATGTATTCTAAGAAAGGTTGGGCAATTAGTTTTTTGCAAAACCAATATAGTTTTATTACGAATAATGGAATTCTCATAAATAAAGAGGAAAATTACCAACTTTTTAAAGATTGGTATTTGACTGAAGAAATAGAGATACATGAAGATGATGTACAAAAACTAAAGGCAATAAAGCAGCAATACAATAATGCAATGATTGAAAATAAATTAGTGTATGAAAATTAGATTTATTATAAACCCAATATCAGGTATAGGAAAACAAAAAGGAATAGAAGATGTAATAAAAAGATATCTTGTTTTCTCTTATGATATTGTTTATACTAAAAAATGTGGGGATGCTACTATTTTAAGCAAAAAGGCAATAAAAGACAAAAAAGATATTGTAATAGCAGTTGGTGGTGACGGCACAGTAAGCGAATGTTCTAAAGCTTTAATAGGTAGTAATGTTGCAATTGGAGTTATTCCTTGCGGATCAGGTAATGGTTTTGCCTATCATATAGGTATGAAAAGAGATATTAAGAAAGCAATCTTGCAGCTTAACATAAGTACGCTTAAAACAATTGATTCTTGCACTGCAAATGATGAGAGATTTGTGAACGTTTCTGGAATTGGATTTGATTCACATATTGCTAATCTTTTTGCTAACAATAAAAAAAGAGGGCTCTTCAATTACTTGAAGTTAATTATAAAAGAATTATCCTACCAACCAGAATATTATAAAATAGAATACAATAATACTAAAAAGGAAGTAAAAGCCTATTTAATTGCCTTTGCTAACACTAGTCAGTACGGAAATGACTTTGAGATTTCTCCTTTTGCAAAATTAGATGATGGACTAATTGATTTTGTGATTGTTAAAGTATTCAGTAAATGGAAAATCCCATTTTTCTTATTAAAAGTAGCCAAAGGAAAGGTGCATTTATCCAAAAATGTGGAAATAATTAAAAGCAAAGAAATGAGTATAGAAAGTAAAAACAGATTAGTACATTTGGATGGTGAGCCAAAAGAATTAAAAAGTCCAATAATTGTAAAAGTAAAGCCAAGAACCTTAAAAATATTTTCACCAAATGGGAAAAAATAAAAAACTACGCAAAGGAATAATATACTCTACAAACCCTGATTTTGAGTATCAGCACAAAAAAGAAGAAATAGAGACTCTGTCGATAAATAAACAGATGCTAAAGGTATGTATTGATAAGCACAGAGCAGGAAAGATTGCCGTAATAATCAAAGAATTTATTGGAACTACTCATGATTTAAAAACCCTAGGAAGGCTACTAAAAACAAAATGTGGAGCGGGTGGAAGCGTGAAAAATGGAGAAATTATTATTCAAGGAAATGTGAGAGATAAAGTAATAGAGATTCTTGGGAAAGAAGGTTATAATTACAAAAGAGTAGGCGGATAATTCTTATTGAAGAGTAAGTTTCTTAGTAACCACACCTTTATCGGTAGTGATTTGTAAGAAGTATACTCCTTTCGGATAAGTAGCTAAGCTAACTTCTTTTGTGAAC
>Ga0163108_10002747_pt1 | contig 12682 bp, 14 predicted proteins | sample Fk1155metaG_FD_109644 | JGI IMG/M metagenome (GOLD analysis project Ga0163108, IMG submission 109644) | Marine microbial communities from the Central Pacific Ocean - Fk160115 155m metaG | ecosystem: Environmental > Aquatic > Marine > Oceanic > Photic zone | place: The Central Pacific Ocean...
AATCGAAATCACTTCTCCGAGAATAAGAGTCGAGGAACTCTTTTCGATGGGAGTTGATTGCAGAAGCTTACATTCCATGGAGAGGGGAGATTCCGCTACGCGAGGAGGCTTCACCCGGATAGAGGGAATCGGGGTGAGACCGGTGTAGCTGAATTCGTCCGATTCTGGAGGGAGATCTTCCGAAGAGCGTTCCGTCTCTTCCCCGATCTTTTCCGTAACAATATTCACGACGAACTCCCCTGTCTCTTCGATGTTGCGAAGAGAATCTTTTCTTTCTCCACCCCTTCTTTTTCCCATAGAGATCGCGAGAACCGGTGGCGAGGTGCAAATTCCATTGAAGAAGGAGAAGGGGGCGAGGTTGAGGTCTCCTTCAGGAGAGAGACTCGATACAAATGCAATTGGGCGGGGGATGACGGCGGAAGTGATCCACCGGTATCGATCTTTTGGGGAGAGTTCTTCTGGATTGATCTGCACTCCGGCCTTCCTTTTTGTCTTTGTTTTGGGCTGATTCAGAATAATAGGGCAAAAGATACCCTGCTCTGTTTAGGAGTGTCAAATCTCTTTGTAAACAGAGTCTGCTACTTGAGTCGCTCTTTCATTCCAAATCCTGCTGATTGGAGGGCAGAGCGAATCTGAGCTTCGTTGTAGGAACCCTTCTTGATGATCATTCGGGCGTGTCTCTTCGGAAAAAGGATCTTCACTTCAAAGGTGTTGGGGACTTTCTCAAGAGCTTCCTTGATTTCTCTTGCCCATTCCATTCCTCCCGAGTCTCCCGTCACCTCGATGATGATCATCTCTACCTGGTCGGGGTCCCACGTCTTTTTCTCCTGTTTCTTTTGGCACGAGAAGCACGATGCCACGACGAGAAACAGGAGAAGCAGGGTCAGGGTTGGCCGCATGCCCGTCACCTCCGTACTACAAAACAACTACTCCGTGGTCATGCCGAGCATCCTCCCTAGATCGGCATTTCCACCCGATATTACGATGGCGGCAGGACCTTCCGGGAGGGCGATTTTCCCGGATCGGACAGCGGCAAACGTCGCTGCTCCGGACGGTTCGACCACCAATTTTTCCATCCAAACGAGGTGACGAGCCGCATCCAGAATCGCCTCGTCATCCACAGTTACTATATTATCGATCAGATGGGCTGTTATCTCAAATGTTAATTCTCCGACTCGAACCGGTTTGAGCCCGTCTGCAATCGTTTCGGTTTTGGGAAGAGTGACTAATTTTCCCGCTTCCAAACTTCGGAGCATGGCGGGAGCCCCTTCCGGCTCAACGCCGAAAATCTTTACCTCAGGCTTTGCCTGTTTTATGGCGGAGAGGATCCCGGCGCAGAGACCTCCTCCCCCGATCGGTACGACGACCGACTTGACATCAGGAAGATCTTCGAGGATCTCCATGCCGACGGTCCCCGCTCCGGCGATAATTTCCGGATCATTAAACGGGGGGATGATTTCCCACCCCCGCTCTTTTCCGATCGCTTCTGCACGTTCTTTGATCTCCTGGGAGGTTTCCCCACCGAGGATCACTTCGGCGCCATAGTTCCGGGTTTGCTCTAGTTTCTGAGGAACCGATTTGTTGAGCATGACGATGGTAGAGGGGATCGAAAGTAGTTTTGAGGCGAGAGCGACCGCTTGGGCATGGTTTCCGGAAGAGTAGGCAACTACCCCTTTAGGGTTCTCTAGTCGAGAGATCTTGTTATAGGCCCCTCGGATCTTAAAAGCGCCTCCCCGTTGGAGATTCTCACATTTCAGCCATGTATCGGGCCGTTCATAGAATTTAAGCGGGATAAGAGGGGTTCGAATAACCACTCTCTCGATCTGTTGCTGGGCCTCTTCGATGTTTTTTACGGTAATCATCCGCGCAGTATAGCGACCTCCCAGAAGAGGTGCCTACGAAAGTAGACGTTTAGAGGGGGGTGGGAGATTTGACTGTAGAGGAATGTCTACAGTTAAAATTTTCACTTCTTTAGAGATTCCCCTTTAAGGGCTATTTAAGTCCATTTTTATATTTTCAGAGTGAAAATCAGATTGGCATGGGGTTTGCATTGTCTCGGTCAGTAGTTGGATTGGATTGGACTGGAATTTCACACTCCACTTTCATAGTCCCCTTACTGGACCGAGGATCATCAGAATGAAACGAAGGACTTTCTATCTCTCTTTTCTCGCCCTCTTTCTCCTTATGGGAGGAGGGGTTGGTCTCTGGTATGAAATTCAGAAGAGCCGTGAGAACGAAGAGCATGCCGAACGGTATTTCGCAGCGAGCAAAATTTCCGATACCGAGTCACAGCAAAAGAAATGGACGGTAGAGGAAGATGAGCCGATCGCAGAAGAAGAGATTGTTGCCGAACCGGTTGTTGTTGCCGAACCGAAACCGTTCATAGAACTGCCCGAAGAACTGACGATCTTTGATCGCTCGGTTCTGGAAAAAAGAAAATTACAGAAGCTTGCTTGGCAACCGGGCCTCTCCTGGAAAGTGGAATCATACTACCTGCGAATGGATCGTCCCGGGGAACCGAGTTGGACAGAAAAGCCGATTGTCTGGGAGTTTGAAGTTCTCGGGACAGAAAAACTGGGAGAAGAAGAAGTATACGTTGTCGAAATCTATCCGGAAGACTTGACCGGAATGCCGTACAATCCGGGCGGCAAAGTATACATTTCTACCAAAACAAACTCTGTCGTTGCTCTGAAAGATCGAATCTTGGAAGCGGGTGTTGTAAAGGATCGCTTCCTCTCCTTCTCAGATCCTGGCTCTGGGGTTCTCTCCACGCTTCTTCCTTTGGAACTTCCCCCGACGACGGCGAAGGGGAATACCGTTCATGAACTCGGATCCTACGGTTTGGAAAATCCAGGTCCGGCTCTTCCGAAAGGAACGGAGAAGCCTTCGACCGGAACGAACATGATGGAAGTCGCCTTTAAATCGAATGGAGTGACCGTCCTGCAGCGGTGGGACGCGACTAAGCCTGTATGGCCCGTTTATTCAAGTACGCCTTATCGAGTGAGTTATTTGCGGAAGGGATCATAGGGATCCCTTTCCTGTTTACTGGAGGATATATGCGCAAGGTGCTGTTCGGAGTGGTTTCTGCTCTCTTGGTTTTCGCCGTAACGGTTCGCGGGGATGAAATCCCGGTCAAGTCGAACCAGAAAATCGAGGAAGGGGAGTTTGAGGGGAAAGCGTCGTTCGTGCCGTGGTCCGGTGACTGGTGGAACCAGAAAGCGGGCGAGTTGGGAATCGGCTGGAACGGGGAAAAGACGTTTGAATGGGATGATTCGAGTGAGTCGTACGAATTCAATTCAGAAGTCGAGACCAATGATCTTTCCCCCCTCGCGAAGTACGATGCGTGGGTCGAGAAGACCAAAGGATACAATCCCGAGTCCGCTCTTTATGAGTTGGAAAGCGGGCATCACGTCGATCCCAATGAGAAAAAAGAGTATGACGACGAAGATGTCGACTACTCCTGGTGGGGTCACTGCAACGGGTGGGCCGCGGCGGCTGCCCTCGAACGGGAACCTTTTTTCCCGATCGAAGCGGATGGAATTAAGTTTGAAGTGGCTGACCTTAAAGGTCTTTTGACGGAAAGCTACTATAGCCAGGTATCCGACTTCTCCGGAAGCCGGTACTACAAGCCGAAAGAAGAGCATACCGAAGCGTATGATCGTGGGAAGGAACTTCTCAAGGCGATTTCAAAAGAATCGATCGAAGCTTCGGAATACCGCGAATGGTATGAAGAACTCTTCAATAAGGAACTCTCCCAGGACTACTATCCTGCCGCATATAAGGGAGTTCTTGAGTATGTCATCGAATGGTACGACGAGAAGTACACCCGTGCTTTCGAAGACATCCAGCCGGACGTTTTCCACAAGATCCTGACCAACATCATCGGTGATCAGGGCGGCGTGGTCGTCTTCGACATTACCGCTGGCGAAGCGGTCTGGAACTACCCGGCGTACAAGTACGAAACGTCGATCGAATACCTGGAAAAGAGACGGATCAAATCTCAGACTTCGAAGTACAAGTATTGGAGAAGCGTCTATAATGTGACCACGACGGTGACCTATGCGGATGACGGTGTGAATCAGTCGATCACCGGAACCCGTTCTTTCACCAAGACCTATACGTACGAACTCTACACCACTCTCTGGTATAAGTGGCTGCGGGGCGGAAAGTGGACCGGATCAAGCGTCAAGAATCACCCAGACTTCGCCTGGTTCCCCAAGTACAACCCCACCGGAGTGGACAACGGAGAAAACCCGAAACTCGTTTTCGGAAAACTTCTCGAGATTCTTCCGAAGTCTCACTTGGCAACGAAGGAGAATGGATTAGAACTCTTCGCCAACGGAACCGGTTCTTCCGAGTGCCGTACGGACGAGTCACAGGTGACCTTCTGGGAACCTGTTGAAGTGGGTTCGGATGTCACCTTCTCCTACAAAACGAATGTCAGTGGGATCAAGACGGTGAAGTACTTCAAGCAGCCCTACAAGTCCTTCTGGGACTATGTCAAAGTCACCCGGGAACCTCTTGAGGCGCTCGGGGAAGGTTCCACTCTCACCGTGGAATTGAACTACGGAAAACACTACATCCTTGCGTACGGATATAGCAGTTCTGGAAAACTGATCGCGGTCGATGAAATCACCGTGAAAGTTCAGTAGATCAAATCGAACGAAAAATGGTCGTCAGGGTCTTCGGACCCTGACGACTTTTCCTTAACTAATCCTGGAGAGAGGGGTTTGTGCAGGAATAAGAGCGCGTCTTCGGGCGTGCTCCTTTTTTTTGCTCTCCGCGACATCGGGGGAAAATCTTGGTAGACTCCGCCCCTATCGGGTGGTGAAATAGCGGTATAGAAAAGGACGGGGGATCACCTCATGCGGCAATATCTCGATTTAATGGACCGGATTCTCCAAGACGGAGCGGTTAAATCGGACCGGACCGGGACGGGAACCAAAAGTGTCTTCGGGCACCAAATGCGGTTCGATCTTTCTGAATCGTTTCCTCTCTTGACCACTAAAAAGCTCCACCTTCGTTCGATCCTCCATGAACTTCTCTGGTTCCTCACCGGGGACACGAACGTGGAATATCTTCGGCAGAATAAGGTTTCCATTTGGGATGAGTGGGCGGATGAGAAAGGAAACCTTGGGCCGGTCTATGGCCATCAATGGAGAAAGTGGGAGTCGGCGGACGGCCGTATCGTTGATCAGATCACGCAAGTGGTCGAACAGATCAAAACCAATCCTGATTCGCGTCGCTTGATCGTGAGCGCCTGGAATGTAGGGGATATTGAAAAGATGGCGCTCCCTCCGTGCCACCTTCTTTTTCAATTCTATGTCGCTGAGGGAAAACTCTCTTGCCAGCTCTACCAGCGGAGCGCCGATGTTTTTCTCGGCGTTCCTTTTAATATCGCATCGTATTCGCTTCTGACTCGGATGATGGCGCAGGTGTGTGGACTTAAGCCGGGCGAATTTGTTCATACGCTTGGGGATGCGCATCTTTACAGCAATCATATGGAGCAGGCGGAACTTCAACTCTCCCGTGAGCCGAAGCGTTTGCCTCGACTCGTGATCAATCCTGAGGTAAAGGGGATCTTCGATTTCAAATATGAAGATTTCGAGGTGGTCGATTACGAGCCTCATCCTCATATCAAAGCGCCGGTCGCGGTGTAAGCGTGGCAGTTTCGATCATCGTCGCCATGGCCCAAAACCGCGTGATCGGTCGCGCGAATGGGCTTCCGTGGAAGCTCTCGGCTGATCTCAAAAGATTCAAAAGCATCACGATGGGGAATCACATCGTGATGGGGCGCAAAACGTACGAATCGATCGGAAGGCTTCTCCCCGGTCGCACGACCGTGATCGTTTCCCGCCAGGAAGGGTATGGGGTAGAAGGGGCGGTTGTTGTCTCCTCTCTCGAGGAAGCGATCGCGCTCTCGGACGATCTTTTTGTGATCGGGGGCGGGCAAATATACGAAAAGGCTCTTCCTCTGGCCGAGCGGATCTACCTCACCCGCGTGGCGGCGGAGGTAGAGGGGGATACCTATTTCCCCGAGGTCGATTGGGAAGGGTGGAAACTTTTCGAAGAGGAATCTCACCCGGCCGACGAGAAGAACGACCACTCCTATACGTTTGAGACCTGGGAACGTTCCTAATACCCTCTTAGTTACAGATCTCGCAGGTAATGACGCGGGCGCGCCGTTGACGGTTGTACTCTTCGAGGGTGCGGTCCCGGTATTGGTCGTGCGTTTCGTTCGGGTTTGATTTTTGTGTCTGATCCCCCAAGAGTGATTTCAATATTGCGTGGTAGAGGAAGACCCCCAGAATGAGGAGGGGGAGGGTGATGAGCCCGCGGGCGATGCGCCACAATCCCCACGGGGCGGGGTTGAAGATCCCCAGAGGCAGAAGCATCACGCACTCTCCCTTCACAGCGCTCCAGGAGGTGCATCGGTCCCAATGGGCCGCGCAGAGGGCACCGTCATTCCTCGAAGGCAAGATCGAAACCCACTCGTCGCTTGAGAAGTCGAACCCGGCATCGGAAGCGACTGCGAAGAATTTCGCTTCCGAGTCGACCGGTTTGAGTTTCTCTTGTATGACTTCGTTGTTCTGGACGTTCGCCAGGAACGCCTTTGCCGCTTCTACCGACACCGCCATCCTCCTTCGTTTCACTTTGGATAAAGGACTTCCTTGCGACTCTCTGTGCGCAAAAGGAAGGAGGGATTATGGAATTCTTTTTCGCTCTGTATCTGTAGCAATGGGTTCCGGGGGGGGTTAGTCCCCCTTTTTGCCGGGGGTTGTCGCGGCTTCCAGATAAGACCAGTCTGTGGCGGTTAACTGGTTCACTTTCATCCGTGCCAGTCTCCGTGTGACCAGTTTCAGCCGGGCTCCTTTTGCCTTCTTCATCGTCTCTTTTGTCATGATCTTTTTCATCGCAGTCTCCTTCGCGTCACGGTATATATAATGGTTGTTAATGCATATGCTATGACGAGCGTGGGGGGAGGCTGTTACCGGAAATATTTATTTTATTGTGGTGGGCGGCTCTCGTGGCGAACGATACCACCACGAACCCTTGCTCCATCCAGGGGGAAAGCTATTGTTGAGGGTGGAATGGACGACAACACCGACTATCCACAAGCGATCAGACTCATCGCATCGGACATCGAAGGGTTGAAAAGCTCGTATCCCCAACTGGCTGACTTTTCCGCGGAGGGTCACTGCGACGTGGCCGGCCTGGTGATCGAATATGGCTACAAGACCCATCGTGCCGAGGGTCGTCCTGGCTGGGCAGGGGGCGTGCCCAATCCCGACAATGAGGGAGTCTGGTTCCGAATTGACTTTCACGATCCCGACTCTATGGAGCAGATTCACACCCAGCCGCTCACGGAGGATCTCCGCTACCGGGACAAGAAGGTGAGCTTTCTTATCCTGCAGGGATCGGATACGGACGATCTTAGTCAACCCCTCGGCGCAATCCTGGAAAAACGGGGTATTCGGCCGAATCGTTGAGGCTCATAAGGAGTGTTCATTACCGCGCGATCTTCTTCACGTGGCGGTTGGCGGTCTTCGCGGCGAAGTCGGCGACCATCTCCTTGAGGCTCGGGGGGGCGAGGACCTTCGCGTTGGGGGAGTGGTAGAGGACCCAGCGCGCCACTTCGGGCAACCCTTGCACCTCCATATGGAGGATCGTCTTCTTTCCCTTCTGTTCGAGCCGTTGGGTGGGGTGCCACTCCTTCTCCCGAATGACCCGGGCGGCCTCTTCCTGGAATTCGATTCGGACCGGTGTGAGATCCCCTTCGGAATACATCCCGAAGCTGCGCCCGATATAATCTTCCGGGTCGAACTGGTCGGGGCGCTCGAAGTCCTCCTCGAGAATCCGGATCGAATGGAATCGGTCGACCCGAAGCGTCCGGATCGATTCGCGCTTTTCACTGAAGCCGATCGTATAGAGCTCGCCTCCATAATACGCCATGCAGTACGGATGGAAGAGATAGCTTTTTCCCTTTTCGTTCGTCCCGGCGAGGTAGGCGACCTGGACTTTCTTTCTGCCGAGGCACGCCTGCGACAGGGTCGAAACGGTCTCCGCATGCTTCTTGTAATTTTTCAGCCCCGGAATCTTTGCCAGGTGCGTGAAGAGAAGGTCGCCGAAGTATTCCCTCTCTCGGTCGGTGAAGGTCGCTTCGATCTTACTCAAGACCGATTCGAGACCGTTTCTGAGAGGTGTCCCCCGAAGCGGCTGGAGCAGATTCATGCAGAAGTAGAGGGAGAGAAGTTCTTGTTCGTTGTACGGCTTGTCGAGCGACTTGCGTAACCCTTCGGGGAAGCTCCACTTCTTCGCTTCGCCCCCTCCGCCTCCGCGTTTCTCAAACCGGTAGCCCGCCTCTTCGATCAGTTCGAGGTCACGGTAAAGCGTTCGCCGGGTCACCTCCATCTCGCGACAGAGTTCCGGGATCGTCATCCCCGAACGGGAATGTTGAAAGAGTTGCAGAAGCTTTAAGATCCGTCGAAGTTGATTTCCCCGCTCTTTCTGAGCCATCCATCCCTCTCCTCATAAGTGTCACTATAGGTCACATCATATTACGGGCGGGGGAGCGCTTTCTCAAGGGAAAGGTTTCTTACCGACTGCGAAGGATCTCTTTTTCGGTCAGCTTCAGTTCGCCCATGCGCGGAGAGATTTCTTTCCAGAACCGTTTCGCATCGTTGCCGTATCCGGCGGTCGGCCGGAGGTTCTCGACCTTCTCTTCCCAATACCGGTTGAAGAGTTGCATCGAGGTCTCCCTCAGATATTTGGCGATGATCGAAGCGAGGGCGATGAAGAAAGAGATGTCCTCTCCGTCGCGGAGGTAACAGAGGGAGGATTCGCCGAGCGTGTACTCGGACCAGGCCGCCTCTTCCCGAATGATCTTCGCCTCGCCCAACTGTTGGGTGATCTGGGGAAGATAGTAGCGGCGCCCTCCCTGCTTCCCGATATGGAAGGTGGTCGGGCGGTTTTCTTTCTTGAACGCATGACGAACAAGGTCGGCGGTGCAGGTGAAGAGGAGGTCTGATTTATTTGTACCGACCTTCTCATTATATATAGAGGGTTCGAGAATCCGGGCACGGATATCGGTGATGCGAACGTTCGCCGTCTCAAGAAGTGCTTTGAGTTCGTCGACAAGGATCGGTCTCTTCTGGGAGACCGGCAGCGGGATGTTGCCATACCACGCCTCTTCTCTCGGATCGGGCGAGAGTGTTTTCCAGAGCCTTTCGTGCGTGAGCCCTTCGAGCGGGTAGAGCTGTCCGTACCAGGAGAGCGCGCTCGGTTCGAGCGATTTGAGTCCCTTCGAGGTCGAGTAGAGCTTCTTCGAATCGCAGACCGGGATCTCTTTGGGGGAGAGCGTTTCCCAGAGGTTCGCCTCAAGAGAGGGAACTTCCGCGGTCACCGCACAGACAATGAACGGACCGAGCAGGGGTCCGTATCCGACTTCATCCATTCCGACAATGCGCGCCATATCGCCAGTGTGCCCCCCAGGCAAAATGATGTCCATCTTTCGCGCAGGTTGTCGCAGGCGTCGGGGGGATCTATACTGACGGGCCATGAAATTCACAAAGATGCACGGCTGTGGGAACGACTATGTCTATGTCAGTCTCTTTTCGGAGAAGGTGGAGAATCCATCTGAGGTGGCGCTCGCAGTGAGCGACCGTCATACCGGGATCGGTGCGGATGGCTTGATTCTCATCGCCCCTTCCGATTCAGCCGATTTCCGTATGATCATGTTCAATGCGGATGGGTCCGAAGGAGAAATGTGCGGCAACGGAATCCGTTGCATCGGAAAGTATGTGTACGACCACGGATTGACCAAAGAGACGGAAGTGACCGTCGAGACGCTCGGGGGAACGGTCTCGCTTTCCCTGCGCGTTGCGGGGGAGAAGGTCGATCAGGTCACCGTCGATATGGGGGAGCCCCGGCCGGTGCCCGATAGCTTCCATGTCCGGGCGAAGGGGGATTCCGATCTTATTCCCGAGAAGATCGAGGGGTTCGACTGTTTTGTGATCTCGATGGGCAATCCGCACTGCGTGATCCCGGTCGAAGAAGATCCCTACGGGAGTTTTCCGTTCGAAGAGGTCGGTCCGAAGATCGAATCTCATACTGACTTTCCGTCGAGAACGAATGTCGAATTTGTGCGGGTTCTGGGAGAGAACCATCTCGAGCAACGAACGTGGGAACGGGGCAGCGGGGAGACCTTTGCGTGTGGGAGTGGCGCCTGTGCGGTAGGTCTCGCGTATATCCGGAAAGGGGTCTGTTCCTCGCCGGTACGGGTCGATCTCAGAGGGGGAAGCCTTTCCATTGGGCTCACCGACGACGGCCGGGTGATGATGACCGGGCCGGCAGCGGAAGTCTTCTCCGGAGAATGGCCAACGATTCCCGGTTCTGGTCGTTAGAGAAGAAGAAATTATGGCAAAAGCGGTTGGAGTCGAGATCAATGAGTCCCGGGTGAAGCTGCTCTCCGTCGATGCGGGAGGGAAGCGGCCGAAGATTCTCCAGTTTCACGAGGTGGAGATTCCGGTCGATCCTGCTCGATCTTGGGAAGAAGGGGCTGCCGATGCCCTGAAAACCGCTTTTGTAAAGACCAAGAGCTCTAAGGCGAAGGTGGTCGTTTCGATCGATTCGGGCGAAGCGGTTCTCAGAGAGGTCTCTCTCCCCTTCCGGGAGGATGACAAGATCCGCCGTACCATTCATTCCGAGATGGAGAGCCTTATTCACAACCATGCGATTGAGGATCTCGTTGTCGACTATTTCAAAATAGATGAACACGAAAAGGGAAGTGTTCTTCTCGCCGCGGCGGTGCCCAAAGCCGTTCTCGATGATCGCCTTTCTCTCTGTCAGATCGCGGGCGTGGATCCCCTTGCGATTGATCTGGATGTTTCGGCGATCTTCAATACGCTTCTGCATACCGGTGCGATCGATTCGGATGATCCTCTTCTCGTTGTATACGGCACGCCGAAATTTACGAAGATCCTTCATATCGAGAATAAGCGACCCACCTCCATTCGGACGATTCGGTTCTCTCTTCCCTCCCCCTCTACGGTCAAGCAGGAGCGGAAAGACCGAGAGAAAGCGGCGATGTGGGAGACGCGCGAGGTGAAAGGTCCGGTGCCGATTGTGGTTCTGGATGATCATGAGCACTCTCAGTTTGATGAACTTGACTTTGATGCGCAGAGCGGCCTTGTCGAGATTCTTGCTAAAGAGATCTCTCGATTTCTCCTGGCGACCGGAGGGGCGCGCGATCCGAAAGAGATTCTTCTCTGCGGAGAGTATGAGCATGACGAAGCGGCACAACTTCTGGAGGCCGCGACGGAGATTCCGGTAGCGACTCACCCGATTCACGAAAAAGTCGATCACTCTTTCCCGGATGCCGGGCCGGAGTTCTCTTCCCGGATCGGGGTTCCTCTCGGGTTGGCAATGAAGGGGGCGGATGTCGACGCTCTTCAGCTCGATTTCCGGAAGGATCGGTTCTCTTTCAAGAAGAAATATGAAGGGGTAAAAACGACCGCGATGGTCACGCTTGAGTTGGTGATCGTTCTGTTGGCGGCATTCGCTCTTCAGCTCTACTTCAAAGCGGAAGATTTGAAACTCGCTTTTTACGGCCGCCAGAGCATGGAAGAGGTTCCGAACTCGGTTCTGGACTATCAGAATATGCTCTACATGAATGTCTCTGGGGAGAACAATGAGGATCCCTCGCAAGCGTATTCGCTTATGAAAAAGTTGTACCGCGAATCGAAGATGGCCTCGGGTCAGGAAAATCCGATCGAATATTCCGCGCTCGATTTCTGGAAGAAGATCGCGGAGGTTTGCCGTAGTTTTCATAACCGATATCGAGGGCAATCCGCGAAGAACCTTGGGGATGCGGATCTTTACCTTCTCCTGAAGCATGTTCGGGTTAATCAGCAGATCCGCAGTGGGAAAGTGACCACGACTGTCGAGATGAAAGCGGACGCGGCAAACCAGCAACAGTTAGAACTCTTTCGTAGGGAATTTGTAAAAATTACGCCTTTCCAATCAGCCGAACTCACAGGTGCCGTAGGGAATACGAAAGAGGGAAGGAAGGATTTCACTTTGAAGTATAGGAAAGAAGATCGATGAGGAAACCGGAAGAAGAGAAAAAGGGTAGTTCCCGGGGCGTCTTTATCGTTCTGATTCTTCTTGTGCTGGGGGTTTTGGGCGGGATTGTTTGGTTACAGGGAGAGGTTGAGACGGCCCAATCTCAACTCGATGAAGCGAAAGAAGATTATGAAAAGATGAAGGGGTGGCAACGTTCGATCGCAAAGAACCGTGCCAAACAACAAAAATCGGGGGGCGGGTCGAAGCCTCCGAAAGACCCCGGTAGCATTCTTTCCTACCTTACGGAGAAAGCGCAAAAGGCGGGCATCCCTGCAAACCGGACCCGTGCGACCGCCCCGGAAAAGAGTCCGGTAGTAAAAGGGTGGAGACAGTGGACATGGAATATCCGGATTACCGGAAACAAAGAGAATACCATCTCACGGAAATCCATTGTCAACTGGCTTGAGGCGGTTCAGAAAGAGCGTCCTTATCTGAAAACGAAAGATCTCATAATCGAGTACCTGGAAGATAAGGTCGAGAAGGCGACTGTCTCGATCTTTTATTTGGCAAAAGAGCAATAGGTCCACTTTTGTCGACAGAGTGTAGATAAATCGCATCA
>Ga0163108_10002748_pt1 | contig 12681 bp, 6 predicted proteins | sample Fk1155metaG_FD_109644 | JGI IMG/M metagenome (GOLD analysis project Ga0163108, IMG submission 109644) | Marine microbial communities from the Central Pacific Ocean - Fk160115 155m metaG | ecosystem: Environmental > Aquatic > Marine > Oceanic > Photic zone | place: The Central Pacific Ocean...
TAATTACAACCATATTATAATTTCCATTCTTAATTTTAGATTGTAGATCTTCTACATTGAAATTATATGAGCTTTGCTCTTCATCGATTTTATAGGTATCTATATTTGCAGTATAAGCTTTTATTAATTGATGATAATAATTCCATGTTATGTTTGAAATTAGTACTTTTGATTCTTTTGCTAATGTTTTGAATATTTGCATTAAAATTTGCTCTGCCCCATATTCTAAATAAATTGAATTTTTACTTGAAATACTAAATCTTTCTCTAATTTTATCGATTGCTTTTTTATTTAGTTCTTTTGCTCCATCATAGGATGAACATTCTTCTTGAGATAAATTAATGTTACTTATTTTTTCTGGAAGTTTATATCTTAATTCATTTTGACTTAATTTAATCATGTTTTTTTGTTATTTAGTAAGATAAAAATAACAATATATTGAATGTTTGTCAATCTTATTTTAATTAGTACATTATATCCTTGTGTAGGGATATAATAAAAAAAACTGCCATTTCTGGCAGTTTAAATTTTGAGTTTAATTCTGTTTAAAGAATTATGATAAGATTTTTGTTACAACTCCGGCACCTACAGTTCTACCACCTTCACGGATAGCAAATCTAAGACCTTCGTTCATAGCTATTTCTACACCAAGTTCAACATTCATTTTGATGTTATCACCAGGCATAACCATTTCAACTCCAGCTGGAAGCTCGATTGAACCAGTTACGTCAGTAGTTCTGAAGTAGAATTGAGGTTTGTAACCTTTAAAGAATGGAGTATGTCTTCCACCTTCATCTTTAGAAAGGATATAAACTTCAGCTTCAAATTTAGTATGTGGTTTGATAGATCCAGGAGCAGCTAATACTTGCCCTCTTTCAATATCAGTTCTTTCTATACCTCTTAGTAGTAAACCAGCATTATCACCAGCTTGACCTTGGTCTAGTAATTTTCTAAACATTTCTACACCAGTAACTACTACTTTTCTAGTTTCTTTAACACCAACGATTTCTACTTCTTCGTTAACTTTAATGATACCTTGTTCGATTTTACCTGTAGCTACAGTACCTCTACCTTTAATTGAGAATACATCTTCAACTGGCATAAGGAATGGCTTGTCTAGATCTCTTTTTGGTTCTGGCACATAAGAGTCAAGAGTTTTAAGTAACTCTTCAACTGGGTTCCCAGCTTCTGAAGATGGATCTTCTAAAGCTTTAAGGGCTGACCCTTTAATGATTGGAGTATCATCACCTGGGTATTCATATTTATTTAATAGATCTCTGATTTCCATTTCTGATAATTCAGCAATTTCTGGATCAGCGATATCCATTTTATTCATGAATACTACGATGTATGGTACATTTACCTGTCTTGCAAGAAGGATATGCTCTCTTGTTTGAGGCATTGGTCCGTCAGCAGCAGATACTACTAGGATTGCAGCATCCATTTGCGCTGCACCTGTAATCATGTTTTTTACGTAATCGGCATGGCCTGGACAATCTACGTGAGCGTAGTGTCTTGCTTCCGTTTCGTATTCTTGGTGAGAAGTTGAGATTGTAATACCTCTTTCTCTTTCTTCTGGAGCTTTGTCGATTTCAGCAAAGTCTACTGATTTGTTATTACCACCAAATCTATTTGCTGCAACAGCTGTAAGAGCAGCTGATAAAGTAGTTTTACCATGGTCAACGTGACCGATAGTACCTACATTAACGTTGATCTTACTTCTATCAAAAACTTCATTCATTGTTTTGTAGTTAAAATATTGATAAGCGATACGATTGTAAATCATATGTAAGATTAAATCAAGATTATTTTTATTAAAATATATATACAAAAAAAGCCTTCAATTGTATGAAGGCTTTTAAATTTTTTTGAATTATTTTCGACTAGCGATAATTTCTTCTGCTACATTTGATGGAACTTTTTCGTAGTGATCAAATGTCATTGTGTAGTTTGCACGACCTTGTGTCATACCTCTTAGTTCAGTTGCGTATCCAAACATTTCAGATAGGGGAACAAAAGATTGAATAACTTTAGCTGTACCTCTATCAGATGTTTCACGGATTTGTCCACGTTTAGATGAAACATTACCCATAACATCACCAAAGTAATCTTCTGGAGTAACAATTTCAACTGCCATAATCGGTTCTAAGATTGTTGCACCCGCTTGTAATGCCGCATTTTTAAATGCCATTGCACCACATGCTTCAAATGAGAATTGAGATGAATCAACATCATGGTAAGATCCGTCATTAAGAGTGACTTTTACATCTACTAGTGGGTATCCAGCTAGTACACCTCTTGTCATTGCGGCTTGAACACCTTTGTCTACTGACGGGATATATTCTTTTGGAATTCTACCACCAACAACAGCATTTTTAAATTCATAGCCACCATCTTCTTTTGGCTCTACAGTCATTAATACATGAGCATATTGACCTCTACCACCAGATTGTTTAACATATTTTTCTTCAATGTCTACTTTTTGCTGGATAGTTTCTCTGTATGCTACTTGTGGTTGCCCAGTGTTAGCGTCCACTTTAAATTCTCTCATAAGACGATCAACAATAATCTCTAAGTGAAGTTCACCCATACCAGAAATAATTGTTTGAGCAGTTTCATCATCAGTATGTACTTTGAATGAAGGATCTTCTTCAGAAAGTTTTGAAAGCGCAAGTCCCATTCTTTCTTGATCAGCTTTTGTTTTTGGTTCAATTGCGATCGAAATTACTGGTTCCGGGAACTCAATACTTTCTAATAGAATTTGAGCAGATTGATCACATAATGTGTGACCTGTTTGTGTGTTTTTAAGACCAATTACTGCAGCAATATCCCCAGCTTTAACCTCTTTAATTTCTTCTCTTGAGTTGGCATGCATTTGTACAATACGTCCAATTCTTTCTTTTGAATCAGTTGCAGGATTGTATACATAGCTTCCTGATGAAAGCACTCCTGAGTAAACTCTAATGAATGATAATTTACCTACGAATGGATCAGTTGCTATTTTAAATACTAGTCCAGAGAATTTTTCTTCTTCTGTCAGTTTTCTTTCGATTTCTTCACCTGTATCAACATCAGTACCTTTAACTACATCAATATCAACTGGAGAAGGTAAGTAATCCACTACTGCATTAAGTACAAGTTGTACACCTTTGTTTTGTAAGGCTGTACCACAAAGTACTGGGTAGATTTGATTGTTGATAGTTTGTTTTCTGATTGCAGCTTTAATTTCTTCGTTAGAGATTTCTTCACCTCCAATGAATTTTTCCATTAAAACATCATCGTTTTCAGATATCTTTTCAACTAATTTCTCTCTGTATTCTTCCATCTTATCAACAAGATTGCTTGGTACTTCTACTTCTTTAATGATTTCACCCATTTTTCCTTCGAAATTGTAAGCTTTTCTTTCGATAAGATCGATTTGTCCTTCAAATTCGTTTTCAGCTCCAATTGGAATTTGAACTGCAATTGCATCTTTTGATAATCTAGTGTGAATTGATTCTAAAGACATAAAGAAGTCTCCACCAGTTTTATCCATTTTATTTACAAATGCGATTCTAGGAACATCATACTTATCAGCTTGTCTCCAAACTGTTTCAGATTGAGGCTCAACACCTTGAGATCCATCGAATACAGCAACACCACCATCTAGAATTCTAAGTGCACGTTCAACTTCAACTGTGAAGTCAACGTGACCAGGAGTATCAATGATGTTTATTCTAGTGTCTCCCCAGTTACAAGTTGTAGCTGCAGAAGTAATTGTAATACCTCTTTCTTTTTCTTGTTCCATCCAGTCCATAGTCGCTGCACCATCATGTACTTCTCCAATTTTGTGAGATACACCAGTGTAATACAGAACTCTTTCAGAAGTAGTAGTTTTACCTGCATCAATGTGGGCAATAATCCCTATATTTCTTAATTTTTTTAAATCAGTGCTCATGATTTTATTGTTAGGTTAATTTTTTATTAGTATTTAGCGAAGTGAGCAAAAGCTTTATTAGCTTGTGCCATTCTATGTGAGTCTTCCTTTTTCTTAACAGAAGTTCCTTCATTATTAGCAGCCTGCATTAGCTCATTTGCTAATCTATCTGCCATTGGAGCACCTTTTTTACCTCTTGCAGCAGCTAGAATCCATCTAGATGCTAATTGGAATTGTCTGAAAGGTTTAACTTCCATAGGGATTTGATAAACAGATCCACCAATTCTTTTAGCTCTTACTTCAAGAGAAGGTTTTACATTTTCTAGTGCTTCACTGAAAATTTCTTTTCCTTTTTTACCAGTTTTTTTCTCGATGATTGCAAAACAATCGTTTAGAACTGCTCTAGCTACAGTTTTTTTTCCTTGATGCATTAGGTAATTGATAAATTTTTCAATTAAATCAGTATTACCTTTAGCTACAAATTTTACTTTATTCATATATATAGTTATTAAGCTGCTTTAGGTTTTTTCGTTCCGTATTTAGATCTACCTTGGTTTCTTTTTTCTACACCTTGGCAATCTAAGTTACTTCTAACAACGTGGTATCTTACACCTGGAAGATCTTTCACTCTACCACCTCTGATTAGAACAACAGAGTGTTCTTGAAGATTGTGTCCTTCACCACCAATGTAAGCGTTAACTTCTCTTCCGTTTGTAAGTCTTACTCTGGCTACTTTACGTAGCGCAGAGTTAGGTTTTTTAGGTGTCATAGTTTTAACTTGTACACATACACCTCTTTTTTGTGGAGAATTCATAGAAACTCTTTTATTGTTTCTAAGGGTATTAATTGTAAATCCAAGATCTGGAGATTTTGATTTTTTCTTATTTTTTCTTCTAGCCTTTCGAACTAGTTGAGAAATAGTAGGCATTTTTATAATATTAAATTGATTTGGCGTTAAAATACTGAATTTTTTCAAAAAGTGCAAGCCTTTTATTGATTCAGCTCTTGATTTTTTCTGAATGTTTCTCCAGCTGGTATAAGTTTACCAATGATAACATTCTCTTTAAGACCTCTAAGGTGGTCTACTTGTTTGGTAGTTGCAGCTTCAACAAGAATCTTAATTGTTTCCTGGAACGATGCTGCAGAAAGCCATGAACTTGTATGAAGGGCAGTTTTCGTAAGTCCAAGTAATAATTTTTCAAACATGATAGGTTTTTTCCCTTCGGCCTTAAGTTGTTTTTTCATATTTTCAACTTTGATTCTATCCATGATTTGTCCTGTTACCAAAGTAGATTCTCCTGGATCGGTGATTCTTACTTTCGATAACATTTGTCTTGCAACAATTTCTACATGTTTATCATTTATGGATTGACCTTGTGAAGAGTATATTTTTTGGATCTCTTCAATAATATATTTAAGAGTAATATATGTTCCTGATAGACTTCTAAGTTCTTTTAGGTTTGAAGATCCAGAAGTAAGTACTTGTCCTTTTGTAACTGATTCTCCGTTTTTAACGTAAACAGTTTTCCCTTTCGAAACTAAGTATGTTTTTTCTACGCTGTCAAAAGTCTGAACTTTTATAACATAGTTATCGGCATAAGTTACTTCACCCTCATCTTCACTTCTTACAACTCTACCAGTAGAAGTTGTCTTAGCTAAGATTTGTTTGTTTTTGACTTTATCACCTGCTTTAACTTCTGGTAAAAAGTTTTCTGGTAAATCATAGATTGATTCCACAGGTCCATTTGAAGTTACAATAATTTTAGTAGATTGACCTTCTGATGATATTTCTACTTCACCATTTATTCCGGATAAGATAGCAGGAGATTTTGGATTTCTTGCTTCAAATATTTCTTCAATTCTTGTTAGACCTTGTGTCATATCTGATTCACCAGCTACACCACCCATATGGAATGTACGCATTGTAAGCTGTGTTGCCGGTTCTCCAATTGATTGAGCTGCTATAATCCCAGCTGCTGCACCAATTTTAACTAATTGGTTATCACCAAGATCATATCCGTAACATTTTTGACATACACCACCTACAGATTCACAAGTTAATGGAGATCTTACTGGAATTTCTTCAATTTTAAGATCATTGATTAGATTTGCCTTTTTAGTTGTGATGATTTCGTCTTTTGCAACAATTATTTCACCATTTTGATCAACTATGTTTTGAGCGGCAACTCTACCGAAAATTCTGATAGGAAGTTTCATTCCAATTTTGTCAGTTTCAGAGTATCTAATAATATGGAGTTTTTCTGTTCCACAATCGTTAAGATTTACAATTAAATCTTGAGTAGAATCTACAAGTCTTCTTGTTAAGTGACCGGCCTCTGCTGTTTTAAGAGCTGTATCTGATTTACCTTTACGACCACCATGCGTTGCAATAAAGTATTCAAGAATTGTAAACCCTTCTTTAAGGTTTGATTTAATTGGAAGTTCAATTGTTTTACCTGATGGGTTAATTACAAGACCTTTCATTCCCGCTAACTGGGTAACATTACCCCATTTACCTCTGGCTCCAGATTCTACCATATAGTGAATATGGTTTTCGTCGTCGTATTGTTTGATTAACATTTCTGTAATTTTGCTTTTACATTGAGACCAAATTTCACATGTTTGATGATATCTTTCTTCGTCTGTAATTAGACCTTTTTGATAGTATTTATAAACTTGTTTTACTTCTTGCGTAGCGTCTTCAAGTTGTTTGTTTTTAGCATCTGGAATTTGCAGATCTGAAGCTGCAATTGAAAGTCCTGATTTAGAAACATATTTGTAACCAATTTCTTTCAATGTATCTGCTAATTCAGCTGTTTTTTCAATTCCAAATTTTTCAAAGCAGTCTGCAATTAGTTTCTCTAAGTTTTTTGATGACATTACAGTGTGAATGTATCTTAGACCTTCAGGTATATTTTCGTTAAAAATAATTTTACCAGCTGTACTTTCACGAAGTTCACCCATGTAATTTATTTTGATAGGGGATTGAATGTCTAACTTACCTAGTTCTACTGCTGCTAGTACTTCATTAACATCACTAAATAGCATTCCTTCTCCAGCTTTTCCTGTTGTTACTTTAGTTAGGAAGTAACATCCAAGAATAATATCTTGAGATGGAGAAATAATTGGAGCACCACTTGATGGTTTAAGAAGATTTCTAGAAGATTGGATTAATTCCGCAGCTTCTTTTTGAGCAGGTACACTTAATGGTAAGTGAACGGCCATCTGATCTCCATCGAAATCGGCATTAAAGGCGGCACAAACAAGTGGATGAATTCTAATTGCATTACCTTCAATTAATTTAGGTTGGAAAGCCTGAATACCAAGTCTGTGAAGGGTTGGAGCACGATTAAGTAATACAAATTTACCTTGAGTTACGTGATCTAGAATATCCCATACTTCTTTATTTCCAGCTTGAATTAATTTTTCCGCAGATTTGATATTATGTGCGTATCCATCTCTGATTAACTTACCAAGTACAAATGGTTTAAATAAAGTTAAAGCCATTTTTTTCGGTAAACCACATTCGTTTAATTTTAGAGTTGGTCCACCTACAATTACAGAACGTCCAGAGTAGTCTACACGTTTACCTAGAAGATTTTGACGGAAACGTCCTTGCTTACCTTTTAGGAAATCTGATAGAGATTTTAATTTTCTTTTATTGTTTGCAGAGTATGAACTTCTGGATTGTCTTGCAGATATATTAATTAAAGTATCTACTGCTTCTTGAAGCATTCTTTTTTCATTTCTACAAATTACTTCTGGAGCACCAATTGAAAGAAGTTTTTTTAGACGATTATTTCTATTGATAACTCTTCTATATAAATCATTAAGATCTGAAGCTGCAAATCTTCCACCGTCAAGTTGCACCATAGGCCTTATGTCTGGAGGTATTACTGGTAAGATTTTAAGAATCATCCATTCAGCTTGAATACCTGATTTTTTTAAACTTTCAAATAGTTTTAATCTTTTTAAAAGTTTTGTTTCTTTGATAGCAGTTGCTGTTTGTAGTTGAGAATGAATTAATTTAATTTCATCGTCAAAGTCTAAGCTAGCAATGTAATCATTAATTGCTTCAGCACCAGTTTGAGCTTTAAATAAGTGTCCAAATTGAAGAGACATTTCTCTGTATTCTAGCTCAGAAAGGATAATTCCTTTTTCTAAGTTCTGAAGATTGTTTTTAGTTTGAGATGTTTGCTTTTCAAGATTTTCAAGCTTCATTGCAAGTTCAGATTCAATTCTTAACTCATCTTGTTTTGAGCCTTTTGCTTCTATTAAAGTTTGAAGTTCTTTTTGATAATCGATTTGTATTTTTTCTTTAAGAGCTTTGTGTTCTTGCTCTAAAATTTTTAATGCTTCGTCAATATTATCAATGTTTACTTGAGTTACTAAGTATGATGCAAAGTATACTACTTGTTCAATTTGTTTTACCGGTTGATTTAAAATCAATCCAATTCTTGATGGAGTTGATCTTAAGAACCAAATGTGAGTAACAGGAACAGCCAATTTAATGTGTCCCATTCTTTCACGTCTAACGCTTGACTTTGTAACTTCTACCCCACATTTTTCACAGATTACACCTTTATATCTGATTCTTTTGTATTTACCGCAGTAACATTCATAATTTTTAGTTGGACCAAAAATCTTTTCGCAAAACAAACCATCTCTTTCGGGTTTTTGCGTTCTGTAGTTGATTGTTTCCGGTTTACGAATTTCTCCATGTGACCATGATAAGATTTGTTCAGGCGAAGCCACAGCAAGAGAAATTGCGTCAAAATCGTTTAAGTGTTCAATTTTATTAACCATATAAATAAATTTTTAATTTTTAGTTTAGTTGATCATCTAGATCCGTAAGTTGATTTTGAATTTCTTCAGCTAATTGACTTTCTAAATCTTGCTCTACTTGTCCATCAATTTGAAGCTCTTCTTTTGTTTCGTGAGTTTCAGATTCAATTTCTTTAACTACGTCTCTTGAAATTTCTTCTTCTGTTTCAGTGTAGAAGTCCTCACCACTTTCATCATTTGATAATGAGTTGTTAATTAACTCTACGTTTAATCCAAGACCTTGTAGTTCTTTTAATAATACGTTGAAAGATTCTGGTGTTCTTGGTCTTTTGATTCGTTCATCTTTAATAATCGCTTCATAAGCTTTAGATCTTCCGTATATATCATCTGATTTGATTGTAATCATTTCTTGCAGAGTGTGAGCTGCTCCGTATGCTTCAAGAGCCCAAACTTCCATCTCCCCAAATCTTTGTCCACCATGTTGAGCTTTACCTCCAAGTGGCTGTTGAGTAACAAGAGAATAGGGTCCAATTGATCTTGCATGAATTTTATCTTCAACTAAGTGATATAGTTTCAAGATGTATGAAATACCAACTGTTGTTCTATGTTTGTAAGGCTCACCGGTTTTACCATCGAAAAGCTGTACTTTACCATCATTAGCCATTCCAGCTTTTTCATATAATTCTTGAATTTTCGAGTATTCAATTCCATTTAAAGCAGGAGTTGCAACATGAATTCCAAGTTTATGCGCTGCAAAACCAATATGCGTTTCTAAAATCTGACCGATATTCATACGAGAAACTACCCCAAGTGGGTTTAGACAAATATCTACAGGTGTTCCATCTGGAAGGTAAGGCATATCTTCTTGAGGTACAATCATTGAAATTACACCTTTATTACCATGTCGACCAGCTACTTTATCTCCAATTTGGATTTTTCTTGTTTGAGCAATTGCTACTTGAATTTGTCTTAATACTCCAGTTGGAAGTTCGTCGCCTTCTTTTCTATCAAAGATTTGAATATCTACAACTTTACCGTAAGACCCTCCAGGCATTTTTAACGAAGTGTCTTTTACGTCTCTAGCTTTATCACCAAAGATTGCTCTTAATAATCTTTCTTCAGCAGTTAGTTCGGTTTCTCCTTTTGGAGTGATTTTACCTACTAAGATAGCCCCTTCTTTAACAGAAGCACCTAATCTTATAATCCCGTTTTCATCTAAATCTTTAAGTTTAGTTTCACCAACATTAGGGATGTCCTTTGTAACTAATTCAGGTCCTAATTTTGTATCTCTAATATCGATAGTGTAATTTTCAATATGGATTGAATCAAACACACCATCTTTAACAAGTCTATCTGAAATTACTACTGCATCCTCAAAGTTATAACCTTCCCATGGGATGTATGCAGTTACTAAGTTTGCTCCTAAAGCTAAATCTCCTTCGTCGATGGAAGATCCATCAGCTAAAATATCACCTTTAGCGATTTTTTGTCCAGATTTAACTTTTGGTCTTTGGTGTAAGCAAGTACCTTCATTTGATCTTCCAAAATTTTGAAGTTCATAACTTATTTTTTTACCGTTTTTGTAGATTACTTCTATTTTAGATCCATCTACAAAAGATACTTGTCCATCTTGTTCAGCAAGTAATACATGAGATGAGTTTCTACCTGCTACAGCTTCCATACCAGTACCAACTACTGGCCTTTGAGGTGTAACAAGTGGTACTGCTTGCCGGAGCATGTTTGACCCCATTGAAGCACGAGTTGAATCGTTATGCTCCACAAATGGAATTAAACTTGTAGATACTGAAATAATTTGTTTTGGTGCAATATCAATATGAGTAACGTTTCTAATGTGAGACATAACTGGTTCTCCATGTTTTCTAGCTGGAACGTTTTTGAATTTAAATTCTCCTAGTTCATTAGTTTTAATTCCAGCTTGTGCAATTACAACTTTCTTATCTCCATCAGAAGAAATTCTTTCAATTTCATCAGTTACGTATGCCTTGATATTAATTTCTTTGTCTTTTAACTTAATTATTTTATCTGCAGTTTTTTCATCTATAACTTTTCCTTTTTCTATAATCGTCTTTCCTTTCTCATCTTCTATATCAACCGAAGTAGTTCTTCCTAGTAGATTTTCTTTTTTATTTACAACTGTTTGTTTAATAACTTGATATGGAGAGTTTAAAAATCCATACTTGTCTATTTTAGCGTGAGTAGCAAGTTGAACTACTAAACCGATATTAGGTCCTTCTGGTGTTGTAATTGGGCAAATTCTACCATAATGGGTAGCATGTACATCCCGAACATCAAAAGATGCTCTTTCTCTAGTTAGACCACCTGGTCCCATTGCTGAAATTCTTCTTTTATGAGCTAGCTCTGAAAGAGGATTAGTTTGGTCCATAAATTGGGAAAGTTGCGAACTTGCAAAAAATTCTCTTAACGCTGCTGTAATAGGTCTTGAGTTAACAAGTTGAGTTGGCGTAACTGTCTCTGCATCCATAACCGTCATTCTATCCTTTGCAATTCTTTCTGTTCTTAATAAACCGACTCTAAATTTGTTAATAACTTGCTCTCCAACTGCTCTAATTCTTCTGTTAGCTAAGTCATCAATATCATCTGGTTGTGAGTTGTCGTAATTTAATTCGAAAATTTCTTTAATTATCAATTCTAAATCAGATTTTTGAAAAGTGTGATTAGCTTTTATATTCTCTACGTCAATTCCAAATTTGTTGTTTATTTTGTATCTAGCTACATTACCCATGTCATATTTTTTTGAATCAAAAAACATTTCTCGGATTGCCGTCTTTGCATTTTCTACTGTGGCTAGATCTCCTGGTCTGATTCTTTTGTATATTAACTGAAAAGCTTGATCTACTGTTTTAGAAGGATCTTTTTCAAGTGTATTTAAAATGAAATTTTCCTTATCATCAGCAATCTCTCCAGCGAATGATTTTAAAATATCTTCATCTGTTTCCCATCCCATAACTCTTAGTAGGGAAGTAATTGGAATTTTTCTTTTTCTATCAATTTTTACATTTAAAATCCCTTTTTTATCAGTTTCTATTTCAAGCCAAGCTCCTCTTTTAGGAATAATTTTAGCTCCGTAATATGGAGAATTCATGGTTTGAGAAAAGAATACCCCTGGTGATCTTACGATTTGAGTTACAACAACTCTTTCGATACCATTTACGATAAAAGTAGCCTTATCTGTCATCAAAGGTATTGAACCTAAGAAAACATCTTGCTCTTTAATTTCACCTGTTTCTTTATTAATTAACTGTACATGCACTTTTAGTGGTGCTTCGTATGTTAAATTTTTTCTTCTACATGTCTTTGGGTCGTATTTTGGTTCTCCCATTTCATGTGAAGTAAATTGAATTTCCAGTTTTTTACCTGAAAAATCAGTAATTGGGTTGATTTCATCAAGAAGCTCTTTAAGACCTTCTGAAATAAACCACTCAAAAGATTGAATTTGATTTTCAATCAGATTTGGAAGCGGATGACTGTCTAAATCATTTTCGGTAAAAAACCGTCTTTGTCCTAGACCATCTTTGGATGGACAAAAGATTGATTCGTCGAGTATTTGCTTCGATTTCTTTGGCGAAGTCGCGCTCATGGTTAAGGGTTATTATTTATATTAACCTAAATCCTGCAACGTATATTCTCAACTAAGACTCGTTTGTTGGTAATTTTAGCAAGACTATTTTAGTTCATGTAGACAAAAAGTCAATCTTTTTTTCTGATTTAATATACTTTATAATATAAATGTTTTAATCTTATATTATTATGACGTTAGATAGGCAAATTTCAGATGGTATTAGGGATAAATTCCTAATTGATAGATCAAGATTTTATGATTGTAAGTATCTCTTAGAAAGAGCGGATGGTGAATACTTTTGGGGGGAGATGGTTCATAGTACATTTAAAAAAATAGCTTCTGTTGATGAAGATAGAGTTGAGATTCATGACATTGATAA